>PPYF01671655.1_pt1 | contig 11738 bp, 8 predicted proteins | sample 1559871 | NCBI WGS metagenome assembly PPYF01 (sample SAMN08240021, study PRJNA423297) | Human gut metagenome, whole genome shotgun sequencing project. | reverse complement strand
TTGCAGAGGTGCACAGAAGAATATGTCATGCGATGCATGACGTGCACCTCGCAGCAAGAATGCCAGAGGCATTCTTGAATATACGAAGGAACATAAATATGCGTTACGGATTTTCCATTTCTGAAATTGCACTTACGGTATAATCATGGATCGCACGGTAAGTATCGTTTGTATAATGAAGATCATCTACCGTTGAAAAACCATTCTGTTCCAGATAATCATAGCAATCCAGGTACTGATCCGGAAAAGATTCTTTTAATTTTGCATTAAAATCCCGGATTTCTTCGTTGGAAGCACCGGAGCATGCATCGCCTACCGGATTCACAGACATAATATAGAAAGAAGCGTTCGGATATTCTGCAAAAATCTGAGGATAAAACGCAAGATAACGGTCGATCTCACTCAGATCATTGACGCCAAGATTAAACACAACAGTAGCATCTGGCTCTTTGGAAAGAGAGGTGCGAAGCTGATCGATGCCCTCGTTCACAAGCCAGTAGTAACCTTCCCCGACTTTTCCTATATAAGAGCAGGTATCCGCATCATCGGAATCCTGCATGGCTTCCTCCATGCCGACCGTTCTGGAATCTCCGACAAAAAGAAAGTGATGACAGGAAGAGGAGACAATATGGTCAGAAGTGTCTGCGGTATCAGATGAATCCTGCACAGAATGTTCGTTTTTCACATCACGTAAGCTTTTTTTCAGAAAAGCGGTCTGTTCCTTTGTAAACCAGGTCATAAATACGGCCAGTGCGATCAGAGCTGCAATCAGAAAACTGAGCAGTACAATGACAAGATTTGTGGTTTTTCGTTTCATAAGAACCCCCTGAAATTTTATGTGATCGTTTTTTTTAGGTCAGATTCTGTTTTTCTGACCTCTTTAGTATAACGCATTCCGGAAAAAAGTCAATTTTTATAAAAAATGAAAAAAACCTCTTGACAAAGAATATGCGTAGTGCTATTTTAGGTACAAGGATGTTAGCACTCCACTAAGACGAGTGCTAATAACAGGAAGGAGGATTCAAGGATGCAGTTAGATGAGAGAAAATGGAAGATACTTCAGGCGATCATCAAGACGTATCTGGAGACGGGAGAGCCGGTTGGTTCGAGGACGATCTCCAAATATGCGGATTTGAATCTGAGCTCCGCAACCATCCGAAATGAAATGGCAGATCTGGAAGAGCTTGGATACATCATCCAGCCGCATACTTCAGCCGGCAGGATTCCTTCAGACCTTGGTTATCGTCTGTATGTGAACCACCTGATGGAAGAGAAAGAACAGCAGGTAACGGAAATGAAGGAGCTGATGATCGAAAAGCAGGATAAGATGGAAATGGTCCTGAAGCGTGTGGCACAGTTCCTTGCAGCCAACACAAATTATGCTTCGATGATCACAGGGCCGCAGTATCACAGAACAAAGCTTAAGTTTATCCAGCTTTCCATAGTAAGCGAAGATCAGCTGTTAGCTGTTGTTGTTACGGAAGGCAACGTAGTGAAGAATAAAATGATCTCGCTTCATCACGGACTGGATCAGGAAACGGTATTGAAGCTGAACATTCTGCTTAACACCAGTTTGAATGGTCTTACGATGGATCAGATCAATCTGACAACGATCGCAAAGATCAAAGAGGAGGCTGGTATCCACAGCGAGGTTGTAAACAGCGTTCTGGATGCAGTCGCAGAAGCGATCCAGATGGATGAAGAAGAGATGGAGATCTATACAAGCGGAGCGACGAACATCTTCAAATATCCGGAACTGTCAGACAGTGAAAAGGCGAGCAGCCTGATCGGTACCTTTGAAGAAAAGAAACAGCTGGCGGATCTGGTAGCCGATACGATGGCAGATGACAAGAACACCGGCATTCAGGTTTACATCGGAAATGAGACACCGGTGCAGACGATGAAGGACTGCAGTGTTGTGACAGCTACTTACGAGCTGGGCGATGGTATGCGAGGTACGATCGGTATCATCGGACCGAAAAGAATGGATTATGACAGAGTTGTCGGTACCTTAAAAACACTGACAACTCAATTGGATGATATATTTGGTAAGAAAAAAGAAGACAACTAGAGAGGTGATTGTATGGCAGAGGAAACAAAAAACACAAAGCCTGCTGATGAAGAAATAGAAAAAACTGCAGAACCGACTGCAGGAGAAGAAAAACAGCCGGAAACGGAAAAGGCAGAAAGCGATACAGCTGCCGCAAAAGAAGAACAGCCGGAAAAGAAAGGCTTCTTTGGTAAGAAAAAAGAAAAGAAAGATAAAAAAGACGAGCAGATAGAAGAACTGACTGATCGTCTGAAACGCCAGATGGCAGAGTTCGATAATTTCCGTAAAAGAACGGAAAAAGAAAAAGCAGCCATGTTTGAGGTCGGTGCAAAGAGTGTCATTGAAAAGATGCTTCCGGTGATCGATAATTTCGAACGCGGACTGGCAACTCTTTCCGATGAGGAAAAAGAACAGCCATTTGCACAGGGTATGGATAAGATCTACAAACAGTTTGTAGCAAGCCTGGAAGAGCTCGGAGTAAAAGCCATCGAGGCAGAAGGAAATGAGTTCGATCCGAATTTCCATAATGCAGTGATGCATGTGGAAGATGAACAGTACGGCGAAAATGTCGTAGCGGAAGAACTTCAGAAAGGCTATATGTACCGTGACAGTGTGGTTCGCCACAGCATGGTAAAAGTAGCAAACTAAATTAAAAAGTTAACAAAATTCAGTATAAAAGCAGAATAAAACAGGAGGAATTTATCATGGGTAAAATTATTGGTATTGACTTAGGAACAACGAACAGCTGTGTAGCAGTTATGGAAGGTGGCAAACCGGTTGTTATCGCAAATACAGAAGGTGCAAGAACAACACCATCTGTTGTGGCATTCACAAAAACAGGTGAGAGACTGGTCGGTGAACCTGCAAAACGTCAGGCAGTTACAAACGCTGACAAAACAATTTCTTCTATTAAAAGACATATGGGTACCGATTATCGTGTAACCATCGACGACAAGAAATATTCTCCGCAGGAGATTTCCGCAATGATCCTGCAGAAACTGAAAGCAGATGCAGAAAACTACCTGGGCGAAAAAGTTACCGAAGCAGTTATCACGGTACCGGCATATTTTAATGATGCACAGCGTCAGGCAACCAAAGATGCCGGTAAGATCGCAGGTCTGGATGTAAAACGTATCATCAACGAGCCGACCGCAGCAGCTCTGGCATATGGACTGGACAATGAAAAAGAACAGAAGATCATGGTATACGACTTAGGTGGCGGTACATTCGACGTATCCATCATTGAGATCGGTGACGGCGTTATCGAAGTACTGTCAACAGCCGGAGACAACAGACTGGGTGGTGATGACTTCGACCAGAAGATCACAGACTACATGCTGGCTGAGTTCAAGAAAAATGAGGGCGTAGACCTGTCAAACGATAAAATGGCACTGCAGAGATTAAAAGAAGCTGCTGAGAAAGCAAAGAAAGAGCTTTCTTCTGCAACAACCACAAACATCAACCTGCCATTCATCACAGCAACTGCTGAAGGTCCGAAACATTTCGATATGAATCTGACAAGAGCAAAATTCGATGAACTGACACACGATCTGGTAGAGAGAACCGCTACACCTGTTAACACCGCACTGAGAGATGCAGGTCTGACAGCAAGCGAGATCTCCAAAGTACTGCTGGTTGGTGGTTCTACACGTATCCCGGCTGTACAGGATAAAGTAAAAGCTCTGACCGGACATGAACCAAGCAAATCTCTGAACCCGGATGAGTGTGTAGCACTTGGTGCTTCCGTACAGGGTGGTAAACTGGCAGGCGATGCCGGTGCAGGCGATATCCTGTTGCTGGATGTAACTCCGCTGTCACTGTCTATTGAGACAATGGGTGGTGTTGCAACAAGACTGATCGAGAGAAATACAACCATTCCGACCAAGAAGAGCCAGATCTTCTCAACCGCAGCAGATAATCAGACAGCTGTTGATATCCACGTTGTACAGGGTGAAAGACAGTTTGCGAAAGATAACAAATCTCTTGGCCAGTTCCGTCTGGATGGTATCCCACCAGCAAGAAGAGGTGTGCCTCAGATCGAAGTTACATTCGATATTGATGCAAACGGTATCGTAAACGTATCCGCAAAAGATCTGGGAACCGGAAAAGAACAGCACATCACCATTACTTCCGGATCTAATATGTCTGAGTCTGATATCGACAAAGCAGTCAAAGAAGCTGCTGAGTACGAAGCTCAGGATAAGAAGAGAAAAGAAGCAATCGACACAAGAAACGATGCAGACGCTATGGTATTCCAGACCGAAAAAGCATTGGAAGAAGTTGGCGATAAAGTAGATGCAAATGACAAGACAGCAGTAGAAGCTGACTTGAACGAACTGAAAGACCTGATCGCAAAGAGCAATCCGGAAGAAATGACAGAGTCACAGGTTGCTGAGATCAAAGCAGCAAAAGAAAAACTGATGGAAAGTGCTCAGAAAGTATTTGCAAAGATGTATGAGCAGCAGGCACAGGCAAACGGAGCAGCTCAGGCAGGTCCTGATATGAATGCCGGAGCAGATAACAGTAGCTATCAGTCTGATGATGTTGTAGACGGTGATTACAAAGAAGTATAAAAAAGTAACTTTTAATAAATTTTTGCATCGTAACTGTTAAGATGCTAAACAGTTACAATATACACAGGCAGGGATGTGTTCATTCCTGCCTTGTGTCAGCAATCAGGCCATAAGGAACTGCAAACAGGCAGGTTCTGGAAGGTTGCCGTGCATGTGGAGGATTAAAGATGGCAGAGAATAAGCGAGATTACTATGAAGTTCTCGGCGTTGACAGAGGGGCGGATGAAGCTACTATTAAAAAAGCATACCGTCAGCTTGCAAAAAAATATCATCCAGATATGAACCCGGGAGACAAAGAAGCAGAAAAAAAATTTAAAGAGGCATCGGAAGCATATGCCGTGTTAAGCGATGCAGAAAAACGCAGACAGTATGATCAGTTCGGACATGCTGCGTTTGAACAGGGCGGCGGAGGTGCCGGAGGATTCGGCGGCTTTGATTTCAACGGCGGCGATATGGGAGATATCTTTGGTGATATTTTCGGAGATCTTTTCGGAGGCGGTCGCAGCAGACGTGCAAACAATGGACCGATGAAAGGTGCCAATGTCAGGACAGCGGTAAGGATTACCTTTGAAGAGGCAGTATTCGGATGCGAAAAACAGCTGGATCTGAATCTGAAGGATGAGTGTACAACCTGCCATGGAACAGGTGCAAAACCAGGAACCAGTCCGGAGACTTGTCCGAAATGCGGCGGTAAAGGTCAGATCGTATATACACAGCAGTCCCTGTTTGGCACGGTAAGAAATGTACAGACCTGTCCGGACTGTAACGGAAGCGGTAAGATCGTAAAAGAGAAATGTGCGGACTGCCATGGAAGCGGTTACATCACAAACCGCAAGAAGATCGCAGTGACGATCCCGGCCGGTATTGACAACGGACAGAGCATCCGTATTCGTGAAAAGGGTGAACCGGGTGTAAACGGCGGCCCAAGAGGGGATCTGCTGGTTGAAGTTCAGGTAGAACGTCATCCGATCTTCCAGAGACAGGATATGAATATTTATTCTACTGCTCCTGTCACCTTTGCACAGGCAGCACTGGGCGGACAGATCCATATCACAACCGTAGACGGCGATATGGCATACGATATCAAACCTGGAACACAGACGGATACCAAGATCCGTCTTAAAGGAAAAGGTGTGCCTTCTCTTCGCAACAAAAATATCCGCGGAGACCATTATGTAACACTTGTTGTTCAGGTTCCGACAAAGCTGAACGAAGAGGCAAAGGAATACCTGCGTAAGTATGATGAGGCAGTCAACGGTAAGATTAACGATAGTAAACAGGAAAAGCCGAAAAAGAAGAGCTTTATGGAAAAAATAAAAGAAACATTTGAAGACTGACCCTGAGAACAATAAAAAAGCTGAAATTCAAAAAATGCACCCGGGAGAGATCCGCGGTGCATTTTTGTACATGAAAGTTATCGGAAAGGAAACATTTTCACCATAAAAATACTTGCTGTTTTGATATGCAGAAACAGAATTCGTGTATGACGTAACAGAAACTTAAGGTTTCTGACGTTGACAAGAAAGCTTGAAAAGAATAGAATATGATGTATAGGTATAACTATAGCTTTATACATAGATTTGGTGAAAGCAGGTAAGTTGGATATGAAATTAAAATTACTGAAAAAGTTAATGATTATATGTATGTCTTTCAGCCTGTCAGTTTCCATGGTTCCGGCATCTGTGCTGGCGGCAGGAAAAGACAGCTCTGATGGCGATACGCAGGCAGTACAGGTTATTTCAAGTGATACAGAAAGTGAGTCTGCAAATACAGAAACAGAGACAAAAAACCAAGAAACAAAACATCACAAAGACAAAGAAACTGAGATCAAGGGTGGTTTTGTCCCGGAAAGTGAGTCACAGGCAGTTATTGAGAGCGAAGCAGTGATAACAGAGCAGACACCTCAAACAGAAGGTGAAGCCGGACAAAAAAAAGGTGCAGTTGGAAAAAAAGTAAAGACAGCCGGAAAAATAACTCCGAATGGTACACCGAACGTGGATTATAAAAATGAAAATGGAAAGTATACTATTTTGGAAGATAAAGCAGTTACATTAACTTTAAGTGATGGTGCTTCTCTTGGAGAAGTTATCGTAAAATCTGGAGCAACGCTGACGATTGTTTTGAAAGGAACAACGACTAATATAATCGGTACGATCAGCGGAGAAGGAAAGGTTCAGTTCGCAAAGACCAGCAATGGTAAGGCAAATCTGAAGGGCAGTATTGATGTAGCTGAAACAACCGTAGAAGGTGGAACATTATTTGGAAGTGGTACGATCAAAAGTACACAGGTTTCTCTTAATGGTGGTTCTATTGCATGTAAAGTCACAAATGATGTAAAATCAGGAGATCTTACGTTAAAAGCATCGGAGTTTACCGTAGAGAAAGATGCAGTATGCACGATTGATAACGTACAATTAAATGGTGCAGATGTCAGCATGGATGCCAATACGGTCTGGAGCGACAGCAACGGAAAAGCAGTTGTATATTTTCAGCCTGCATCTACCGTAGCATTTTCCATCAAAGCAGTTACCTTTACTTCTTCTGAGGAAACAACGGACAGCATCACTGCAAAAGAGCAGAACTACACTTACGAAGACGGTAATCTGAAAAAGGGCAAGAGTGCGACGGCGTATACTGTAAAGGTCGGAGCAGACCTCACGACAACATATGGTGAAAAACTGGAAAATGTAGATATTATCACTGTCAGTGCGGCAAAAGATTATACACCAGAGGTTTCCTTGAGAGATTATGATGAAGCCATGGATTCTTCTCTGGAACTGAAAGACGGAACAGCAAAAGGTTATAAAGTAACAAAGAAAAATATAAAAGAAAAACCGGATGAAAAATCGTTTAGTCTGAATGAAGTGCTTGTGACGGATACTTTTGGTTATGATCACATATTGTCCGGAACCGTAAACTATAAAATCGAAAAGAAAGAACTGACACCGCTGATCAGTGTCAATAAAACAAGCACAACATCTAAGAACAAAGCAACCAAAGTGTATGACGGTACGACCGATGTTCCGGATGATACCTGTACCTTATCCGGATTTTCCGGTATCGTAGACGGTGACAAAGCATCAGATGTTCTTGCTGTGGCAAAAGCAACTTTTGTATATGACCATGCAGATGTGGCAACAGCAAAGAATATCAAAGCAGAAGTGACACTTTCCGGTGATCCGGCAGAGTGCTACACCGTTGCTTCCGTCGATGATATCTCCGCAGAGATCACAAAGGCTCCTCTTACCGAGGAACTGATGAAATCCCTCGGCATCACACTGACCAAGCCGGAAGTGACCGAACGTCATTATCAGTATCTGAAATACAAGACTGTAGCCGGTCAGGAATATGCTTATTCGGAAAAGGCAAAGGATGATGAATGGAAACTGGCGAAAAAAGCTTCCACGATCACCTATGTCAATGAAGTAGACGGTGAAGAGCAGGATCTGAAGGCGGGAACAAGCTATAAGATTTATACAAGAATCCCGGAATCCGACAATTATCTGGCAAGTGATCCGGTTTCGGTATCGGTAAAGACATTGCGTGCTCCGCAGGAAGCAAAAGAGAGTGATGTGAAATTCACCGGTGTAACGGATAATTCCACACAGAAGTTAAATACGGCACTGACATTTACAGCAACCGGTTCTACTTATGTGGATGACAAGGATTACAAACCGTCAGCAGATGATGAAAAATATGTACCGTATTCCTGGAAACTGACGGATACCACAACCTGGAAGGGAGATAAGTCCACACAGACCTTTACGATGACTCCGACACAGGCCGGCACTTATACGATCGTGGCAACATTCCGCAAATATGTATATGATGGCAAGAAGTGGGTATACAGTGAGGGAGATGATGTGAAGAAATCCATCACGTTTAAGGCAAATGAAAGCGGAACATCCAGTTCTACTTCCGGAAGCGGAAGCAGCAGCAGCTCTTCTTCTGGCAGCACCAATACAGCAGCAAAGACCGGGGATACTACACCGGTTGTGCCGGTGGCAGCAGCACTTGTTGTTTCCGGAGCAGCACTTGCACTGACGCTTAAGAAGCGGAAAAAGGAAGAAAAATAGTACTTTTAAAAAGTAAGCACAGATGTTATGATAAGGGGTGTGTAAAAACACCTCTTATTTTGTGGCTGTAAAGTACGAACAGACATGTATGGATTATCATACTATTTTGTACAGGAACAAACGGTGTAGCATCATTTTGAAATAAAAAATTTTGTTAATCTGGCATTATATATACGAAAGGATATTTGACATTTATGAGATGGAATAAATTTACGTTAAAAACAAGATCAGAAGTAGAAGATATCGTGATCTCCACACTGGCAGAAGCCGGCGTGGAAGGCGTAGAGATTGAAGATAAAGTACCGTTGACGGAACAGGACAAACAGCAGATGTTTGTCGATATTCTTCCAGACGGACCGGCAGATGACGGGATCGCTTATCTGAACTTTTACCTGGATGAGAAAGAAGATAAAGAAGAGTTGCTTGCAAATGTAAAAGATGCTCTGGAAGAGCTTCGTATGTTTGTGGATATCGGAGAGGGAACGATCACAGAATCCCAGACCGAAGACAAGGACTGGATCAACAACTGGAAACAGTATTTTCATCAGTTTTATGTGGATGATATCCTGATCATCCCGTCCTGGGAAGAAGTAAAACCGGAAGATAAGGATAAGATGATCATTCATATTGATCCTGGCACGGCGTTTGGTACCGGTATGCATGAGACGACACAGCTTTGCATGCGTCAGCTGAAAAAATATGTGAAGGACGGTATGGAGATCCTGGATGTCGGCACCGGAAGCGGTATCCTGTCCATCGCAGCACTGAAACTGGGAGCAGGTCATGCGGTCGGTACGGATCTTGATCCATGTGCGATCTCTGCTACCAGAGAAAATCTGGAAGCAAACCAGATTCCGGAAGGCAGCATGGATGTGATGATCGGAAATATCATTGATGATAAAGCCGTGCAGGATCAGGTCGGATATGAAAAGTATGATATTGTAACGGCAAATATTCTGGCAGATGTCCTGATCCCACTGACGCCGGTGATCTGCCATCAGATGAAACCGGGAGCTCTTTATATTACTTCCGGTATTCTGGATGTAAAAGAAGACGTTGTCGTAAAAGCAGTAAAAGATGCAGGACTGGAAATTCTGGAAGTTACACATCAGGGCGAATGGGTTTCTGTCACTGCAAGAAAACAGGCATAGTACCGGAGGAAGATTATGTACGATTTTTTTGCAGACTCATCTGCAATCGGTGAAAAAGAGATCATCATCCGCGGAAGCGACCTGAATCATATGAAAAATGTGCTGCGCCTTCAGATTGGAGAACAGATCTGCATCCATGAGGAAAGTACCGGAAAAGAGTATCGCTGCGAAATTGCCGGATATGAAAAAGATGTGGCACATCTGCACATTATGTGGGTGGAAGAGGCAAACCGTGAGCTGCCATCGAAAATTTATCTGTTCCAGGGGCTGCCAAAGGGCGATAAAATGGAACTGATCATTCAGAAAGCAGTAGAGCTTGGAGTGTATGAGATCATCCCTGTGGCAACGAAAAGGGCAGTTGTAAAATTGGATGCAAAAAAGGCGGAAGCGAAGCAGAAACGCTGGCAGAGCATTGCAGAAAGTGCAGCCAAACAGTCCAGGAGAAATATCATTCCGCATATCCACGAGGTTGTGAAATTTGGTCAGGCTGTGGATTATGCAAAAAATCTGGATATCACGCTGATCCCTTATGAGCTGGCGGAAGACATGGAAAAGACAAAACAAATATTTGAGACAATACAGCCGGGGCAGTCTATCGGTATTTTCATTGGCCCGGAGGGCGGATTTGATGAAAGTGAGATTGCACTGGCACAGGAAAATGGCATCAGCCCGATTACACTGGGAAAACGGATCTTGCGGACGGAAACTGCCGGTATGGCGGTGCTTTCGGTTCTGATGTTTCAGTTGGAGGGCAGAGAATAATGCAGGCATATTTGGATAATTCAGCAACGACAAGATGTTCCGAAGGTGTGCGTGACATCGTCGTAAAAGTGATGATGGAGGATTTCGGAAATCCGTCATCCAGACACGACAAGGGAATGGAGGCAGAAAAATATCTTCGCGAAGCCAGAATGGACATTGCGGCTACTTTAAAAGCAGATGAAAAAGAGATTTATTTTACTTCTGGCGGAACCGAGTCAGACAACTGGGCACTGATCGGAACGGCGATGGCAAACAAACGTGCCGGAAAACACATTATTACAACGGCGATCGAACATGCTGCCGTGATCCAGCCGATGATCTATCTTCAGGAGCAGGGATTTGAGGTCAGTTACATACCGGTAGACCGCTATGGAAGAATAGATCTTCAGAAGTTTTCCGATGCGATCCGGGAAGATACGATCCTGGTGTCCACCATGTATGTCAATAATGAGATCGGGACTCTGGAGCCGATCGAAGAGATCGGGAAGATCATCAAAGAAAAAAATCCAAAGGCACTCTGGCATGTGGATGCAATCCAGGCCTATGGAAAGTACCGTATTTATCCGAAAAAACTTGGCATTGATATGCTCTCGGTCAGCGGACATAAGCTGCATGGACCAAAAGGAGTTGGATTCCTTTATGTTCGAAACGGAGTGAAGATCCATCCGCTGATCCTGGGCGGAGGTCAGCAGAAAGGGATGCGATCCGGGACAGATAATGTGCCTGGAATCGCCGGACTTGGTTGTGCAGCAAAAGAAGCCTACACAGATTTTGATAAAAAAGTGACACATCTCTGTGAGCTGAAACAGTTTTTCATGGAAGAAGTGCAGAAAATACCGGATACGGTTCTGAACAGCCTTCCGGGGGATCAGGGAGCACCGCACATTGTAAGTGTGAGCTTTGCAGGCGTGCGAAGCGAAGTGCTGCTCCATGCACTGGAAGAGCGGGGGATTCAGGTATCTTCCGGTTCAGCATGTTCTTCCAACAAAAAACTTCCGGTCAGTCCGGTATTAAAAGAAATTGGTCTGAAAAAAGATTTGCTGGATTCTACCGTGCGATTCAGTTTCTGTGAGAATACAACAAAAGAAGAGCTGGAATACTGCCTGCAGCAGTTAAAGGAACTGCT
>PPYF01130401.1_pt1 | contig 11742 bp, 10 predicted proteins | sample 1559871 | NCBI WGS metagenome assembly PPYF01 (sample SAMN08240021, study PRJNA423297) | Human gut metagenome, whole genome shotgun sequencing project. | reverse complement strand
TTTGGAATTGTTTTTCGTGATTTTCCATCACGTTTAAGGTTCCACAAGTTTCAGTATTGTTCAATTTTCAAGGTCCTGCGCTGTTTGAAACAGCTTGTTTATTTTACTTCATCAAGTCCTGTTTGTCAAGTACTTTTTTTGAAATTTTCTTAAACAATCTTTTCAATCAGCCGCTGTCTTTCGGACAGCTTTATTAGGATACCACATCAGGTTTGATTTGTCAACAGCTTTTTTGAGGTTTTTCCAAATTTTCTGATGCTGCTTTGTCCAGCCAGGCACCCCCTATTGGATATCGCCTGTGCTATTCAAAGTGGTGTTATTTTAGCACATGCAAGTGTCATCGTCAAGGGCAAAACGTGCAGAAGTCATACTTTTGTCGAATCGCACAGTTTTTATGGCTCCGAATTGGAAAAACAGCCATCATTTTGTGTTTTCTTATTCGCTTGTCAGCTCTTTGCGCATCCATTTCAAAATCTTCCGTTCGCGGCGCGATATCTGTACCTGGGTAGTACCAAGGATTTGTGCCGTTTCACTTTGGGTTTTGCCCGCATAAAAGCGCAGGCAGATGAGCTGCCGGTCGGATTCATTCAGTCGTTTCAATATTTCCGCCAAACTGATCCGTTCCGCCAATACTTCTTCCGGTGAATCCACCGGGATATCCCATTCTCTTGTTCCGTCCTCATCATCCGCCGGGGTCAAGGAGACAACCGGCATAGCAGCCTGAATGGATACCGCCACCTGCTCCGGCGTTGCCCCCAGGTTTTGTGCCAGCTGTGCCACGGTTGGCTCTGCGCCGGTCAGTTTCATCAGGCGTTCCCGTTCCGCTGTCACTTTTAATCCAAGTTCTTTGATCGAACGGCTGACCTTAACAGTTCCCCCGTCCCGAAACAGCTTTTTGATCTCACCCAAGATGACCGGCACCGCATAGGTGGAGAAACAGACCCCGCGGTTCGGGTCAAACCCATCGCACGCTTTGACAAGCCCCAGGCAGCCCGCCGAATACAATTCTTCGTATTCGATGCCGCGGCCTGTAAAGCGGCCAGCACAGGAATGTACAAGGCCAAGGTTTTTCTGGATGAACTCCGTGCGCGGTAATGTGGTAAAAAGTGCGGTGGGATTTGCGGTTGCCATATCAGCTGCCTCCCTGCAATCGGGAACGAACGTCTGCCCTGCCACTAGGCGTTGATTCGTTCCGGTTTTAGCGGGCATATCCGCAACGGTCAACAGATTCCACTCTGCTGTACTGGCTGATTCTGCCCTATGTAGGAGCGCACACGCCAAAACTCACCGGGAATCCAGGTGACGGCTCATGGTAACGCGTGTTCCCCGTCCCGGCGCAGAGGATACATGGACCCGATCCATAAAGCTCTGCATTACCGCAAAACCCAGGCCCGCGCGCTCGTCCGGGTTGCCGGTGGTATACATTGGCTCCATTGCCTTGGCAACGTCCGGGATACCAACGCCTTTATCCGATATGGTAATGCGCACATTGCCGCCCTCATACAAAACAGCCGTCATCGTAATGGGGCCGACGGTATCCGGATAGGCATGGACGATGCAGTTGGTGACAGCTTCTGACACGGCCGTTTTGATATCTGCCAGCTGCGGCACGGTCGGGTCCGCCTGGGCCAGAAACGCCGCAAGTGCCGCACGGGAAAAACTTTCGTTGACGCTGCGGCTGGCAAAGGTCATTTTGACCTGATTCAGCATTTTCATGATGTGACCTCCCCCACGATCAAACGTAATGGATATGCGCCAGGTCCAGCATGCGGCGCACGGTATCCGGTGCGTTTTGCACAACAAGCCGCCCACCCAGGCCGGACATCTGGCGCCCGCGGCCCAGAATCAGCCCCACACCGGAGGAATCCATAAAAGTAACGCCGGAAAAATCCATCGTCAGCAATTCCGGCATGCGGGCATCGATCTGCGCATCAATTTCACGCCGTAGGGCCTGCGCGGCATGGTGGTCGATCTCACCGGTCAGGTAAGCCGCCAATGTTCCCTGCGCCGGAACAAAACAAACTTTCGCCAAGGGGGTTGTCCACCTCTTTCATTTTTGGTAATAGCAGCAAAAAGCGCCCTGCTGCTGGGGTATGTTCCCAGTATACAGGGCGCTGTGCGCATATTTTGTTGGAATTGGGGTTACTTTTCCGCTTCTTTGAGTAGCAGCGGACGGGCCTGAGCAGCAAGGTAAAGGCTGCCGCACACCACCACACCAGCCAGGTTGTTTTCATCGGCGTAATCCACCGCAAGGCGGATGGCCTTTGCCACGCTGGGGGCGGCTTCGGCATCCATATGGTACTTGGCTTCCTCCTCCAGTTCTTCTGCCGTCATGGCGCGGGGGCTATCCGGCGTGACGGTAAAGACCTTCTCAAAGCAGGGGGCCAGGTTTTCCAGCATTTTGCTGTGATCCTTATCTTTCAGCAGGCCAAGGACCGCCACAAGGTTGCCGTCATATCCGGCTTCTTTCAGAGTTGCAGCAAGGGCTGCGGTGCCATCGGCATTGTGGCAGCCATCCAGCAGCAGCAACGGGTGGCGACGCATGACCTCGATCCGTGCGGGCATTTTGGCATCCCGCAGACCGGTTTCAATCGCTTCATCGGGGATCTCGTAATGGTATTCCCGCCAGAGGGCCAGGGCAATATCCACCGCCATAGCGGCATGGTTGGCCTGATGCTTGCCGGGGAATTGCAGCAGAGCACGATAGCCGCCGTAATCAACATAGTTTTCCAGCGGGCGGCACTTGAGCTGCTGCAAATCGGCGGTATCCGGCACCACCAGCGAGGTATGCGCGTTGGCCGCGGCGGTCAGCAGCGGGCCCATGGCCTCCTCCGGCTGCTCGGGGTAGCAGACAACCACGCTACCCTCTTTGATGATACCGGCTTTTTCGGCGGCGATCTCGGCAAGGGTATCGCCCAAAATTTCGGTATGATCCATGCCGATGCGGGTAATGGCCGCAACCAGCGGCGCGGGGATGACATTGGTGGCGTCATAGCGGCCACCAAGGCCGGTTTCCACCACGGCAAAATCACACTTCTGGCGGGCAAACCAGAGGAAGGCAATGGCGGTAACGGCTTCAAACTCCACCGGGCCTTCCCCGCCCTCAGCGATGATGGCATCGGCAGCATCCAGCACTTTCCGGGTCAGGCTGGCCAGGGTGCGCGGGGACATCATCTGTCCATTGATCTGAAAACGCTCCCGAAAATTGAGAACATACGGACTGATGGTAAGGCCCGTTTTGTAGCCCGCATGGGTCAGGATAGAAGATGTCATAGCGGCAAGAGTTCCCTTGCCGTTGGTGCCCGCAATATGGATGCACTTAAACTGCTTTTCCGGGTTTCCAAGGTGGTCCAGCAGTGCCTGCATACGCTCCAGGGATGCGCCGCTGCGGGGCAGGCGCGGCAGGGCGTGCAGGGCTTCAATCGCCTGTTGTTCTGTCATAAATATTCTCTCCTATCTGGGCTTTCGGGACGGTCATCCGCTGTGTTGATCCGGTCGGCGCGCTGCTGGCGCAGCAGCTCGGCCCGTTCGGCACGCAGGCGGCGGTTTTCTTTTTTCATGGCATGGAAAGAGGTCAGCCCGCGCACGATGAGCAGCAACAGCAGGGCCACGAACAAACCGGCAATCACACCGCCGAAGTCGATCCACACATCCCGCACGGACGAAGTGCGGCCCGGCACATACAGCTGGATGGTTTCATCCAGAAGCGCGGTCGCCATGCCGCCCAGCATGGGCCAGCTGACATGGCGCACAAAACGGCGGGTATAAACCCGCAGGCAGAGCATAAGCAGGAAGCCTTCCAGCGTGAACTCTGAAAAATGCGCCAGCTTGCGCACAACATGTTCGCTCAGCGGGCCGATATTGAGATGTGCCAGGATGGCATTGATTTTTTGCATGACCTCATGGCTGCGGGCCGACGAGATGGAGCTGGTTTCCAGCGAGTTATGAAAGATAAACAGAATGCACCAGACCAGCGCAATGGTAAAAATGATCCGGAACGCAATCAGCCACGGGCTGGTGTGTTTGTGGGCAAGGGTGGTTTCGTCCATATATTCCATATGTTACCTCCTTTGCAGCAGAATACATTGGGCACAACCGGGCTTGCGGGAATGATTCCCACCCGGCTGTGCGTTTGATTATACCATTCCGTACCGGATATGGCAACAGCCCCCGCCGGGCGGCAGGGGCTGAAACTTGTAAACTTTTTACACCAGATGGATATTACCGCTTACTGGATGAAAGCATCATGGATGGCGGCAACAGCACGGTCAGCATCGGCTTTATCAATGATCACGCTGATCTTGATCTCGCTGGTAGAGATCATATGGATGTTGATGTTCTGGCTGTAGAGAGCTTCAAACATGGTGGAAGCCGTGCCAGGGTGGCTCTGCATACCGGCACCGACAATGCTGACCTTGGCGCAGTCATTGTTGACGGTGATCTTATCCGTGCCAAAGCGGGTCTTGTTGGATTCCAGCACTGCACGAGCGGTTTCAGCTTCGCCCTTGGAGCAGGTAAAGATCACATCCTTGCAGCCAGCGCTGCCGGAAGACTGCAGAATGATATCCACGTTGATGTTTTTCTGTGCCAGCAGGCTGAACACCTTGAAGGACATACCCGGCACATCGGGAACTTCCAGGATCGAAACAACAGCGACGTCCTCATCTTTTGCAACGCCTTTGATCAGCATACCTTCCACTTTGGTTTCCTCCTTAACAACGGTGCCGGGCACCGGATTGATGCTGGACAGAACTTCCAGCTCGACGCCATACTTTTTGGCAAGTTCTACACTGCGGTTGTTGAGCACCTGTGCACCCAGGGATGCCAGTTCCAGCATCTCGTCAAAGGTGATCTCCTTCAGGCGGGTAGCCTTGGGAATCTTGCGCGGGTCCGCAGTATACACACCTTCCACATCGGTATAGATCTGGCAGCGGTCTGCATGCAGAGCGGCTGCCAAGGCAACGGCGGAAGTATCGCTGCCGCCGCGGCCCAGGGTGGTGATGTCATCCGAACGGTTCAGTCCCTGGAAACCAGCTACAACTACCACGCGGTTGCGGGCCAGCTCACTTTCCACACGCTCGGTGTTCAGGCGCTTAATGCGGGCTTTGGTATAAGCGCGGTCGGTGTTGAAGCCGGCCTGCCAGCCGGTCAGGCTGACGGACGGAACACCGATTTCCTGCAGCGCCATGGCCAGCAGCGAGATGGAAATCTGCTCGCCGGTGGCCAGCAGCATATCCATTTCGCGGTGGGACGGATCACTGGTGATCTCGGCCGCTTTGGTAATCAAGTCATCGGTGGTATCCCCCTGGGCAGAAACAACAACAACAACATCGTTGCCCTGGTTGCGGGTGTTGGCCACAATGCGCGCAACATTAAAGATGCGGTCACGATCCTTGACCGAGGTACCGCCGAACTTTTGTACGATAAGACCCATAAAGACCTCTTCCTCCCTGTTCCCTTATTCCACCGTTGCGCCTGTGTTATCGGGCAGCAGGCGGTAAACGGTAAAATGCTTTAGCTTTTCGCTCTGCGGCAGAGCTTCCTGCGCGCGGGCAAAGAATTCCTGATCGTCACGCGGGACAACCGCCATAATGGTGGGACCCGCGCCAGAAATATAAACAGCCAGCGCGCCCAGGTCCTGCGCCAGTTCAAACATTTCGTCCCCGCCGTCGATCAGGGGCAGGCGGTATTTCTGGTGCAGGGAGTCCTTGGTTGCCACGCCAAGCAGGCTGTAATCGCCATCGCAGAACGCGGCGGTAGCCAGCGCGGCGCGGGACAGATTATACACGGCGTCCTTATGGCTGACCATATCCGGCAGCGCGGCGCGCGCCTTGGAGGTCAGCAGGCGGAAATCCGGTACAAAAGCGGCAAATGCCAGCTGTTCATCGATGTTCTTTTTTACGCTGTAAACCTGGCCTTCGTCATACACACTGGTAACAAAGCCGCCCAGCATGGCGGGGGCCACGTTATCGGGGTGGCCCTCAATGGCGGTGGCAAGGGTCAGCATCTGGCGGCTGGTCAGCTTGTTGCCCAGCAAAGCGTTGGCACCCAAAATGCCCGCCACAATGCAGGCAGAGCTGGAACCCAGGCCGCGCGCCATGGGAATATCATTGCGCTGGGTAATGCGCAGGCCGCGCAGCGGAATGCCCAGCTGGTCATACACAGCGCGGGCGCTGCGGTAGACCAGGTTGTTTGCCCCGGTCGGCACATGGGTGCCATCCACCGAAGAAATGCGGATGCGGTCACATTCCTCAAAGGTAAACACGTTGTGCATGGAAAGCGCAAGGCCAAGACTGTCAAACCCGGCGCCGACATTGGCGCTGGTTGCCGGTACAGTTACGGTAATCATGTTATGTGCTCCCTTCCCTGCCGGGGCTTATTCCGGCAGCTTTTTCAGCACAAGCGCCAGGCGGCCGCCCAGAACTTTCAGCTTGGCTGCCACAGCCTCCAAGTCCGCAGCCGTGGCAGCTTCGATCAGGTACGCGGCAGAATCGCCATAGTCAAACACCAGCTTGCCGGGACCGGCCACATTGGGCAGCACGGCGGCGGGCACGCCCGCGGTGCGGATGTAATAAGAATACTTGGCGGTATCCATCAGCTGGTGATCCAGCTTTTCGGCGGGCTTCCAGAACAGACTGTCATGGATCTTGCTGCCGTCCTTCAGGGCATTGATCACATCGGCCACAACGGCGCTGGCGGTGGGCAGCTTGCCGGCGCCCTTGCCATAGAACACAACATCGCCCAGCATATCACCCTGCATCAGCACAGCGTTAAACACATCGTTCACGCCCGCCAGCTGGTTGGACTCCGGCACCAGCATCGGCTCCACACCGGCGCTGAACGCATCGGCTGCGCCTTCAGGGTTTTCATGGTACCAGGCGATCAGCTTGATGGCGCAGTCCAGCTGCTCGGCAGCTTTTACATCCTCCACGGTCACATCGCGGATGCCGCGGGCGGGGATGTTATCCGGGTAAACATGATGCCCGCAGGCCAGGCTGCTCAGGATGGCAATCTTGCGGCAGGCATCACGGCCATCCACATCGTCACCGGGATCCTTGGTTTCGGCATAGCCCAGCTGCTGGGCAATTTTCAGCGCGGCATCAAAGCCCATGTTTTCGCGCTTCATCTTGGTCAGCATAAAGTTGGTGGTTCCGTTCACAATGCCCTGGATCTGGCTGATCTGGTTTGCGGCAAGGCACTGGTGCATGGGAGTAATGATGGGGGTACCGCCACCCACGCTGGCTTCAAACAGGAACGCTGCTTTATGCTCCCGTGCAAGAGCCAGCAGCTCTGCGCCATAGGTGGCAACCATCTCCTTGTTGGAGGTACACACGCTGCGGCCGCTTTCCAGGCACTGGCGCACATACGGATAAGCAAAGCGGGTGCCGCCGATGGTTTCCACAACGACCTTGACTTCCGGATCGTTCAGGATCACATTGATATCTTTCACAAACAGCGCTGCGTCCGGAGAATCAGAAAAATCACGCACATCCAGGATGTACTTGACCTCCACCGGCTCACCCGCGCGGCGGGCAATGGATGCGGCGTTGCGGCGGCAGACTTCCAGCACACCACTGCCAACGGTGCCGAATCCCATGATTGCAATTTTAGCCATACTATACTCCCCTTGTTCCTTATGCGGCTGCCCGCATCCGGTATTCCGTTCTGTGCGCCTTGGCGGCGTGTGTTCACTTTCAGGTTCCGCGGTGCACTTCCACCACAAACGACTGACGGGCCAGCCGGGTCAACATTTCCTCAACGGTCATCTGCATGGTTCCGGTGCGCACGGTAACTTCCACCTGCGCGGTACCATTTTCCGGCCGGGACTGGGTGATGGTAACAACCGATGCACCCGCTGCCGAAATACCGGAAAGCAGGCTTTGCAAAGCGCCGGTTTTGTCCAGCAGGGTGGCGATCACGGTAATGGCCTCGCGGCCGGTTTCGGCGTCAAACACATAGTCCTTGTACTTATAGAACGCACTGCGGGAAATGCCCGCCTGACGCGCTGCCGTGGAAATATTGCTCACGCTGCCGGAAGCCAGAAGCTCCTTGGCCTGCAGTACCTTAAGGAACACATCCGGCAAAGCGGAGCTATCTACCAACAAAAAACGGCGCTCGCCCATGTTGTTTCCCTCCTATGTACATGTGTATTCACAACGGGGATAATCATACCACAAGTGTGCGCGGCTTGCAAGCATTTTAGAAAAAATGTTGTGTATTTGAGCATGATGCACAACTGGCCTGTTGGTGCGGTGGAATCTTCCCGTGCTTTTATCTGTTTTTATGCGGTGGAAGTATGTCTTTCATTCGTGCACGTGCATTTGATATGCTTCTGCCCGCCTTATTAAGGCTGCAAAAAGGCCGTGCATTTTCTCCTCACCCGCATGGTTCTCGCTGCTGCCATTATAGCATGTCCTCCATTCCAATACAACAAACGGGCACAGCAGCTTTGTAAACTGCTGTGCCCGATCTGGCTTATTGAATTTTCAGACTATTGGAACTTTACGCGATCAGCCTGCCGCCGGGTCCAGCGTGTTCACGCTGGGGTCGGTCAGGGTGGAATAGCTGTCATCCGGCAGGTTGTCCTCAGTATAGTAGCCGGTCTCACCACCGCCGGATACGATCGCACCGGTGGAGGTGCTGAACTGCTTCTGCACAACGGAGTCATCATAATAGAAGTCCTTGGCAGGCTTATCGGCCTGGGCAGCTTCCATATACCGCTTAAAGGCGCGCTGGGTCGGTTTACCGTTGTTGCCCAGGGTGCCATCCACACCCCACATGCTGTAAGGCTTATCATAGCCCCACCACACAGCGGTGGAATAGTACGGGGAAACACCGGCGAAGGTATAGTCCTTAAAGTCGCTGGTCGTACCTGTCTTGCCGATGGTATCAATGCCCTCGGTTTCCGGCTTCATGCCGTTTGCCGTACCGGGCTTTTTCCACACGTTGCTCAGCAGACGGTTCATGATGGTAGCGGCTGCAGGGTCAATGGCCTGCACGGTGGTAACGCGCTTGCTGTTATCCAGGTACAGGTTGCCGTCCGAATCATAGATCTCGGTCCAGTAGTGCGGGGTGGTAAACTTGCCGTCATTGAAAATGGAGTAAGCGCCAGCCAGCTCCACAACCGTCAGGCCTTGGCTCTGGGAGCCCAGCACCAGAGGCGCCAGGTCAACGTCATGTTCGGGATCCAGATAGGTGCAGTTGAGGGTATCATGCGCAAAGCTGAACAGCTCTTCCGCACCGACATAGGAACCGATCCAGACCGCAATGGTGTTGTAAGAGCGGCGCAGTGCATCATACACCAGCATGGTGGCACCATCGCCGCCTGCGCCGCCATAGTTGGTGGGCCAGTCGCGCCACACATCATCGCGGGACTGGTTGACTGCATTATACTTGTCAGTAGAAAGGCCAAGCTTCAGGCAGCGGTCGGTATCCAGCACCTGATGGTCGCTCTTGAGGTAATACGGCGTATCCGCCATGGGCGAAGAATAGTTGATGATCTTGCTGTCCACTGCCAGGCAATAAGCAGCAATGGGTTTCATGGTGGAACCGGTCTGGTGGGGCAGCGTGGCGCGGTTGGTGCCGCGGTCTACTTTCTTTTCGCCCAGGCCGCCAACCAGGGCAACGATCTCGCCGCGGTGGCCATCCTCCATGCTGATGGACGCCATAGCCGCCTGGGTGCGCACGCTTTCATAGAAGATCAGGTTGCCGTTGTCATCCTTGCTGGTTTTCAGGGTGGTGTTTTCCTTATCGGCATAGACCGGCACATCATCGTCCGTGAACACAGAAGAGCCGTCCGGGTTCAGTGGCAGGCCGCTCTCGTCATAGGTAATCTCGCTGTCCGCCGGGATACCGGAAGAAACCTCTTCCTCGTGCCACAGGGCCGGGAACAGCTCGCCGTCGCCGGTGTCCTCGTTCAGCATGACCTGCTCCATGGAAGACTGTGCTTTCTGATCCAGGGTAGAGTAGATGCGCAGGCCATCGGAGAAGATCTTATCCTGTGCTTCGGCACGGGTGCAGCTTTCCTGCTCCATGATTGCCTGGGTGACATCCGCAAACAAAGCGTCGTCAAAATAAGAGTTGCGGGAAGTACGGGTGACCTTTTCGGTGGCCGATTTGCTCTCGGCCAGGGTGATGGGTTCCGCCTGTGCAGCAGCGCACTCTTCATCAGTAATATATCCCTGGTTGCGCATCAAAGCCAGAACATGGTCGCGGCGCTTGAGCAGATTTTCCGGGTTGGTAGCCGGGTTAAAGCTCTTGGGATTCTTGGTGATGGAAGCCAGCTCGGCGCATTCGGCCAGGCTCAATTCCTCCACGCTCTTGCCAAAATACTCCTGCGCGCCGGCTTCCATGCCATAGATGGTGCCGGTCAGCGGGATGGTATTGAGGTAAGCTTCCAAGATGGTTTCCTTGCTGTAGCGGTTGCAAAGGCCCAATGCGCGGAAAATCTCGCGCACCTTACGCAGAATGTCCTGTTCACTATCACCGGTCAGGTTTTTGACCAGCTGCTGCTCCAGCGTGGAAGCGCCCTGCTTGGAGCCAAGCAGCGCGTTTCCGGTAAACTCGTTCAGGGCAGCGGCAATGGTGCGCTTGACGTTGATGCCGGGCTCGCTGCGAAAATCCTTATCCTCAACGGCGATGACCGCATTCTGCAGGTCTTCCGGCATGGCCGAAATATCGCGCCAGATGCGGTTATTTTCGCCAGCAAAGGTGTTCACCTCGTTGCCGTCGCGGTCATACACAATGGAGGTCTGTTTGAGCTTCTGCTCATCCAGGTCCAGCTTGCCGTCCGGGTCCTCGGTCACCTGCACCACATACAGCGAAAGCAGCACCGCACCGGCGCTGGCCGCCATGACGCAAACGCACAGCAGGCAGCCAATGAACCGCATGATGGTGCCGAATATACTGCGGCGCGGCTTATTTTTTTTCTTTTTTCCGTTTTTCTTTTGGGCGGAAGTTGCGGCTGTTTCCGGGCTTTTTGCACTTTGCATGGAAATGTGCCGTTCCTGTTTGGGGTCTATGGGGACCGCCTCCTTTGGGATAATTGCGGCAGGCGCGAAGCCTGCCTGCGCCTGCACTGATACGCGGCCGCACAGCGCGGTCACGCAGATGGGCATAAAGCCATAGAATGAATTATATCACAAAGTATTGCCAAAAGTACAGTAGCAGGCAGACAATTTTCACTTTTTTACGGTTTGGGTGCCGCCAAACCGGGCATACTGCTTGCAGGAGCGTACTATTTGATTTGTGAAATTTGCGAATACTACAAAATAGAGGGAGGTTTTTGCCCATGCGTTACCAACTGCCGCGGGGCTATCGCCGCTACCTGCTGGGGCTGGCCATGCTGGCGCTGCTGTGCATTGCCGCAGCCGTAACAGTGTTTTTTGTTCCGGTGCAAAAACAACAGCCGCAGGCGCAATACTTGTTAAAAGATAACGCCGGGCGGCTGGCCCTGTATACCCCGGACGGCACCGGTCCCCTGGCGCAGTACGATGTATACACCCGCCTGCTGCCGGAGCCGGACTGCCTGGCATTGCAGCAGGGCGTGAGCATTTATACCGAAGCCGAATTGCAGCAAAAACTGGAAGATTACGGCCTGTAGCCCCCTTTTCCCCTGTCTGCGCTTGTGTTGCCGGGCATTTTATGGTACACTTCTATTTAATAAGGGCAACACCGCACAATTCCCGCCTTGCGGCTTAAGCACCGCTCCGGCAGCTGCGGCACGGCATCTGCGTTGCCAAA
>PPYF01028566.1_pt1 | contig 11744 bp, 9 predicted proteins | sample 1559871 | NCBI WGS metagenome assembly PPYF01 (sample SAMN08240021, study PRJNA423297) | Human gut metagenome, whole genome shotgun sequencing project. | reverse complement strand
GTGTCGCCGTCGCCCTGGGAGGTGGGCTGGACGTAGAGGTGGAGGCGGTGGCGGGTGTGCCAGAGGTTGCGGTCGAGGGTGGGTTCCCAGGCTCCGACGCTGAATTCGGTGAGGTCGCGGATGTGCCAGTCGGGGTGGGCGTGCGTGCGTGTGGCTATGGATACGCGGCTTCCGCGCTCGGCGTCGCGGAAGATGTAATGGACGGTCCCGCGGCCGTCGCTTACGACCTGCGGGCGGCTGACGGGTATCATTTTGGTGCCTCCGCCGGAGAGGGAGAAGGGGGTGTGGCGCCGGCCTACGGTGCTGACCTGCCAGCCGTCGGCGCCGAGGCTGACAAGGCGGAACTGCGGCACGGAATCGGCGGCATGGCGCCAGTAGGTGGCGATAAGCGGGCGGCCGTCGGCGTCGGCGCTCATGGATGTCTGGTTGATGAGTTCGGAGCCTTGCGGGATGTGTACGGCGACCTCGGCCGTGGAAGCGGTTATGGGCAGGGCGTAGGGCGTGCCGTCGCTGCGCTGCCAGGTGAGGCCTCCGTCGCGCGAGCAGGCGTAGCATAGGTCGTGGTTGGTCTCCACGAGCCATGTCTCGCGCCACACCCACGAGAGGTGAATGGTGCCGGCGGGGTCGGTACACATCTGCCAGTAGGCGTTGCGCTGTCCCTCGCCGTCAATCAGTACGTCGTGGAGGCGTGTCCAGCGGCGGGCGGCACGATTGTAGCGGTTCATAACCATGGAGCCGTTGCCGGACGCTCCGGAACGGTAGACGAAAAGGAGGTCGCCGCCGGGAAGGGTGTGGAATTCGGGGTAGGTGACATCCTGCTCGGCGGTGCCGATCATGGGCTCGAGGTGGCCGAAGGCGAGGGTGTCCGGCGCGAGGCTGCGCGCATAGTGCAGCGGATGGCCGTGATGGTCGAAGGCGAGATGGAGGAAGCCGTCGCCGTCGACAGCGATGGAGATGACGTTGTGGGCGTCGCGGACGTTGCCGGTGTACTGCGTGGGGCGGACGTCCCAGCTGTCGGAGCCGAGGAGTCGGCGCCCGACGGTGACGCGGCCGTCGGGGTCGTAGAAGGCGACGTACTGGATGCTGTCGAGCGACGTGACGGAGTTCTGGCGGAACACGGCGGTGTTGACCGAGGTGGCGGCGTAGGCATCGGCCACGCGGGAGAGGTGCGGCCCAGCGGCCGCTGCCGGCAACGCCGCGAGGGCGGCAAGCGCCGGCAGCAGGGCGGCTCTTACCATTTGTCGGGCGTGGGCGCTCCGTCACGCCAGAAATGGTCCTTGGGGAAGGGCTTGCCGTTCCAAGCCTTGCGTGATGTCCAGTCGAGGGGCGCGTCGGTCCAGAAGGGGTGCGAGGCGGGGAGGCCGAGGGGCATGAAGGCGAGGGAGGTCATGTAGAGCGAGCCGTTGTTGGTGTACCAGTCGGCCACGCCGGGCTGTCGGCCGGTGAAGCCGATGGTGAGGTAGCCTTTCTCGTTGAAATTGTCGTGGCCGGCGTCGAACATGCGGCGCATGACGGCCGTGAGTGCGGCGCGCACCTGTCCGTCGGTGAGGCCGGGAGGGAGTGTGCCGTACCAGGCCATGAGGGCGAGTGGCTGCATGGCGGCCATGCGGTAGGGGATGGAGCGACCGAACACGGGGAATGTGCCTTCCGGCGAGATGAGGCGCTCGAGGACGATGGCGAACTTCTGCGTGCGGGGCAATGCGCGGTCGTAGTATTTTCGGTAGTCGATGCGCGTGTTGCGGCCTGCGTCGAGCATGGTGCGGAGGGTCTCGAGGTACATGGGGTGGAAGACGTAGCTGCTGTAGTAGTCGAAGGCGAAGTGCGGTCCGTCGGCATACCAGCCGTCGCCGGTGTACCATTCCTCGGTCTTGCGGATGGCGGAGTTGACGCGGTATTCGTCGCAATGAGCGCCGGCTTTGGCGAGAAGACTCTCGATGGTGGAGGAGAAGAGCAGCCAGTTGGTGTAAGGCGGGTCGACGTCGCGCAAGGAAGTGAACTCCTTGATGTAGCGCTGCTTGGTGACGTCGTCGAGGGGTACCCAGAGCGTATCCCAGGCGCGGATGAACGACTCGGCGATGTAGGCCGCGTCCACCAGGGCCTGGCCGGAGCCCTGCCAGAGCAGGTAGTCGGGGCTGTCGGGGTCGACGGCATTCTTATAGGCGGCGAGGGCCCATTCGCGCAGCTGAGCGCGGCGGGCAGCCTCGGGCGTGCCGTCGTCCGGCAACGCCAGCCAGGGGGCTATGCCGGCCATGAGGCGTCCGAAAGCCTCCATGAATATAACCTTCTTGTTGCGGGCGTCGAAGCTGGGGCTGTACTCGAGCTGCATGTTCTTCTGAAGCTCGCCGCGGGCCATGTTGCTGAGCACGGGTTCGGCCATGCGCCACGCCAGGTCGGCCCAGTAAGCACGGTCGGGCGAGGTGCCTTTCTCGAGAAAGCGCACGTACTCGCAGGCAGCGAGCAGGAAGGCGCCGGTGCCGAAATTGGACGTGGACCTGCGGTCGACGGTCTGGCCCGGTATGGCACGCTCACCGATGGGCTGGACGTAGCCTATGCTGCCGTCCTTCTGCAGGGCCACGGTGGAGAGGTAATGCCATCCTTTTAGGGCGGCCTCGGTGTACTTCGGGTCGGTGAGCAGGCCGTGGTTGATGCCCCAAAGGAGTCCGTAGGTGAAGAAAGCCGTGCCGCTGGTCTCGTAGCCGGGCGCATGGTCGGGGTCCATCATGGAGCGCGTCCAGTAGCCTTCGGGCTGCTGGAGGGCCACGACGGCGTCGGCCATGCGGCGGAACTTGTCCTCGAAGAAGGGGCGGTGCTGCCAGTCGGCCGGTACGTCGGCGAGCACCTTTGCGAGTCCGGCAAGCACCCAGCCGTCGCCGCGGGCCCAGAAATCCTTTTTGCCGTTGGCGCTCTTGTGAGCCGGCCATACATACTTGGCATCGCGGTAGTAGAGTCCCTCGGCGGAGTCGTACATGATGCTGTCGCTGACGCAGATGTACTCGTAGAGCTTGTCGAGATAGCGCCCGTCGCCGGTGATGCGGTAGAGCTTAGTCATGACGGGCATAACCATGTAGAGGCCGTCGGCCCACCACCAGTAGTCGCTGCGCGGAGTGGACATCTCGTACTCCATGACCTCGCGCGCACGGCTGATGCGGCGGTCGTCGGGGAGGTGGTTGTAGAGGTCGGCGTAGGTCTGGAAGCAGATCTGCCAGTCGCCGAAGAGCACGTGGTCGTCGGTCTCGCCGTAGTCGTACTTCCATCGGGAACGGTCTGTGCCTCGTGCGCCCTGCCAGCCGTTGTGCTCGGCCCAGCGCTCGGAGTAGGCGCGCCAGTCGTCGTTGCCGGTGAGGCGCCAGGCCTCCATGTTGCCGGTGTGGTAGGCGGCGTTGTCCCAGAAGGCGTTTGTCTCGGCGGGATTGGTGGTCTGCCAGTGGTTGTTGACGCGTGTGATGATGTCTCTTACGGTTTTTGCCTCACTGCCGGCGGCAGCGGCCGGCAATACGGCGGCGGCCAGGAGGAGAGGAGCAAGGAAGGTCTTTGCGATGTTCATGGTATTTAATGATGGTTTTTTCTGAAATATTCGTGGACGGCGGCGCGCAGGCGCTCCATCGCTTCCTGCCGGGATGCGGGAGGCGGGATGCCGGGGCTGTCGACGGCGAGGACGGGGAATGGCGGGACGCCTTCGACGCTTCCGGCCACGGCGAGCACCGGAATGCCCCTGCGGGCGGCAAGGTCGGCGACAGCGGCCACCACCTTGCCCGCGCCGGTCTGGCGGTCGATGCGTCCTTCGCCCGTGATTATGAGCGAGGCCGCGGCGAAGTCGGGAGCGTAGATGTCGAGCATATACTGCGCGCCGCTGCGCACGTCGGCGCCGAGAACGGTGGCGAGAGCGTGGCCCGTGCCGCCTCCGGCGCCGTCGATGGCCGAGGAACGCCCCGGCGCGACGATGCGGCCCCAGTGGAGCAGGGCGCTCCGGAGCAAGGGCAACTCGTCGGCGGTGAAGCCTTTCTGCGGGGCGAAGTCAAGGGCCGAGAGCGCTACTCCCGGGGATGGTACGAGCGACGCCTGCACGTCGGAGAGGGCCGTGATGCGTGCGCCGATGCCGGCAGGGGGCAGCTCGGTCCGCGCCACCAGCGGCAACAGGCGGGGCGTAAGCGGCGTGTCGATAAGCCGTCCGTCGGCGTCGTAGGCTTTCAGGCCGAGGGCCTGGAGCATGCCTGCGCCACCGTCGCAGCAGGCGGTGCCTCCGATGGCGGCCAGCACGTGGCTATGTGTGCGTAAGGCCAAAGCAATGGCGCGGCCGAAAGCGTAGCTGCTGCGGAGCATGGGCGCCGCGTTGCCGAAGCATTGCGGGCCTATACAGGCGTGGGACTCCACAACGGCGCAGTCGGGCGGCAGACGGTCGGCGAGCAATTCGGCGGTGCCGTCGCCGCCGTCGGCCATAGGGCACAGCTGAATGGCGTCGCGGACGCCGGCCTCCCGCAAACCGAGCGCTATAGCCATGGCCGCGTCGGTGGCGTCCATGGTGCCTTTGAATTTGTCGGGGGCGATTACAATCATGCACAAATTTAGTGAAAATTCAGCATCCGGAGCTATGAATTGTGATGAAAAGATGCGTTGCTGCCTGAGGAACAACTATTTCAGCAGTTTCCTGCCGTTACCGCCATCTTCAAGCACACTCATCTGATGGATGGCAATCTGATTTAGTTTTATCAGCCTCTCCTGTTGCGGCATTCCTTGTTCGATAAATACCGCATTGAGATTCTCCATATTGGAAAGACATATCAGCTCATTGACAGAGGCGTAATCGCGGATGTTCCCTTTGAGGTCGGGATTGGCGTCACGCCATTGTTTCGCTGTCAGTCCGAAAAGCGCCATGTTGAGCACGTCAGCTTCATTGGCATAAATAATGCTTGCCTGAGCTTTTGTAATCTCGGCGGGTATGAGATTGTGCATGATAGAATCAGTGTGGATTCGGTAGTTTATCTTGGACAGCTCTCGTTTTGCCGACCAGCCGAGTTGTTTCTGCTCTTCTTCCTTCAGGCGCTGAAACTCTTTGACAAGGTAAAGCTCAAACTCGACAGATACCCAGCTTGCAAACTTGAATGCAATGTCTCGCTGGGCGTAGGTTCCTCCGTCACGGCCCAATTTATTGATAATTCCGATTGCCCCTGTCAATTCAATCCAGCGGCTTGGACTCATTGTGAAGGAATTAGAACCGGCCTCTCTCATAATGGGGTCGAATTCGACCCTATTAAAATCCGGATTGTTTAACGACTCCCATAAACCGAGATATTCAAGGGTGTTTTTAACCCTCATCCAATTCTTTACAACGTCTTTAGGTTCAGCAGGATTCTTCTGACGAGCAATGTCAGTAATACAGATGAAGTCTATGCCGTTTTTGGCAAGAGTTCTGATTGTTGTGTCTTTTACATATAATTTAGCCATTCGGTTCCCTCTGTTGAATTTGTCGGTGAGCGATTACAATCATGCACAAATTTAGTGAAAATTCAGCATCCGGGGCTATGAATTGTGATGAAAAATGTGTAATTTCGCAGGAGCAAATAATCCATACCCACAATCATGAGACTTAACGTCAGACTGCTCGTAGCGAGCGCGCTCGCGGCCATGTGCATCACTCCGGCCGCGGCAGAGAAACTTGTAATGCTTCATACCAACGACACGCACTCGCAGATCGACCCCTTCGAGGAGGACGACCTGGGCGGCGTGGCACGGCGCAAGGTGCTTATAGACAGCGTGCGGGCAGCCGAGCCGCACGTGCTGCTGATAGACGCCGGCGACGCCGTGCAGGGAAGCCTGTTCTTCACGATCTTCGGCGGCGAGGTGGAGGAGCGTCTGCTCAACGCTCTGGATTATGACATCCGCATTCTGGGCAACCATGAGTTTGACAACGGCATAGACAGCATAGGGCACTGGATGCGCATGAGCAACGCCGACCTTATCTCGACCAACTACGACATGCGCGGCGCGCGCATAGGCGAAATCTTCAAGCCTTACACCATCAAGCGCGTGGGCGACCGCCGCATAGGCTTTATCGGCATAAACCGCGATCCCGAGGGACTGGCGCGAGTGGGAACCTACGACGGCGTGAAGTACAAGGACGCCATAGAGGCCGCCAACGCCGCGGCGTGGTGGCTGAAAAACGTCGAACATGTGGATGCGGTGGTGGCCGTGACCCACATAGGCTACAAGGTGGCCGACGACATCGACGACGTGACTTTGGCCCGGAAGTCGCGCGACATTGACGTGATAATAGGCGGACACAGCCACACTACCATAGACCCCGCCACGAAGGAGGGCTGCGAGATGGGCCACGTGGTGAACGCCGCCGGCGACACCGTGCTGATAGCGCAGACGGGCAAGGGCGCCCGCAATCTCGGAGTGGTGGAGATAGACCTGGAGACGCTGAAGCCCACTTCGCGCTACCTGAAGGTGGACAAGCGGCTTGATGCGCGTGTGGACCGTGACCTGACGGCTGTGATAGACGCATTCCGCACCGGGGTAGACTCGCTCAACGCCGTGCGCGTGGCTACGTCGGCCGTGCCTCTGGAGCAGGGCAGCCCCGAGCTGCTGAATTACGTCAGCGACTTCGTGCTGGAGCGCGGCCGTGAGCTCGTGCCGGACGGCAAGGTGGACCTGGCGATGATGAACCGCGGCGGTCTGCGCCGTTCGCTGCCTAAGGGCGACATATCGGAGGGACAGATAATAATGATGATGCCATTCTACAACTATATAGACGTGATAGATATCAAGGGCTCCGACCTGCTGGACGCCTTCGACGTGACGGCCGTGGCCGGCGGGCAGGGCATAAGCAGCAACGTGCGGTACACCGCTAACCCTAAAGCCAAGAAAGCCTCGAACATCACTATCGACGGCAAGCCCATAGACCCGAACCGCACCTACAGGCTCGCCACCATCGACTATCTGAGCAACGGCGGCGACTACATGAAACCCCTCACCAAAGGCAAGCGCGTGGCGCAGAGCCCGAACGTGATATACTATGACCTCATGGACTACATGCGTGCGGAGAAGGGCGAGATACGTCCTTCGTCGGAGAAACGTGTGAAGGTGGTACGTTGAACATTCTTAAACAGCCTCTAAATTGAAAAAGCGATTCATAATCTCGGCAATGACGCTTGCGGCGGCCGCACTGATAGGTGTGGCCGTGCGTCCGACGCTTGTGGCACGTTCCAATACCCGCGCCTGCGAGCGCTGGGTCGACTCCGTGTATGGTACGCTGACTGAACGTCAGCGCGTGGCCCAGCTGTTCTGTCCCAAGATAAATCCGCGGAGCGCCGACGCCCGCCAGACGGCTCTACGCTATGTAGAGGCCGGCGTGGGCGGTCTGCTCTTCTCGGAGGGCTCGCTGGCGCAGTACGCCTCGCTCACCAACTACGCTCAGGAGCACAGCCGCGTGCCGCTGCTGATGACATTCGACGGCGAGTGGGGTCTCTCGATGCGCATCAAGAACACACCGCGCTTCCCGCGTAACATGGGTCTCGGCGCCGTGGCCGACCCGCGGCTGCTGTATCAGTACGGCCGCGAGATGGCGCGTGAGTGCCGCCTGGCCGGTATACAGGTGAACTTCGCTCCGGACGCCGACGTGAATTCCAATCCGGCCAATCCCGTGATAGGTCAGCGCTCGTTCGGTGAGAATCCGGCCCGGGTGGCCGCGCTGGTGTCGGCTTACTCGCAGGGTCTGGAGGACGGCGGCGTGCAGGCCGTGGCAAAGCACTTCCCGGGTCACGGCGACACATCCACCGACTCGCACAAGACCGTCACCACCGTGAGCCACGACCGCGCGACTCTCGACAGCGTGGACCTCGTGCCCTTCCGCCGCTTCATCAAAGACGGTTATTCGGGCGTGATGGTGGGTCATCTCACCACGCCGGCGCTTGACGCTTCGGGACGCCCGGCGTCGCTGTCGCACTCCATCACCACCGGTCTGCTGCGCGACAAGATGGGCTTCGAGGGACTGATATATACCGACGCTCTCGGCATGAAGGGCGCCATCGTGGCCGGCAAGAACAACTGCATCCTGGCGGTGCAGGCCGGTGCCGACGTGCTGCTGTCCGAACCCTCCACCATAAAGGACATTGACGCCGTGTGCGCGGCTGTGAAAGCCGGCACCATCAGCAAGGCCACCATAGAGGAAAGCTGCAAGCGCGTGCTGCGCTACAAGTATCTGCTCGGCCTCAGCCGGCGCCCGCATGTGCAGGAGGATGCTGCGAAGCTGGAGGCGTCGATAAACTCGCCGCAGGCAGACCGAGTGAACCGTCTGCTGACTGCGGCCTCAATGACCGTGCTCACCAACAAGCACAACATGCTTCCCCTGGGCGACCTTGACAAGAATACGATAGCGGTGGTGAGCATAGGCGCTCCCGCCGAGAATGAGTTCGCCGAGATGTGCTCGCGCTATGCCCGTGTGGAATGTTTCTCCGTGACGGCCGAACATCCGATGACGTCGGCGACGGCCAACCGGATAGGGCGCCACGACATAGTGGTGATGGCGGCGTTCACCGACAAGCCCTGGGCACGACAGGCTGCGGCAATGCTGCGCGGCACCAAGGGACTGGTGGAAGTATACTTTGTCAACGCCTATCGTATGGCCCGCTTCGAGTCGGCGCTCAAGAGCGCCCAGGCTGTGCTGCTTGCTTATGACGATACACCGCTTACGCGCGAGTACGCTGCGCAGGCGATCTTCGGCGGCATCAACGTGGACGGCAAGCTGCCCGTCACCCTCAAGGGCCTCTACAAGATCGGCAGCGGCCTGAAGCTGCGCAAGACGCGCCTGGGCTACACCGTGCCGGAGGCTAAGGGCCTGAGGGCGTCGCTGACCGACAGCATCGACAGCATCGTGGGCGTGGGCCTGCGCACGGGTGCCTTTCCCGGTTGCCAGGTGCTTGTGGCCCGCGGCGGCGACGTGGTGCACAGCCGTAGCTACGGCCGCATCACCAAGGGAGGCGCCAAGGTGACGAACGCCACCGTCTACGACCTCGCGTCAGTGTCGAAGGCAATCGGCACGCTGCCCGGAGTGATGAAGGCTTACGACATGGGGCTGTTCTCGCTCGACGACCGCGCCTCTCAGTATATCCAGGGCCTGCGCGGCACCGACAAGGAAGGCATCACAGCCCGCGAACTGCTGTTTCACGAATCGGGAATGAAGCCGGCTATCAACGTATATGAAATCATGTTCGACACAGCGAGCTACAGCGGTCCGCTGTTCACCGGAAAGGCCGACAAGAACCACAGCATATGGGTGCAGCCCCGCGCCTACGGCCACAACTCGGCGCGCCTCCGCACCGACCTGTATTCGCCCGTGCGCGGCGCCGGCCGCGATATAGAGGCCGCAAAAGACTTCTTCATCGGCAGCGCGACCGTCGACACCATCATGCAGCGCATCTACCACAATCCGCTGCGCAAGAACAAGGACTATACCTACTCGTGCCTCAACTTCTGCCTGCTGATGGATATGGAGCAGAACCTGACGGGACAGCGCCACGACCGCTTCGTGACAGACAGCATATGGGCTCCTCTGGGTGCCTACACTATGTGCTACCGGCCCAAGGGAAAGCATGCTCCCGACCGTATAGCTCCTACCGAGAACGACACCTACATGCGCAAGCAGACGGTACACGGTTATGTGCACGACGAGACGGCGGCAATGCTGGGCGGTGTCAGCGGCAATGCGGGAGTGTTCGGCTGTGCCGACGACCTCGCCAAAGTGTGCCAGATGTGGCTTAACGGCGGGGATTACGGTGACAAACGTGTGCTTTCCGAGGCCACTGTCGACCTGTTCACCCGCACCAAAAGCCCCACCTGCCGCCGCGGTCTGGGTTTCGACAAACCCGACAAGGAGAATCCTGACTATTCTCCGACTTGCGAGGAGGCGGGGGCCGGTGTGTACGGTCATCTCGGCTTTACGGGCACGGTGTTCTGGGTTGACCCGGATGAGGAGCTGATATTCGTGTTCCTTACGAACCGCGTAAACCCCACGCGCGACACTCCGGCGTTCAACAAGCTCAATATCCGTCCCGAGCTTTTCAGGCAGGTATATAAGGCGATTATTTAGAACCAGTTAAGAGGCTGCTTTTAAGTAGCCTCTTAATCATTCTGTTATTTCCACATAATTGCCTTCGGGGTCGGCGATGGCACATTCATAGTAGCCATCGCCTGTGGTGCGCGGTTGGCTCAGGATTGTGAATCCGTCTTTTTTGAGTCTTGACGCCATGGCGTCGACATTCCTTTTGCTGCCAACAGAGATGGCGAAATGAGCCAATCCTTTCAGATCGCCCCGGCTTGCCGGAGAATCTTTGCCCGGTATATTCATTATTTCAATCCGCGCTCCTCCGTCACTGAACGAGAGGAAATAGGAACTGAAATTCTTTTTGGAATTTACATACTTGTCGTTGCAGTTCATGTCGAAATACTGCATATAGAACTTGCGGAGAAGCTCCAAATCCTCTGCCCAGATGGCTATATGGTCTATTCTCATTGCACATTAAATTGCACATTAATTTGAAGTGTTATTTTTCAGCCATTCGCTGCGGACTTTGTCGGGGAGATGTGTCACCTTGAAATCGGAGAATGATGCCTTGAAGTTGTTGCCGTCGAGATAGTCTAACATATTATTAATCAATTGTTTCTTGTAATCAATTGTTTCTTGCCCGCATCAGCTCGATGGCTTCTTTGCCGGTGACACTGTCAATATCGATTCTGATTATGCAGACTGTCTTGATGAATCGGGCGATTTCTGCATCAGGGTCAATGCCCGGGCTATATTTTTCTGTCAGGAGCCGCAGCGCCGCAATCTTTTCATCTGTCGATTCCACGAAATGGGCTGTCCCGAATGCTATCACGCTGCGGAAATACGATGTGAACTCTTCGGGTATGACATCATCCTTGTCGACTATGCACAGCGAACATTTCGGATTGCGCTTTAGCGCATCTGTCTTATGTCCCTGCGCTGCCGAATGTATGAAAATCGAGGTTCCGTCATAGATATAGTTTATGGGGAGAGCATATGGATAATCATCATCGCCCGAAACAGCCATTACGCAATATTTGCCGTTCCGCAATATGCTTTCCGTATCTTCCGCAGAAAGTTGCTGTTTGAAACGTCGCATAGTCCGTGCCATCATCCTAATACTTTAAGTCCGATAATTGAAAGAATAAGGGTTGTGATGAAGAAGATGCGCCAAAAAGTGGCGGGTTCATGGAAAAACACTATGCCGACAATGACTGCTCCCGCCGCCCCGATGCCTGTCCACACAGGATATACGGTACCGATTGGCAATTTCTCGGCAGCTTTAGCCATCAGGCACATGCTCAGTGACAGTGCGGCAATGAATCCGGCCCACCACCAGACGAGTTCCTGACCCGTCGCGGTCCTGGTCTTTCCAAGACAAAATGTAAAGCCGACTTCCATAAGCCCGGCTAAGATAAGAATAATCCAGTTCATATCAGACTGTATTTAAGTTATCCTGTTCGAGGGCTGCAAGTAATCAGCTCGTCAATTGAACGGCGTGGAATCTCGGCGTCTCCTTCCAAAGGTTTCGCAAAGTTAACAATTATTTTCTTAATAAGGAAAATGTCAAGATGGTGCTTTTAAACAGCCTCTAAGGATTGTAAAACTCAAGCAGATTCATTATTAGAGGCTGTTTAAAAACAGATGTTAACGCAGGGGCGGTCAATCTCCGGGCGATTTTTGTCGTCTGATGAGGGAGTGT
>PPYF01221327.1_pt1 | contig 11745 bp, 7 predicted proteins | sample 1559871 | NCBI WGS metagenome assembly PPYF01 (sample SAMN08240021, study PRJNA423297) | Human gut metagenome, whole genome shotgun sequencing project. | reverse complement strand
TCATTTATGGTTTTTGTGTCCGTATTTTTCGTATCTGTGCTTTTATTAATCAAATTCTCTATCTGCATATTTCCTGCTCCGTGCCCTGCATATATACCATCTCTGCAGCCTTTATTTGTGGATATTCATACTTCGTACTTTTTTATCCAACTGTTCAGAGCCACCTTGAGAACAAGAAAATCTGCTGCTTACATGCAAGCATGACGCATCAGTTTTTTTCTCAGTGGTTCTGAATAGTTATCTTTTTATTATATATCGACATATAATACGCAAAAATAAAGACCGCGCCTTAAATTGGCGCGGTCCTTTACCCTGCTGTTTACCGGTATATTAGTATTTAAATACAGCAACTCCGTAAGGCGCAAGTGGATAAGCAAATGAAAATGGTCTGCCGTCACACTCTGATTTGACTGCCTTATAGTCCAGCTTCTTATATGACTGTTTTGCTGCCTTGCCTCTGCCCTTTGCAGCCTTCTTTACAGGCGCTTGTACCGTTTTGCCGGTAAACTTAGGATCCTCACTATCTAAAACGAGCTGATATGTCTTGTGCTTTGGCACTCCGACTCTGTAATCAGGTCTCTCTACCGGTGTGAAATTGATGACAAAGAGCATATTATTCTTGCCATCCTTACTCTTTCTGATAAAGCTGAAGATGCTTCTGTCTGCATCGTTTGCATTTATCCATTCAAAGCCTTCCCAGCTTGAATCCAGCTCATACAGACAGCGGTTTCTCCTATAGAGGTGAAGCAGCTCCTTTACCCAGTTCTGGATCTTTTTATGCTCCGGATTCTCAAGCAGATACCAGTCGAGTTCTCTTTCCTCACTCCACTCCTGCTTCTGTGCAAACTCCTGTCCCATGAAAAGAAGCTTCTTTCCACAGTGTCCCATCATAAATGCATATCCTGCCATGAGGTTCTTGAATTTATCCCCTTCTAAGCCCGGCATTTTGTTGAGCATAGAACACTTCAGATGTACCACCTCATCATGTGACAGTACCAGAATATATTTCTCACTCTCATTATAGCTCATCGCAAATGTCATCTTGTTGTGGTTATTTTTACGGAAATATGGATCCAGCTTCATATAATCAAGGAAGTCATGCATCCATCCCATGTTCCATTTGTAGCTGAAGTTCAGTCCGTCTTCCTCTACCTTGCCTGTTACCTTTGGCCATGCGGTAGACTCTTCGGCTATCATTACAGTTCCGTGATTTCTTCCAAGTATGAGTGTATTGATATGCTTGAAAAACTCTACTGCCTCGAGGTTCTTATTTCCTCCAAACTTGTTTGGCACCCACTGTCCGTCGTTCTTTCCATAGTCAAGATAAAGCATTGACGCAACTGCATCCACACGGAGTCCGTCTACGTGGTAATTTTCTATCCACATAAGTGCACTTCCGATAAGGAAGTTCTTTACTTCATTCTTACCGTAGTCAAATATCTTTGTGCCCCAGTCGGGATGCTCTCCCTTTCTTGGGTCTGCATACTCATATGTGGCTGTTCCATCGAAATTGGCAAGTCCATGCGCATCCTTTGGGAAATGTGCAGGTACCCAGTCGAGGATTACTCCGATATTATTTTTATGGCACTGATCAACAAAGTATGCAAAATCCTCAGGCTCTCCATACCTCGATGTAGGTGCATAGTAGCCTGTCACCTGATATCCCCATGAGCCATCAAACGGATACTCTGAAATACCCATAAGCTCAATATGTGTATATCCCATAGTTTTCACATAGGATATGAGTGATTTTGCAAGCTCCCTGTATGTATAAAAGCCCTCATCATCCCTGCCCGGATGTCTCATCCATGAGCCCGGATGACACTCATATATAGCCATAGGTGAAGAATATACATCAGCATCTGACTTTGCTGCTCTCTTATCCATCCACTCTTTGTCAGTCCATGTGAAGTGCTCGATATCTGTGATGATTGACGCTGTTCCCGGACGAAGCTCTGCGTAGTTTGCGTATGGATCCGCCTTGTACAGCTTATCCCCCTGTTCAGTGACTATAATAAACTTATACATCTGACCCTTTTGCGCTCCCGGTACAAAAAGCTCATACACTCCCATGGTTTCCGGCTCCACACGCTTCATCTCATGACTGGTCTCATTCCAGTCGTTAAACTCACCAAACACGTATACTTCCCTCGCATGTGGCGCCCAGACGTCAAAGCACACTCCTTTTTTTCCTTTACGCTCAGCTAAGTGAGCACCCATCTTCTTGTAGATATCATAGTGTGTTGCCTGACCAAACAGGTAACAATCCATTGCTGTAAAATTACACATATATATACCCCCATAAGTATTTATTTTTCCCTGAAATGATCCTCTTTGAGTACAATTCGGTCATCATCTGTATATCGCCTGGCTGTCAGAATACTTATAGCCTTCTTAAGTCCGCTGTGAGCCTCCCTGTCTATGGCCTCGTCAATTATATCCTTGACCTCTGTCAGAGTGGTAGCCTGGTCTATCCTCTCAATATTGCTGATTCTGTTATGCAATGCCAGAATAGCCATCTCATCTATCTTGTACCCAAGCTCTGCAGAGTACGATTTGGCAAACAATACGAGTTCATCATTTGTAAAAATAGGAACCGATATCTTTTCCGTGAACTTGGATGCAAAGCCCTCATCCATTGAGAGAGCCTTCTTTATACCCTTTGATGTATCCTCAAGTATATAGAGTGTTCCTGTAATATCATGCTCCATCAAAAATGATAGCTGGGCAGCTATGCTGCGGTCGATATCACCGGCTCTTTCTATGATGAGACAGCCTCCTGTTATCTTTCTGACTACCTGCTGCACATCCTTTTTATTGAGTGCGGCAGCATCAATCTTGCCCATCATTCCTGTAAGCTGTTCACAATCTTTTTGTAATACCTTTATAAAGCTTGTAGCAAGCATTGTCTTTCCGCAGCCCTGCTCTCCCTGTATAATCAGGTTGCCTGTGGATGCGTTTTCTTTCCTGTTGAAATGATCAAGCACTGCATTATATGCCTTGCAGATCTGATCCTCCATACCCTTTACCGGTATGAAATATGAAAATATAGCTTTCTGTTCGCTTGTAAGCTCTTTTATATGTTTTGTTTCTTTCAATTTCGAGTCATCTTCTTCGCTGTCTAAATCCTCCGGCAATGAAATATCCGGCATTTTTCTTGTCTTAGCCATATCCAGTTTCTTCTCCAGTCCCGGATTCTTTGCTGTCATCTTGGCTATTTCCTGCTCGATAAATGATGTCACATGATCAAAATCTCTCTTCTCAGAAACGTTTTCTTTCTCCTGTGAAGCCTCATCATCTGATGTATCATCATCGACATTTAACATATCATCTGTTATTTCAGGCATCATGGTAGTCGGCTGCATGAGTATCTCGTCTTTCTCAGACTCCTCTGCCATAATTATATCCTCCGGCTCTCCAACCGGTTCCTTGGCTTCATCTGCAGCATCTTCAGGTACTTCCCGTGACTCCTGCACTTCTTCTATAGCTTCTTCAGGTGCTTCCTGTGACTCCTGCACTTCTTCTACAGCTTCTTCTATAGCCTCTTCCGGTGCTTCCTGCGGCTCCTGTACTTCATCCACAGTCTCCTCTGCATAAAGCTCCTGCATATCCGGTTTCTGCTCTTCTTCAGGCTCCTTCACGGCAGCTTTCTGCTCTATAATATCAACCGGGACCTTCAAATACTCCTCCTCAAGAAGTTCCTTCGGAGTGACACCTGCATCCAGCTTTGGAATGACATCATTTAGTCTCTCCATGATGTCTCCTGCCTCCTGAAGTGCTCTTGCCTTAGCTGACTCAAGCTTCTGCTGCTCAGCCTCTTTAAGGGCAATTTCAGCCGCATGTCTGGTCTTTTCCCATTCTTCAAGCACATCCTGTATAGACATCTGTCCTGTAATCTGATGCTCAAGCTGAGTCTTTTCACTCATGACCATAGACATCTGTCCGTCAGCGTCTTCACCCAAAAGCTCCTTGAAATTCAACTTAAGTGAACCATCTATCTCTTCATCTGTAGCGATATGCTCTGTCTCTTCCGGCTGCTGTACATACTCTTCCTGCTCCTTTTCGAGCTTGAGATAAGGAATATCCTCAACTATCTTTTTGATGGTATCCATCGTATCAGCAACTTCATTCTTGCCCTTGGCCTCCATGATCTGCTGCATACCCTTGGCAATCTCCTGCTGTAAATTTACAGTATTGAACTTCTCCTGATTTACAGTAATCTGCGGAATAGTTACGTCATCATGCACTATCTCTCCGCCCTTTACCATCTCCATGGCACCTATCTCAGTGACCTCAGCCTCATCCTTTATCTTAGCCGGCTTTTCCTTCTCTGCCTTGAATCGTCTGTACTTTTCCTCCTGAGCCTTGGTAAGTGGCTGATAAAGCATCTTAAGCTCCAGCGCACGCTCCACATATGGTCCGTCTCCGAACCACAGAATGAGCTCATCGCAGGCATCTATACACTTATCGGCTTTTCCGGCCTTGTGGTATAGATATGCAAGCTCATATGCCCACTCCTCAGTGTATTCTTCATCCTTGTACTCTTCAAGAATAGTGATAAGCTCATCAAATGAAGCTCCCTGCCCTTTTTTGATGGCATATCTTAATACATACTTCATATCATCATGAGGCGCTATCTCAACAAACTCATCATAATACTCTGTAGCAGCATCATAATCCCCCATCTTGATGGCGACCTCAGCCAGTCTGTATATAATCATCCTGCCGATTGGTGAACGGTCATAGGCCATTAAAAGTATGTCCCTTGCATCCTGGTATCTTTCGGCCTTCTCGTAGATTTCGCCGATTTTAACGAGTGTATTTACATTTTTAATTTTGTTCCAATTTATGCTATCCGCAATCTCTGCTGCGCTCATATAGCCCTCCTCGGCGCTTAGGGCTTTTATCTGATCCAGCTTGAGATTGTATTCGTATTTATCCACTTATTTCACCTACTCGTATTTAAGCTTATTATTTTTGGTATCTACGCCTGTTGTCTTTGTATAATCCCTTGTGTCCTCAGGAAGCTTCTTTTTCCTGAGAGCATAATTAACAACTCTTTTCACAATATAGTATATCACAGCAAAGGTTGGAACACCAAGTAACATTCCAAGAAAACCAAACATTCCTCCTCCGATTAGTATGGCAAACATAACCCAGAAGGTCGAAAGACCGGTAGATGAGCCAAGTATCTTAGGCCCTATTATATTGCCATCCACCTGCTGCAGCACGACAATAAATATCAGAAGATAAAGCGCATGCCACGGACTCTGAATTACTACTATGAGTAACGATGGAATTGCACCGATAAACGGTCCGAATACCGGAATCACATTTGTGACGCCGATAATCACTGCAACGAGCACCGATGATGGAATCCTTAAAATCAGACATCCGAAATATGCAATCACACCTATAATCAGTGAATCTATAATCTTACCGCTTATGAAGCCTCCAAAAATCTCATTTGTCTTTCTGATCGTCTCAATGATGATATTGCCTGTCTTTGGCTTGCAGACAGCATATATTATCTTTTTGCTCTGTCCTGCGAGAGTCTCCTGAATACTCATCACATAGACCATCACGATTATTCCGATAATAAAATTAAATAAGCCTCTGACTACCGAAATCACACCGGTTGTAATCTGTGCAACATACTTCTGTGCCTCAGGAATCAGCTTTTCTGTGGCATAATCCTCAATGTAGTCGGTTGCATTCTGTAAACCTGTGCTCGCGAGCTCAGCAATTTTGCTGTCCCCGAAATTGCCGTTCTTTATCATGTTGATGAATGCCGCAACATCATTTGGCAGTGTCTTCATAAGTCCTGATATACTTGCTATGACAGAAGGCACAATAGCCGCAATGAGGAGCGAAATAATCGCTACCAGAATAATAACTGAGCCTGTGATTGCAAGAGCTCTTGAAACCTTTCGCAGCTTGCTTTCGCTTTTCATCTTTTTGGAAAGAAGCTTTTTAAAGCATCTTTCCAGCCACAGCATGACAGGATTCATCAGGTATGCAAGCACAAGTCCCATTATAATAGGCATTGCTGCCGCAAGCAGCTTGCTCCATATGCCTGCAAAGCCCTCAAATCTGTACAGTGCAAAGAAAAACAGTATACTGACTGCAAACGTGACAAATACCATGACACCTATTCTGATCAGATGTGGCCATTCCTCACGCCCCGGGTGCGAATTCTGCTTCGCACCCTTATCTGCATTTATCTCAATGTTTGATTTTTTACCAGCTTTTCCGGTTTCTTCCATCGGATTAAACTCTCCTTATTTACGATTATAGTTGATGAGACATCCCTTTAATATTATCTCTCTTTCATCATCTGTGAGCTCACCCATCTTCAGTGTAAATGGCTTTAATTCACCATCCTTGACAACATATGCCTCAAACTCCGTCTTTGCATCCTCGATTTCCTTCTTGATTCCCGGAAGGAAGATATAGTCGAGGTTGTGGAACGGAAGCTCTCCCTCATCGATGATGAATGGAAGCATTCCCCAGTTGATAAGGTTTGAACGGTATCTCTTTGTGGCATACTCGTTTGCGATATTTGCCCAGCCTCCGAGTACCTTCTGGCAGCTGGCAGCCTGCTCTCTTGCTGAGCCGTCACCCGGCTTAACAGCAAAAATTGTGCTTCCAAAGCCCATATTCTCATGGCTTGCCTCAGGGAATTTTTTCTTTACTACTCCCATGATTTCAGCAACCTCAGGAACAGCCTTTCCTGCGCACTCACCACTCTCTATAGCCTTCTGGGCCTTCTGGATTTCCTTTGCTCTGCCTACATACTCAGGATCCTTTCTTGAAAGTGCAAACTCTGCAAGTCCAAGAGGGTTTGAACGATATGAAGATGTCTCTCCTGAAGGAATGAGCTCATCTGTTGTAGTAACAGGATCATGAATCTCTGAAACCACCTTAAGGAGCATATTCTCAGGAAGCGCACTCATTGCCGGCCAGTCCTTGATGTTTGGTCCGAACTGGATTTCAACTGAAGGATCTGCCACTCCATGGCTGTCAAATACACGGTTCTCATATATAGTCTTGTCAAAGAAATATTTTGGCTTTGTAAAGTTGACATCAATATCCGCTGCTGATGTAAGGAAGCCCTTGTTTGCTGCTGTTGCAGCGATTGAACGTGCATCCATGAGTGCCACTGAGCTGATCTGTCCGTTCTGTACCTTAGAACCCTCTCTGTTAGGGAAGTTTCTTGTTGAATGACGGATAGAGAATGCGTTGTTGGCAGGTGTATCTCCTGCACCAAAGCAAGGTCCGCAGAAAGCAGTCTTTACGATTGCACCTGTCTCAAGAAGCTTTGCTACAGCTCCGTTTTTCACAAGCTCCATGTATATTGGAGTAGATGCCGGGTAAACACTCAGTGTAAACTCGTCTGCTCCGATTGAATGTCCGTTTAATATGTCAGCCGCATCGCAGATATTCTCAAATCCACCGCCTGCACAGCCTGCGATGATTCCCTGGTCTACATACAGTTTTCCGTCTCTTACCTTACTCTTTAAATCAAGCTTCACCTTGCCGTCAAAGCTTACCTCAGCTCTCTTCTCACAGTCATCGAGAATATCCATGAGGTTTGCATTGAGCTCATCGATAGTATAGGTATTGCTTGGGTGGAATGGCATAGCTATCATTGGGCGGATCTGGCTTAAATCAATCTCAATAAATCTGTCGTAGTAAGCCACCTCACCCGGATTAAGCTCCTTGTGATCCTCAGCCCTACCGTGAATCTCAAAGAATTCCTTAACCTGGTCATCTGTTCTCCAGATAGAAGAAAGACATGTAGTCTCTGTTGTCATAACATCGACACCTATACGGAAGTCAACGCTCAGATTAGACACACCCGGTCCTACAAACTCCATAACTTTGTTCTTTACGAAGCCGTTTCCGAATACCTCTCCGATAATTGCAAGTGCGACATCCTGTGGTCCAACGCCCTTGATTGGCTCTCCTGTCAGGTAAATACCTACTACCTCAGGCATATCAATATCATATGTCTGTTCAAGAAGCTGCTTAACAAGCTCAGGTCCACCCTCGCCGACTGCCATAGTACCAAGTGCACCATAACGTGTATGTGAATCAGAACCAAGTATCATTTTTCCGCCGCCGGCAAGCATCTCTCGTGCAAACTGATGGATAACTGCCTGATGAGGTGGTACATAGATTCCACCGTACTTCTTTGCACATGTGAGACCAAACATGTGGTCATCCTCATTGATTGTTCCACCAACTGCACAAAGGCTGTTGTGACAATTTGTAAGTACATACGGGATAGGGAATTTCTCAAGTCCTGAAGCTCGTGCTGTCTGGATGATACCTACAAATGTGATATCATGCGATGTAAGCTTATCAAACTTAATCTGAAGCTTGTCCATATTGCCGGATGTATTGTGCTCCTTTAAAATACCGTAAGCAATTGTCTCCTGCTTAGCTGTCTGTTTATCGATGTCCATGCCGGTCTTGCTTTTGACAGCTGCCTGAGCCTTAGGTCCATCAATTATTACTTCCTTACCGTTTAAAAAGTAAGCACCATTTTCATATAATTTCACTTATTCTACCTCCGTATGTGTATTTCAAAATTCTTTTATTTACTATTATATAATATTATAGGTAATTGTGGCAATAAATAAATCACCATCTACCTTAATTTCGAATTTTCCTCCCATCAAATGGGTCAGATTCTTTGCAATCGAAAGTCCAAGTCCACTTCCTTCAGTAGTTCTCGACCTCTCTCCCCTCACAAAACGCTCTGTCAGGTCTACATTTCCGTTGCTTACTATGTCAAGCTCGTTCTTAGACACATTCTTTATTGTAAAAACTGCCTTTTTATCTGCCTTTTCAAGCTCTACATACACTCTGGTATTTTCCAGTGCATATTTTGCGGCATTAGTATACAGATTTTCAATAGAGCGGTAAAGCTGACGCCCATCCGCATAGATAAATATCTGTTCTGATGGAATTTTTGTAACTATTGTCAGATTTCTCGACTCAAATCGCTCATTGAATTCACCTCCGGTCTGGTATAAAAGCTCAACCAGATCAAGCTTTTGCATATTGAGCTTCACATTTCCCGAGGTAATCTTTGATGTCTCTACCAAATCCTCTGTAAGCTGCTTTAAGCGCTGTGACTTTTCCTCCAGCACATGTATATAGTATTTGGCATTTTCATTTTCCAGATTTTCCCTCTTAAGCAGGTCAACATAGTTGACTATTGAAGTCAGAGGTGTCTTTATATCGTGTGATACGTTTGTTATTAAGTCTGCCTTTAGTTTTTCATTTTTAAGGCTCTCATTTACCGAGCTCATAAGACCCTGGCGTATATGGTTGACAGCCTCCGCCACCTTTTTCTGCTGCCCATGAAACTCATTGACATTGAGTGTAGTGTCAAGCGCTCCTTCCGAGATAGCTTCAAGTGCCTCCTGTATGCGCATTATCTCTTTGTTTTTTTGTGTGTGGATATCCTTTTTCTCAATAACTCTTTTCAAAAGCTCATAGCCCTTGTACATCAGGCTGTGTGTGTAAAGTATATTGCCTTTTATCTTCCTTACAATGCTCTGGTATAAAATAATAAAAGCCAGATCAAACAAAAAAGTAAATGTGCCGGCCGTCATAATGAGTGATGCATAGTCAAAATGCTGGTTTTTTACGCCTGAAATCACTTTTCCCATAAATACCATGAGCAGTGTAAATATCACTAGCTGCTTTTTTTCCTATCGTATACTGCTTCATTTGTTGTCCTCTATCTTATAGCCTACTCCCCAGACCACCTTCAGATATCGCGGCTCTTTAGGATTTATCTCTATTTTTTCCCTGATATGTCTGATGTGCACAGCAACTGTATTATCGGCGCCTATCGCCTCCTCGTTCCATATGCTCTCATATATTTCGTTTATTGAGTAGACCTTTCCCTTGTTTTTAAGGAGTAAAAGCAGGATATTGTACTCAATCGGTGTGAGCTTTACCTCCTCACCATCCACAGTCACCTTTTTTAAATCATCATTTACCAAAAGGTCTCCGGCTTCATAAACCTTGTCTCCGGCTGCATCATTGCTTGACAGAGTGGTATATCTGCGAAGCTGTGACTTTACCCTTGCCACAAGCTCAAGCGGATTAAAAGGCTTTGTAACATAATCATCAGCACCCACATTGAGGCCTAAAATCTTGTCAGCATCCTCTGTCTTTGCCGAGAGAATGATTATCGGCACCCTGCTTTCCTTTCGTATCTGCAAAGTGGCTCTTATTCCGTCGAGCTTTGGCATCATGACATCTATTATCATGAGGTCTATTTTTTTATTCTTCATAATTTCAACCGCCTGTATGCCGTCGTAAGCCTTCTCCACGTCGTAACCCTCCTGCATCAGGTAAATCTCAATTGCCTCAACTATTTCCTTGTCGTCATCACAAACTAATATTGTCATATTATCCTCCTTCTATGAATTTTGAACAGAAACCTTCTCCTGCCGTTAGTCAGCTATATTTTATCAGATTATCCACTTTGTTTTTCTTAAAATCTGCTTAATATTACCCACTTTAAATATAAGCCAAAAAGCAGCCGTTCTGTTTTGAACTGCTGCTTTATATTACATAGGTGTGTTTCATTTACCTTTATTTCCGGTGATGCTCTGCCACATTCTGTGGATACCGTCTGTGAGCTCCTTCCCCTCCTTTGTGTTGATAACAGGTGGATTGCCGGCTTTTCTGCTTATTGCCTTATAATCCTCATCAACAGACGATTTTGAGCCGGCAGCCTTGGCTTCATCCTTATCATTGCTATGATTTGATCCGACATCAGGTGTATCGTCTGCAAGCTTCACTTCACCCACTACACCATCTCCCAGGTCCTCGCCCTCAGCAAGTCCCAGTTTTCTGATATAATCCATATTTACCTTGATTTCAGTCTGTCTGTTTGCATAGATAGACTTCTCTTCATTGTCAATAGTACGCTCCTCTGCAGGTTTACCTGCATTTTTCTGACGTTCTATCTCCTTATTTCTGTCATCGATAATCTTAAGATACTTCTCCGTATCGGACAAATCCTGAAGCTGTCCCTTGAGCTCATACTGGTTAGTTTTAACTATCTTCTCCTGTTCTGCAATCTTATCCTTCATATTCTTGCACAGCTTTTCAAGTGACTCGTTGGTATCATTGATGATATCACGCACTCTTGAAAGCGCCTCATCCGTATAGATAACCGATGCTGCATACACATCCTCAGCCTTTCTGCTTGCATCCCAGACTATCTGATCCCCCTTCTTTCTGAACTCTCTCTCTGCGTGATTGCGACTCTGCTCAGTAAGCTCATACTCATCCTGCATTGCATATATACACTTATTCAGCTCAGCAAGTAAATCTATCATTTGCTGCTTGTTTATGATCACCCTGCTCGGCTCCGGCTTATACGGCTCCGCCTTTGAGAGCATGATATGAATTTCTCTTAGTACCTTTTCTGTTTTATCGTTCGCATTCATTTTCTATTTCCTCGGATTTAAATTAACATTATAACTATTCAGGGTGGTTCTGAATACTCACCACTTACCCATATTTTATATGAAAATCCGCTTCTCGTAAATAGCCAAATGAATAATAATAGCTACTGATTACAGCCCTTTATAATTAAATCAATCCCGCTGCCGCATTTCTCAGCTCATCTGCCGCATGCTTTATCTCGGCAGCCTGCTCTTCGCTCACATTTCCGGGCTTTGTCCTTGAAATAAGCTTCTTCACATA
>PPYF01545870.1_pt1 | contig 11747 bp, 7 predicted proteins | sample 1559871 | NCBI WGS metagenome assembly PPYF01 (sample SAMN08240021, study PRJNA423297) | Human gut metagenome, whole genome shotgun sequencing project. | reverse complement strand
CAACGCCATTAGACTAAAGAGCCAGAAAAGTGAACGGATATCCCCGTTTTGGGTGGGTGGATATCCTCCGTTTTCAGCACATCGTTGAAAGTTGCGGTGAACCAATAGTTCAGCAACACATAAAGCTGCTCCTTGGTCTTGCCTTCAGCAGGGATAACCTGGGTGTAAGTGATAGCATTGTTCTTATCCAATGTCAACTGCGTACCGAGATTGGTTGCTGCCTCAACCCATTTTTCTCCATACTTTTCTTTTGCATAGCTTTCCAACTCATCTGCTCGTAGAATTTGAGCATCTACAGCACTGCATACAAACAGTGAAGCAAGAGCGACTACAAAAAACTTTTTCATATCTCTATATTATTTTGATAAGCATTATTCTTTAGAAAGTGATTTTCTTCTTCTGATGCAAAGGTACGACACGATTATGCAGTCTATCTGCATAATAAAAAACAATTCATTTACAAGCAAAAAAAGTTGAGAGATGCTGTCTGCTATAGCCGTTTCAAGGATATAGAACAGCTCCAATGAGAGTCTGAGCTCCCAGACGTAGGGGCGACCTACGTCTATTTGCTTCCTAAGTTGCTCTTGACACTTAGGTAGGCATGTCAGCAGTTTTTTATCCTCTTCTGTATATGGAGTTGTTGCCATAATCCTTATTCGTTTTTATAACGTATTCCTTTATATTTTCTTTTTAACTCTTCCAAACTCATGCAGTTACCTTTGCCTCCCTGCCCATGATGTATCATCCTATGACAGTTGGCGCAAAGCGGCACAAGGTCGGTTTGAGAGTTCACTGGATGTTCGCCTTCTGTTTGTGAGAATGGAAAGCGATGATGAATCTCAATATATTCGTCATCAATATCATATGCCTTGGTGAAATCAAAACCACAACACTCGCAGACGATGTATCCACCATGCAAAGCCTTATAATAGTTGATACAGGCTTGTCGGATCATGTCGAGATTCTTCAGGATAGGGTGCGTCTTGATCTTCCTGCGAAATTCTTCTACGTCTCCTATTTCTGTGATATCGTAAATCGACGCGTATTGGGTGCCAAAGTAGTCATTGAGCGTATTGGGTATGATACGCTCTGCCGTCTCAGCAGTCAGACTTACTTCTTCGGCATCACCATCAAAGCGCTCCGATAGATACCTTCGGAATGCTCTGCCAAGTTGCTCGTATGTGATATCACTTTTATGCATATACTCTTTAAAATAACGTGTTCTCTATTATTTAATTGTCCATTTCAGTCTAAACATAATCTTCGAAGTGATGGCGTTCTCCATCGCCGATTGAAGTTTACTTGTCATGGAATCAACTTTGTCTGCGTATTCATCTTCTAATTGAAACAACTGTGCTCTTTTCTTGCTGAGAAGTTTTGCTTTTGCATTTTCTTCTTTTTTAAGTTGAATTTTTGCAGACGCATTATGTTCTTTTCTTATCTGTCGGCGCAAGGCTTCATGTTCCTTGTTGAGTTCCATAACCTCTTTTTTAAGAGGTACTAATTGGTCTTCTGCCCACATCTCATACTTGTTGATTTCATAGTCAACATATTCATTTGTCCTTTCTTCAACCTGAAACTTATAACCATTAAGTTGCTTCTCATATTCTTCTTTGAATATATCGTCGAGTGTAGCAAGACTTGAATTTTGTTGAGACAAACAATCAAGTTCTAATAGTTTAAAGACAAATTCTGGCGGCAAGATTTCTCCTCCGTCAGTCTTTGCACATGCTATCAATTGTTCTTCTCCATCATATCGATTTGATGAGGCGACACGATATACACACGCTATACCACTTTGTCCTTTATACTGCTCAATTAAAGCAGTTTTATACGGATAAGAATCTAAATCAAATACTAATTCTTCGTCCGAAACATCCTCAGCAAGGGCTTTTTCCACAACATATCGCCCTAACGGATGTCCATATCTTAATTGAATATATTTCTCAGAATCCTTATTTAATATATAGGTTCCTGTAGGGATGTCGGATGCGACTTTTTCATTCAGAGTGAAGATATGTTTGTCAGAATTGATATGGGATATACTCTCTTTAAGAACATTTACAGCGACAAGCCACAAGTGCTTATTATAAGTGTCCAGACGAACAGAGTCTTCACTTTGTCTCATGCGCAATTTATTGACAACCTCCTCATCGAAGTTTTCAAGCAATGATTTTCTTGTGCATGCTATTCGCTCTTTTATAACCTCCTCCAATTCATTCTGGAGTTCATCAAATGCGGCAGCGATTTCTCGTTCTGTTCGACACGTACTATAGATGCTATTCAGTCTTTTTTCAAAATCCACTCCCGAGTCAATGGATCCAAGCACCTCATCACTGGCTCCGAAGACCCCATCGAATAGCGAAAATTTATCGTTCAGCAATTCATAGACACGTCTATCTGCATAATTGGCCTCATTTACGAAGTTTACAACCACGACGTCACTTTTTTGTCCATAACGATGGCAACGACCTATTCGCTGTTCAATACGTTGTGGATTCCAAGGCATATCATAGTTGACTACTAAAGAACAAAACTGCAAGTTGATACCCTCTGCTCCAGCTTCTGTAGCTATGAGTATTTCTGCCTTATCCCTGAAAGTGTCTACTATTGCTTGTTTTCTGTCAATAACAGTACTTCCAGATATTCGGTTTGTTCCTGCATATTGCATGAGCCAAAGACGATATAAGTTTTTAGACTCTTCGGAGTTGTTTGTTCCATTAAAACAGACGACCTTGTCTTTGTAGCCATGTTCACTGAGGTACTTGTATAGATACTCCTGCGTTCTTCGGCTTTCTGTAAAAATAAGAGCCTTCTTCTGCCCACCAAGACTTTTTATCTTCTCAAATGATACTGATAACGCATTCAACAATTCCTTAGACTTTGTCTCTTCACCAATGCTACGAGCCAAGTCGCAATAACCACGAAGTTCCGCTATTTCCTCATCAATATCGTCAAAGTATGAATTTGATCCTGATGAAGTCTTGTCATAGATGTCGTATTCGTCTTCTTTGTTATCATAATCAATAGTCACGCAGTCCAAAGCAGAAGACATCATGCCTGTTTCTTTATAAGCTTCAAGTCTATGGATAAAACGTTCAAGAGTATATCCCAATGCGTATGCAGAAGAAGACATGATTTTTCTAACCAATAGGGAAAGAAGAGGACGCTGTCTCTCCGGCACGCCATAGGTTCCTTCTCTCATCAGGTAGTCACTAACCTGTTGGTAAAGATCTATTTCTTCTTGTGATGGATAATATTCTTGAACCAAGGCTGTACGTTTGGTAAAGTTCACATATTCTTCAACCTGATTTCTCAGCGTGCGATGAATGATATGGGCTATACGTCCTTTCAGTTCTCCATATTTGGCTTTGTCCCTTGTTGATACAGCGTTATACTGTTCTGCAAATGTATCAAGACTGGAGAAAAACTCTGGATCGATAATACTTATCAATCCATACAGTTCTTTTAAGTTGTTTTGCAAAGGAGTGGCAGTTAACAGAATTTTTTTATAGTCTCTGAAAGCAGCTCTCAAAACGTTTGCCATCACATTGCTTTTCTTGTAAACGTTTCTTAGTTTATGAGCTTCGTCGAGAACAATCAAGTCCCAATTGATACTTTTGAAGTATTCTGCATTGCTGACAGCGAAATTATAGGAGCAGATATAGATACACTTTTCACCTTTTGACATCTGTATCTTTCCTTCTTGGAACGACTCACTGTCCAAAATAAAGGATGGCAAGTAGAATTTCTCCATCAGTTCTATGTTCCATTGGTTACGCAGTGATGCAGGAACTACAATGAGTATGTTTCTTTTGTTTTCTGCCCACAATTCGGACAATATGATGCCTGCCTCGATGGTCTTACCGAGTCCAACCTCGTCTGCAAGAATAGCGCCCTTGCTCAAAGGAGATTTGAAAGCAAACAGTGCCGCCTCCACCTGGTGTGGGTTGAGGTCGACACGTGCTTCTGACAACACGCCGGTGAACCGACTATCATCACTTACGGACTTTTTATGTGAAATGTCCCAAGCATAATACAGTTGCTGAATGGGTGATATCATATCCTATCTGTTTACTTTTTGTTCTATTCGGATTGCGTATTCAGGTGAAAGAGCATCGAACTCTTCTATCTGAGCGCCTCTCCAGTATTTTTCCGCCAATTTTTCGCAACGGGCTCTTAATCTTTTGTCCTCCATAGGATTTGCCTCCTTGCCATATATGTCACGCAGTTCCTCGTATGACTTTTTTAGATTCAAATCTATAAGAGAAATACGCACAATGTGGTATTTCGAGTCAGGATGCTTTTGCATGAATACATTTTGAGAACGGTGCAGGTAGAATGGGGCGGTGCCATCTTTGAGACTGTAGAGAGTTGTCTTAACATCAACGTACATCTTTTCAGTCTTCACTTCAAAGTCATATTCACCAATACCTTCAAGAGCTGCGTGGATGAAGTCTTGACCCTTGACAAGTTTCTTGTTTTCAAGATAATGACTATAGATCAGTTCACCGATGAAGCCGATTGTCTGTCTCACTTGCGACTCCTTTTCCTCTTCCTCTGCTTCTTCCAAGTCATCCATCATCTGCATCAACTTGTCTTTCTTTTCTGTCAGTCTTTCAATGTCTTCTTTTTCCAATCCTTCTATCAATTCCTTGATAAATTCTGCAGTATCATTGAGCTTGACAAGTTCTTCACTATTCATTTGTTTGGTGATATTATTGACTTGCTCTATGTTTTCTGCTGTTTCTGCAGAAATCTTATTGATAGTTTCCTGTGCCTGCTCCTCAGTAAGTGGACTGTTAGAGAGATCAATGTTTGACTTTCCTTTGCCTTCTTTGTCACCAGGACCGTCTCCCTTTCCGATGCTGCGTTCCCACTGATCAACGTATAAGGACTGAAGGGCAATGAAAGGCTCTTTGAAGAACTCCATACTTGCGATATGCTTAGCTATAGTCTTCATCAGACTAAGTCCCTCTTTGTTCGGTTGTTGAATTACTACACGCTTTCCAGGTTCGTAACCATATTCGCTATCATGCATCTTGTCAGCGAAGATGCTTGCATCTGAAGTCATAATATTGAAATTCATGACAATAGGCTTATCAGATGTATGTATGGTTATCCCCTTGGAATTTTCAGTTTTTTTCCATTCGTGGTAAACAGGATCATCATACTCTGGAAATTCCTTAAAATCGGCTGAAGCTTTTACTGTCCATTTTGTACAATTTTGGAGATGATGCTTAAACAACAGGTCATTGGCTTGGTATAAATAAACATTGTTCTCTCCTATAAACTTAGCTAATTTCGAACTTTCCGCAAGTCGTTCTTGAAAGAGAGCTCCAGCCCAAGAATAACATGAGAGGAACACCCCGTCATATTTGTATCTTTCGAGTACAAATATTGGCTTTGGTGTGTCTAACTCGTTCTGTCTAGGGACAACTTTTCCTGTATATTTTAAGAGTGGCATTGGCTCAAACTCTGAGGGAAGCTTTTCTATGATTCCCATCATGGTGTTGAACCTATTTGTGCCATAAGCATATTCGAGTTTCTTCTCAATAGCCCATGTAATTGTATTATCTATGGCGTTCTGCTCCATATTTTGAATCCATGATGTGTCGTTATACAACGTGTCATCGAGCAAATCCTGTCGTACGGCTATGTACAGCTCATTTGCTGTATGGAGCTTTGAAAACAGAAACAATGCTTGTGGGTTATTGTCTATCCAATGATGAAGGATATTAGGCAGAAACTCTACTTGTCTGAGTAGGTTATGGTTGGCATATACCTGCTCTTCCAAGTCTACATGATCCATCTTGAAATGTTTGTCAAACCCACAAAAGTTGTTTTCTAAAATCATATCAAGTGCGTCAGTTAGCCTTACGTCTCCACCGATTTCTAAGTCATCACAGGATTCATTATTAGTAATAGCGTAGTCTAAACAGAATTTTAATTGTTCTACTGTCAGGAATGAACCTTTCAATTCTTCAAACAACTCTTCTGTCGAAACTTCATCTTCTTTTCCATCATAATAGTGTTTCTTGAAAAACTCTGCCTCGTTCTGCGACGGAAGACAATTAAGGAACGAGTCTATAGCCTCATTGTCCTTTTTGTAATCTTCATCCAAGAGATACACGTCATATTCATTATCTCCAACATGAACATGTTGTTGAGTAATTGATGCTGGTAGCTCTTTGCCGTTGTATCTCAGAAGACTAAACACTTTTTCTATAAAACCATTCTCTTCTGTATTACGTTGCGCAGCAAACTCTATTACCTGCCATGCAAGACTGGTCTTGGCAATGGCAGTCCCTATGTTGATGTTTTTTAAATGGTCAAAGAAATTTTCAAGTATTCTTGTGCTCGCATTTTTGGCAAAAGAGAATAGTTTGATTGGATTTTCAATTCTTTCAATAGCCTTTTCGAGCATATTCTCATTTGATGCAAAGAAATAGTTCTTACTTTCTACTTCCAGTATCTCTTGCACTTTATCTGGTATGCGGAAGAAATTTGCGACAAGCAGCTCGTCCTGTAAGTCTGAAGAAACTGAGTCAACATAATTGTAACCACTTGGCTTCTTCTGTATGACATAATTGCCTTCAGATTCTAGAACATAGTATGATACTAAGAATCCGTCTGTTATTTTTATGAAAATACGCAACAATTTCTCATCTGCGACTAATTTCTCATTTACAATGTTTGCCGACTGTACTGTTTCCACACGGAACGGGGCTTCCATGAGCTCCTTGCAGAACTTATATGGCAATAAACGTAAGTGTGGGACTTTTGCTTCCAGATAATTGTATTCGTCTTCTGTAAGTTTTGACACATTGTTCACAATAGCACGCAGTTGTGTCGTTGGTCTTCCTTCCTTGTCCAAGAAAAGAGTCAACACTTTGGTTTCTGTTTTGCCCGGAGAATTGACGTTTGCCGATTTGTATGCGCTCTTTATGTCAACTATATATTTATGGCAGTTTTCGCTCCAATCTTCATCTTCTTTAAGGTTCTCCCAGTTCGTTTCAATCCATTGCCAGAAACCGGTTTTAGCCTTTGAAGGATTCAGCAACCATGAATTTTCTCTTACTGCTTCCGGAACGAATCCTTTCACACGGTACTTGTCAAACAAGATCGTGTCTTTAGGACGCTCTTCCAAGAGACTGTTAAATGGCTTGTAGGAGTCATGCCAATCTTGCAAAAGAAAAATCTCTGTCTTTATCTTGTAAGTATAGCTCTGCTCCTTGGCAGCAATCCAAGCCAGTAAGTTTGCTGCGTCTTCTTTTGTTGAGTCTGACTGTCTAAAGGATGCTATGTTTGTTCTAATTTTATCAAACAAGTAAGCAATGTATCCCTGTTGATTTATATCTGACAATATCTCATCAATATGCTCACATTCTCCAAATTTCATCCTCTCTTCCAGAGGATAATATATATTCGCATTACTATTCAGGTCATTATAGCTAAAGAGGTTGCCTTTGTTTGAACGGAATATCTTTACCCCTTGCACACCTCTTTCGTTCTTGTGTACATCACAAAGTTTATTAAATTCACTATAGTCCTTGGCTGACAGACCTTTTATCCATTCCGCCAACTTAAGAGGCTCTGCATCTGAAAGTAGGGTGGGGAAATCTATTCTTTCAACACCAATCTTGTGTCGATTTAGATCCTTCCTTATAGAATGGTCTATCCATTGGTATTTGGTGATACCTATTTCCTTTAGAGGCACTTTATAATCCTCCGCAAGAAAACGTACGTTTTCTATTTTTTCATAATCTCCTGAGACTGTAAGTACATACTCCTCAAAGAATGGTACAAACACTTCCAGGAAGGCTTCATTTATATATTTGAAGTCTTCTCCTGCTTGATGCTTCGTGGCAGCTATTGCCTTATATATGTAGTCAAATTTGTGTGGGTCAGATACTTTGATCTTTCTCAGAACCTTGACAAGTTCAGAAAAAGCTTTGATCAACTGTCCTTTCGTCTTTTCCTTGTCTGAGATTCTTTGACGGCTGTTGTCAACGTCAAATCTTTGGCTGTCAATGATAAAACCAAGTCTGAGTTTCGTCTCAAGGATAGGAAGACCCTTGAATAAATTTACCACGTTTCCCTCTGCGAATACAGGATTAAAGGCAAAGTGGTAATAGAAAGGTTTACCTTCTATCTGGAAATTGACAAACACCGACTGCACCTCATGTTGCTCAACCTCTTCTCCCATCACATAAATATGCTCAACGGTTTTACCCTCGTTGCGATCTTGGTCCTTTGTGATAGACGCAAAGACTCCTAGACGTGTTCGCACACGTTCCATATTCGTGTCAGAAGTGATCTTCTCATACTTTCCTTTACCCAAAGGAATGATCAGAGCCGTACCTCTATTGAGGAAGTGTAGGTTGCGTCTTGGATCTACAAGCGTATTAAATGCGCTGATGGCCTCCAATGCTTCCTTTGTAGAGAACAGTTCTTCTGACGTGCCAGGAGCTATAGGATAATAGCTCATAAGGATCTTGGCAAAAAGAACATACTCTTGATAGTTGTCGCCAGCAGCTAGAGTCCAGTTCCCCTGTTCCTGCAAAAGATTGGCAAGTTGGTTTCTGTTATACCAGGAAATCAAATATGGTCCTTTCTTTTCATCATACAAGGTCTTTACCAGGAGATCCTCATTATCTTCGCTCTCGCTCACCTCTGTCAAAAGAGTATAGAGCAATTTGGAACCTTGTCCGTATTTGCCCAGCTTGCTGTTGTCGGTGCGCTTCAACGACTTGCCCTTTGCCAGGAAATTGTATAACTGTCCGTCTCGAATCGTCTCAGACTCGAATAGGTCAAAGTCGGTATAAAACGGTTCGCCATTATTGAGCACGATGAGATATTGCTCGTTGGCATAGAAAAATAGCGAGTCAGCATTTGCATCATACGCATTCTGAACAAACTCATAGAACAGCTGTTCCTCCGCATTGCTTGCAAAGCTGGCAGCATCAGAGATTACGGCCTTGACCTGGTCACGAGAAGGGTCCTGTCCGTAGATCTTCTGAAGCAAAGGCTCTTTGTTGCTACCTAATAGTTCCAAAGATTCTTTGCCACAGAGCTTTGTGATATATTGACTTATATTTCTTACATTCATAATGTTATTGATAAGCTATATATGGAATGATTTGTATGATGAACGTTTTGTTTCTGTCTTCTCCGTTTGGTCCATAGCCTGTGTACCTTCCTTTACCCTCATAACCAGATCCAGAGATAAACACTTCGCCATTTTCTTTTTCTATATTTCTTAACAACCCCCTATTTGTCCAAAACAAGTGCAGATTGCGAGCCCGATTATAGCTAAGACTTGCGGCAAACGCTTTCTGGGCTTCGTTAGGATTAGGAGTGTCATGAGGTCGAGCAGCACGTCCTTCTATGACCACTTTGAATGAGACATTTGCTGACTCTTTGAATTTCTCTATGATGTCTTCTACCTCCTTACCTGCCTCTATTAATTGAGAGTAGGACGACTGGGGAATGATCGGACTTTCAGGGGCGAATGTCACATTGACAGTACACTCAAACCGCTGATACTGCGCATTGTATTTGAAATAATTGCGATTGATAGACTTCTGGGCTTCTTGAAACTCTCGGATTTTCTTATAGAGTTCTGCATTGACTACGATATCATTGATGTTGCCTTCTGTAATCCCTTTGTTGTGGTATAGGTCAACATATACCTTATAGCTACCATACGCGACGAGACTCGTAATGATAAACACGATGAGGAACCCTGACATCAAGTCAGTGTAGTTTTGCCAGAAATTATGTTCTTCTCCGTCTTCGCGGAATGATAGTCTGCTCATTTATTTGCAATTTTATTAAGTGTTGACTCCAATTTCTGCAATTCTATGATGGAACCACTTATAGAACTAATGTGCTTGGTTAGCTGTTCGATATTCTCTTGGCGCTTGCTAAGCAGGTTGAGTACCTCTGAAATCTTAGCATTTGTCTCTTCTACAGCTTGCAGACTCTTATTGTTTGCTGCAATAGCTTTTTCTGCAGACTCATTGTTTCTATGAGCCACATTCACCGCATCGCCATAAGCTAGTACGGCCTGGTCGTAATTCTGGCGGATTTCAGCGACAAGAGTCTTTACAAACTCATAAGCCTTGTTCAGTGATTCGACGTTCGTAGCAATTGCGGTGCTTAGTGCAGAACACTGACTTGAGATAGATCCTTGAACCTCGGCCACCAAACCACTCATTGATTCACGAAGGTCGGCTGTGAGTTTTTCATTCATGCTGAGGGTACTTGTGAGTACCTCAGAGGTGGCCTCCTGATAAGTCGTACGTAAGTCTACCATTTGTTGGAGACTCTGAACGTTATGCTCCTGTACCTTTGTATGCAGAGAAGCCAAAGAGTTTTCCAGCTCCTTTGTCAAGTTGCCAAGCACGTCCGTTACGGATGTTGTCATATTGCTTATCTCGGAGTTTGTGTTGCTCAGCATCGTCTCTACCGACTGACGTTGATTGTTGATGATGTCGCTAGACACATTGCTCAAACGCTCTGTAATGGACGTAAGGAGTTGAGTGGTCTTGGAGAACTGCTCTTCGCCATAATTCAACACCTGCTCTTGTATAGATATGCGCATCTGCTTGAAGATATCATCCATACGCTTCACAAAGCCTTCGACAAACTCTTTGAGAATCTCGCTCTGGCGACTAATATTCTCATTGAGTTTGTCATTGTATTCTCTGTTTTTCTCCTTTTCTTCGTTGTGGATTTCTTTCAGTCTCTCCAATAGCTTGTTGTTTCTATCCAAATCGGATTTGATCGAAACTATGTCCTTTGTGTTGATAGCTATATCGCGTATATACTCTTCTGGGGAAACATTTTTGAGCTCTTTGTCTGTATTGGCGTCTTCTTTTGCAAACACCCATTTTGCGTAAATAGTTGCTAATAATGCGCCTACCAAGCCTATAATAGAAGTGGTGAAGGCCGGGATCAACTCGCTTATTATTTTCATAATATCGATATTCTGACCACCTGCCAGTTTAACTTCCTTCAAAGTTTTGCCTGTCTGGTCTATTGCTTCTGTTGGAGCATCTCCTAAGCCATACAAAGACCAGCAGATAGCGCAAAACGTACCCAAAAGTCCCAGTGAGGTAAATATACCCGGTACGCAATTCAATAGTGCACGAGACTTGGTCTTTTTATATTTGTTATTGCAAACTATAGATGCAATCAATCCAAAAAACAAAACGATACCATTTGGCCAATTGAAAATTAACTCAATCATTTTGCTTGTTGTATATTTTTTGTTTATAATTCTTTATTTTGTTGTTATGGCATCTTTATGAGATGACTACAGTACTTAACTTGGATTACAGTATTACTTCTTATAGATAACTCCGGTACTTAGCATAAGTACTGGGGGTTATTCCTGCTTTTTCTTAACCTCCCAATGACCGCTATAGCCGCTACCAATATACACAATATGAGGCATTTTGGCGATACGACGCTTAACAGTAATAATGCTTTTCCCAGATTGTTGAGCCAGTTCAGCAGTTGTTATTTTAGGATAAACAGCTACTTGATATTCTATCCATTTATCTAAATCATCGCCTTGAGTGCCACCTTGAGGGACATCTTGAGGGACACCTTGAGTATCACATTGAGTATCACATTGAGTATCACATTGAGTATCATTTTCGTTTTCCACAAAGTTTACCTCAATATCAGGATGAGTTTCCTGCCATGCTAATATCATATTGGGGAACGTGACAGTA
>PPYF01066392.1_pt1 | contig 11750 bp, 11 predicted proteins | sample 1559871 | NCBI WGS metagenome assembly PPYF01 (sample SAMN08240021, study PRJNA423297) | Human gut metagenome, whole genome shotgun sequencing project. | reverse complement strand
TAATAACAAAGCCCCAGCTTGTGAAAGTCGGGGCTTTGTACGTAAAATAATGAAGGTGTGCATTTTGACACACCTTCTTGTTTTTATGATATTTCGGCTCAGTTTGAAAACGGCACTTATTTTATTCTTTTGTATCCGTATACGGCGTTATTGCCTATCTCTTCTTCGATGCGCAACAACTGATTGTATTTAGCCATACGGTCTGAACGGCTTAAAGAACCGGTCTTGATTTGACCGCTGTTGGTGGCTACGGCAATGTCTGCAATCGTGGAATCTTCCGTTTCGCCGGAACGATGGGACGTAACGGTCGTGTAGCCATGACGGTGCGCCATTTCGATGGCATTCAGCGTTTCTGTCAGGGAGCCGATTTGATTTACCTTAATCAGTATGGAGTTTGCGCAACCTTTTTCGATACCCATGGCAAGGAAATCTACATTGGTGACAAATAGGTCGTCACCTACCAGTTGACAGCGGTTTCCGATGCGGTCGGTCAGTTTCTTCCAGCCATCCCAGTCGTTTTCGCTCATGCCGTCTTCGATAGAGTCGATAGGATATTTGTCAATCAACTCTTCCAGATAATCTACCTGCTCGTTGGCTGTACGTTTTTTGCCTTTCTCACCTTCGAATTTGCTGTAATCGTAAATGCCGTCGTGATAGAATTCGGAAGAAGCGCAGTCCATGGCAATCATCACATCCCTGCCCGGTTCGTAGCCGGCAGCCTTAATGGCAGCAATGATCGAGTCCAAAGCGTCTTCTGTGCCTGTCAAGTCGGGAGCGAAACCGCCCTCGTCGCCTACAGCAGTACTAAGTCCGCGGTCATGCAATACTTTCTTTAAGGCGTGGAACACTTCTGCGCCCATGCGCAGACCTTCACGGAAAGAATTCGCCCCTACCGGACGTATCATAAATTCCTGGAAAGCGATGGGGGCATCACTGTGCGAACCGCCATTGATGATATTCATCATCGGAACAGGCATTACATATGTATTTGTTCCACCGATATAGCGATAGAGGGGAATATCAAGGTATGCCGCCGCTGCTTTGGCTACGGCAAGCGAAACCCCCAAGATTGCATTTGCACCCAGATTGGATTTGGTCTTTGTGCCGTCCAAGGCCAGCATGGTATGGTCGATACTCATCTGTTCAAGAACCGACATGCCAATCAACTTGGGAGCGATGATATTATTAATATTGTTAACGGCTTTCAGTACTCCCTTGCCACCATAACGTTTTTTATCACCGTCACGCAGTTCTAGGGCTTCATGTTCGCCAGTGGATGCACCGGAGGGTACGGAAGCGCGGCCGATAAAGCCGGACTCTAATATTACATCAACTTCTACGGTAGGGTTTCCTCTTGAATCAAGAATCTCACGTCCGATAATCTTTTCTATTTTCATCTTATTTTATTTTAAATGTAAATTCCATAGGTATAACAAGTGAAAATGGAAAATTGTTCAGTCTTTTATTACGAGTCCCAGCAGGCTTGTCAGGTCCATGGCTTGGTGGGTACTGACGATAGCTCCCCGTATATCCGGCAGATTGACGTGAATACCCTCGATATGCGAATCGCTCAAGTCAATGCCCCTGAGCGGAGTATGCGAAAATTCCGCTTCTACTAACTCGCAATTGGTAAAAGCGATGGAAGTCAACTTGCAGTCGTTGAAGTCGCTGTTACGCAAATCGCAGGTGGTGAACTCCGCCTGATTGATTTTACTCATGGAAAAATTGAGGTATCTCGCATTGCAATCCTGCATCCTGCAATGATTCAGGATTGTTTCTGGCAGATTTGTGCCTACCAGTTTACAGGAAATGAATTCTACCCGAAAAAGAGAGCTTTCTGCAAATGATATGTTGGACAAATCGCAATGCTCGAAACGGACATCCGTAAAGTGAGTAGCTTTCAGTTTACAGTTGTTGAACTGTACATGGCTGAAAGTGCAATTGGTGATACTTTTATAAGAACAATCCATTGATTCTTCCGTTTGTTTGCTGAAACATATCCCTCTGACAGTTTCTTCGGTCCTAAGCCATTCCTTGAGTGATTTGGAACTCTCGACTTGACTTTCAAAAGTGGGGGAGATGACCCGTACGGGCGGCATGCTGAAGGGTTTGCCTGTTCTCATGATTGCTGTTTTAAAAGGTCTTCCCTAAGATATTTCCGCCCCATACTGCAAATATTCCCAACAAGATACTTAATAAGGTATATAGGGCGAATAATCCGTAAAATCCTTGTTTAATCAGAATCAATCCGTCGTTGGAAAATGTGGAAAAAGTGGTGAAGCCACCACACAAGCCGGTAGTCAGCAATATTCTTACTTCTGCGGATAAGTTGAAGCGGGCGGATAAGACGTAGAACAATCCTATCAGGAAGCTTCCGATGATGTTTACGGCAAATGTAGCCCAAGGAAAGGAGTAGGGTACTATCCGTTCATGGAGTGCCATTTGCACGCAATAGCGCAATACGCTGCCTGTGCCGCCGCCAAGAAATATGGCTATCAATATTTTAGTCATAATAATTGAAGTCTGGTATTGAGTTGACAAAGATAGTGTTTTCATTCCATTTGTATTTCCGAGTGAGCGGTATTTCTTTTAAAAAACAGGTTTATAATCACTTATGCAAACGTTTGCTTTTATTTCATATCTATTTTCATTTGATAACCTTAAATCAGGAGACTTTCCTGCTTATATTTGCATCAAATAAATTATAAATCATAGCATGAGAAACATGAAAGCAATTTGCATTAAACTAACCTGCTTCCTGCTCGTACTTTCTATGAGTAGTGCAGCAATGGCCGAGAGCATCACCTCGCCCAATGGACAACTTCAATTAAACTTCTCCGTCAATTCTCAAGGTGAACCTGTTTATGAACTTTTCTACAAAGGAAAAGCTGTTATAAAGCCCTCAAAGCTGGGTTTGGAATTGAAGAATGATCCGGGACTGATGAACGGATTTACTCTGGCCGATACCCAAACGTCTACATTCGACGAAACATGGGAACCGGTGTGGGGTGAGGTGAAACAAATCCGCAACCATTATAATGAAATGGCTGTAACGCTGGACCAAAAAGCGCAAGACCGTAATATTATCATCCGTTTCCGTCTTTTCGATGATGGCCTCGGTTTCCGTTACGAGTTTCCTTTACAAAAGAATTTGAACTACTTTGTTATTAAGGAAGAACGTACCCAATTTGCCATGACGGGTGACCATAAGGCGTTTTGGATTCCGGGTGATTATGATACGCAGGAGTATGACTTTACAGAGTCCAAACTTTCTGAAATCCGCGGTCTTATGAAATCTGCCATTACCGGTAATGCGTCGCAGACACAATTCTCTCCGACAGGCGTACAGACTTCCCTTCAGATGAAAACGGCGGACGGCTTGTATATCAATCTGCACGAAGCTGCCTTGGTAGACTACTCCTGCATGCATCTGAATCTGGATGATAAAAATCTGATTTTTGAATCTTGGCTGACGCCCGATGCAGTAGGTGATAAAGGTTATATGCAAGCTCCCTGTAAATCGCCGTGGCGTACGGTGATTGTCAGTGACGATGCACGCGATATTCTTGCTTCCAAGTTGACTTTAAATTTGAACGAACCTTGCGCTTATGAAGATGTTTCTTGGATTAAACCTGTGAAATATGTAGGAGTATGGTGGGAAATGATTGCCGGTAAAAGCACTTGGGCGTATACGGATGACCTGCCTTCTGTTAAGTTGGGCGAAACGGACTATTCCAAAACAAAACCTAACGGACGTCATGGCGCCAACAATGAGAACGTGAAGAGATACATAGATTTTGCCGCTGCCCACGGCTTTGACCAGGTTCTGGTAGAAGGTTGGAACGAAGGTTGGGAAGACTGGTTCGGACACTCCAAAGATTATGTTTTCGACTTTGTGACTCCGTACCCCGATTTCGATGTGAAGATGTTGAATGCATATGCCAAGAGTAAAGGTGTTAAACTGATGATGCACCATGAGACTTCTTCTTCCGTCCGCAACTACGAACGCCACATGGACAAAGCTTACCGGTTTATGGTCGATAACGGTTATAATGCTGTGAAGAGCGGTTACGTAGGAGATATCATCCCGCGTGGCGAACATCATTACGGACAATGGATGAACAATCACTATCTTTATGCCGTAAAAAAAGCTGCCGACTATAAAATCTGTGTCAACGGCCATGAAGCCGTACGTCCTACCGGTTTGTGCCGTACTTATCCGAATCTTATCGGCAACGAATCTGCCCGTGGCACTGAATACGAAGCATTTGGCGGTAGCAAGCCGTTTCATACCACACTACTTCCGTTCAACCGTCTTATCGGCGGACCGATGGACTACACTCCGGGTATTTTTGATACAAAACTGGATTTCATGGGCGACCTGCCTCACGGACAGGTACAAACTACGCTTGCCAAGCAGTTGGCTCTTTATGTAACCCTTTACAGTCCGTTGCAAATGGCTGCCGATCTAGTGGAGAATTACGAGAAGCACATGGATGCATTTCAGTTTATCAAAGATGTAGCCGTAGATTGGGACGACAGCGAATATATTGAAGCTGAACCGGGAGATTACATTACCGTAGCCCGTAAGGCGAAAGGTACTGATAATTGGTTTGTAGGCGGCATTACAGATGAAAATGCCCGCACAGCCGGCTTTACTCTCGATTTTCTGACGCCGGGCAAGCAATATGTAGCTACTCTGTATGCCGATGGTAAGGATGCCGACTACAAAGAGAATCCTACTTCCTATCAGATAAAGAAAGGTATTGTAACCAACAAAACCAAAATCTCCGTTTGGGAAGCACGTAGCGGTGGTTTCGCATTGAGCTTGATTGAAGCTACTCCGGCTGAGAAGAAGAGTGTGAAAAAATGGAAATGATTAAGGTAAAAAGAAATTCTTATTAGGTATTGGTAAACTCCCCGCAGGACTGACTTCTTTGTTTTGGCGGGGAGTTTTTTATTATTTTTAGAGGTGGAATATATCGCTCACAAGGAAACTTCTTTGTACCTTTGTGCCCGTTAATAAAATAACTAATAACACAAGGAACTTATGGGAGGTTTTTTCGGGACAGTCGCCAAGGCAAGTTGCGTGGCGGATTTGTTTTACGGCACAGATTATAATTCGCATTTAGGGACAAAACGTGGCGGTTTGGCTACTTATGATCAGGATGAGGCTGTATTTACACGCTCCATTCATAATTTGGAAAGTACCTATTTCCGTACGAAATTTGAAGACGAACTGGATAAGTTCAAGGGAAATTCCGGCATCGGAATTATCAGTGACACAGACCCTCAACCTCTTATTTTAAATTCCCATCTCGGTCGTTTTGCCATAGTTACGGTTGCCAAGATTATGAACCTGAAAGAGTTGGAAACCGAACTTCTGGAGCAAAATATGCACTTTGCCGAATTAAGCTCCGGCAAAACCAATCAAACGGAACTTATCGCTTTGCTGCTGATACAAGGTAAGACTTTTGTAGACGGCATTGAGAATGTATACAAGCATATTAAAGGTTCATGTTCCATGCTGCTGCTGACTGAAGACGGCATTATTGCCGCCCGCGACCGTTGGGGGCGCACTCCCATTGTTATCGGTAAGAAAGATGGAGCATATGCAGCCACAAGCGAATCGAGTAGTTTCCCGAACTTGGGATATGAAATAGACCGCTATCTGGGACCGGGCGAGATTGTCCGTCTGCATGCAGAAGGGGTGGAGCAGATGCGCAAACCTAATGAGGAGATGCAGATATGTTCTTTCCTATGGGTTTATTATGGCTTTCCCACTTCATGCTATGAGGGAAAGAATGTGGAAGATGTACGCTTTGTTTCCGGACTGAAAATGGGACAGACCGATACCTCGGAAGTAGATTGTACGTGCGGCATACCCGATTCCGGTGTCGGTATGGCGCTGGGATATGCCGAAGGAAAGGGAGTGCCTTATCATCGCGCCATTTCAAAATATACTCCGACTTGGCCGCGTAGTTTCACTCCCAGCAGGCAGGAAATGCGTTCGTTGGTGGCAAAGATGAAACTCATTCCTAACCGTGCTATGCTGGAAGGTAAACGCCTTCTGTTTTGTGACGATTCCATTGTCCGTGGAACTCAGTTGCGCGATAATGTAAAGGTGCTTTATGAGTATGGAGCGAAAGAAGTACATATTCGTATTGCCTGTCCGCCGTTGATATATAGCTGTCCGTTTGTAGGCTTCACAGCATCCAAAGGAGATTTGGAGTTGATTACCCGCCGTGTCATTAAGGAGTTGGAAGGTGATGAAAACAAAAATCTTGAGAAATATGCCACTACGGGTTCGCCGGAGTACGAGAAAATGGTAGAAGTTATCCGTGAGCGTTTTGGACTGTCATCATTAAAGTTCAATACGCTGGAAACATTGGTTGAGGCTATTGGTCTGCCTAAATGTAAACTTTGTACCCATTGTTTTGATGGTAGCAGTCACTTTTGATTGACAAAATAGTTATTAATGAATGAAAAAGGGTCGTGAATTGCTTGGCAGTTCACAATCCTTTTTTTAATTTTACGGCAGTAAAATAGTGATTAGGGTTTAGTGATAAGTGATTAATGCCGTTCGGATAAAAGGAGGGCGCGGTTGTAGCCTACTGACCGTTAATCGTTCATCACTAACCACTAATCGCTAATCACTAATCACTAACTATAATCACTATCATCATGACTTTAGTAGAACGTTTTTTAAAGTATGTAAGTTTCGATACGCAATCGAATGAGGAAAGTGGGGTAACTCCGAGTACTCCGGGGCAAATGGTATTTGCCAGGTTCTTGAAAGAAGAATTGGAAGCTTTGGGGTTGGAAGAGATTACATTAGATGAGAACGGTTATCTGTTTGCCACTCTTCCTGCCAATATAGATAAGTCTGTACCTGTTGTCGGCTTCATTGCCCATATGGATACTAGTCCCGATATGAGCGGGAAAGATGTTTCCCCGCGCATTGTAGAGAATTACGATGGAAAGGACATTGTTCTTTGCGCAGATGAGCAAGTAGTTCTTTCTCCTGCTCGATTCCCCGAATTGCTCGACCATAAGGGAGAAGATTTGATTGTTACTAACGGAAAAACATTATTGGGTGCCGATGACAAAGCCGGTATTGCGGAGATTGTTTCGGCAGTAGCTTATCTGAAAGAACACCCTGAAATCAAACATGGTAAAATCCGTATCGGTTTCAATCCCGATGAGGAAATCGGTTTGGGTGCGCATAAATTCAATGTTGAGCAATTCGGTTGCGAATGGGCTTATACTATGGATGGCGGTGAAGTAGGCGAACTGGAGTTCGAGAACTTCAATGCGGCTTCTGCCAAGATTGTTTTCAAGGGACGCAATGTACATCCGGGCTATGCCAAAAACAAGATGATAAATTCTATCCGCGTAGCCAATCGTTTTATTTCCATGTTGCCCAGCCACGAAACACCGGAACATACCGAGGGGTACGAGGGCTTCTATCATCTTATTGGAATTACGGGTGAAGTGGAGCAGACCACGGTTACTTACATTATTCGCGATCACGACCGTGTCCGTTTTGAGAGCCGCAAGAAAGAATTTGAACACCTTGTCTGCAAAATTAATGCCGAATATGGCGAGGGTACAGCCGCACTCGAACTACATGACCAATATTATAATATGCGTGAGAAGATTGAGCCGGTGATGCATATCATCGATACAGCTTTTAAAGCTATGGAAGCCGTCGGTGTAGAGCCTCACGTAAAAGCTATTCGTGGCGGTACGGACGGTGCGCAACTTTCGTTCAAAGGCTTGCCGTGCCCCAACATCTTTGCCGGTGGTCTGAATTTCCACGGACGTTACGAATTTATTCCTATTCAGAATATGGAGAAAGCCATGAATGTTATCGTCAAGATAGCCGAACTCGTTGCCGCTGACAAATAAATCATAATCTATAACTTATAAGTCACACCATGAAAACCACTCCATTTACAGAAACGCACATCTCGCTGGGAGCTAAGATGCACGAATTTGCGGGATACAATATGCCTATCGAATATTCCGGTATCATTGATGAACATCTTACTGTTTGTCAGGGTGTCGGTGTGTTTGACGTCTCCCACATGGGAGAATTTTGGGTGAAAGGTCCGCATGCTTTGGACTTTTTACAGACAGTCACCTCTAATAACGTAGCAGCCCTTACTCCCGGTAAGGTACAATATACTTGCTTTCCCAATGAGGATGGCGGTATTGTAGACGATTTATTGGTCTACCGGTACGAGCAGGAGAAATATCTGTTGGTAGTCAATGCTTCCAATATCGAGAAAGACTGGAACTGGTGTATGTCTCATAATACGATGGGAGCTGAGTTGGAGAATGCTTCCGACCGTATGGCGCAGCTTGCGGTACAAGGTCCGAAAGCTATCGAAGCATTGCAGAAACTGACACCTGTTAATCTTTCCGAACTTTCGTATTACACCTTTACGCATGGTGAATTTGCAGGTGAGCCGGATGTTATAATCTCCAATACCGGTTATACTGGAGCCGGTGGTTTTGAACTCTATTTCTATCCTGAAGCTGCAATAAAAATATGGAATGCCGTGTTTGAGGCTGGTGCGGAGTTCGGTATCAAACCTATCGGTTTGGGTGCTCGTGATACGCTTCGCCTTGAAATGGGATTCTGCCTGTATGGAAATGACCTGGATGATACCACGTCACCTATTGAAGCTGGATTGGGATGGATTACCAAGTTTGTAGAGGGTAAGAACTTTATCAATCGTCCAATGCTGGAGAAACAGAAGACGGAGGGTACGGTACGTAAATTGGTCGGTTTTGAAATGGTAGATCGCGGTATTCCCCGTCACGGTTATGAGTTACAGAATCCGGAAGGTACTCCTATTGGAGTGGTTACTTCGGGCACAATGTCGCCTACCCGTAAAATCGGTATCGGTATGGGGTATGTGAAGCCCGAATATAGTAAGGTTGGTACGGAAATCTGTATTGATATGCGCGGCCGTAAGTTGAAGGCTGTGGTGGTGCGTCCGCCGTTCCGCGGGAAAGTCTGATTTACCTAAACAGGATGATGCGGTTTCCGTGGAAATTATGTCTTGCATGGGACTGACGTTGGGTAGTATGCATATAGTAAAAAAGGGAATCTGTAGCAGATTCCCTTTTTCCGTTTCTTTGAAAAACAGATTATTTCTTACGGTTACCGTAACGGCTCATGAATTTATCAACACGACCGGCTGTGTCAACCAACTTAGACTTACCAGTGTAGAACGGGTGAGAAGTGCTGGAGATTTCCAACTTTACCAACGGATAAGTTTCGCCTTCGAACTCGATAGTCTCCTTAGTATTTACTGTAGAACGAGACAAGAACACATCGCCGTTTGACATATCTTTAAATACTACCGGACGGTAATTTTCAGGATGAATACCTTTTTTCATTTCGATATTTGTTTTTTAATTTATATTCTGTTACTATTTTGGTAATAAATAGTGTAATGGTCTTTTTCAGTGCGCAAAGATAATGCTTTTCTATGAAATGAAAAAAGGTTTTTTGCAAAAAAAAGCTGGCAATTGATAGGTTTATAACTTTTTATTTTAGATTTTTGCAGGAGATTAATATCATATCACCTATGAGAAAACTGATTGTATTCTTTTCTTTTTGGTTCAGCGTTACAATAGTTGTAGCCCAGAACACGGAACGCAAACTGTATAGCATAGCGTTTTATAATCTTGAGAATCTGTTTGATACCATCCATGATGCAGGTAAGAATGACTATGACTTCCTGCCTGATGGCAGTTACCGGTGGACTGCGAAAAAGTACGAAGCTAAACTGCATAATCTCTCGGACGTGTTGAGTGCCTTGTCGCGTAATCTGGTTCCTGAGGGACCGGCAGTAATTGGCGTGGCAGAAGTCGAGAATCATAGGGTACTGACGGATCTTGTCAGTCAGCCGGCTATGGCTAACTATAAGTTTGTTCATTATGAGGGACCCGACAGACGTGGCATTGACTGTGCACTTTTGTATGATCCGCAACAGTTTGCCGTGACGAACTCTAAACTGTTACTTTCCGCTCCGTTTGAAGGGGATACGGTGCATCTGACGCGCGGTTTCCTTATTGTAGACGGTAGAATGGCGGGTGAGCGTGTGTGTTTCATTGTGAATCACTGGCCTTCCCGCGGAGCGAAATCACCGGTGCGGGTGCATGCCGCCAGGCAGGTAAAGGCGTTGACGGACTCCTTGATGCATGAAGACAAAAAGCTGAAACTCTTTGTTATGGGAGATATGAATGACGATCCGATGGATGAAAGCATGCAGACTTTAGGGGCCCGTAAATATATATCGGGCATGAAAGCCAATCAGTTCTTCAATCCCTGGTGGGAAATACTGGAGGATAAGGGTGTGGGAACCTTGCTCTATCGTGGCAAGTGGAATCTGTTCGACCAGATTGTACTGTCCAGACCGTTGGTGAAAGCGAAAAAAGGACTGCGTTACGACCATAGCGAGGTTTTTATCCGCGACTACCTGATTCAGCAGGATGGTAAATACAAAGGTTCACCTTTGCGTACTCATGGCGGGCGCGTATGGCTGAACGGTTACAGCGACCATTTACCTACGATTATCTATCTGAAAAGATAATATATAATAATGTGTAAATAACAGGCCGGAAAACAAACTCGCTTTCCGGCTTTTTTGTTTATAGAGGTAAGAACGCAAAAGGAGAGAATGAACAGACAGATGCAAAAACTTTGTAATATAGAGATTACAATATTCTGTTAATTCAAGCCAATAGCTTTAAAATAGAATGGATTTGACTGGTGAGTAGAGGTATTTTATTCTTCTCTTGTTCTTCTTTTTAAAGGATAATGCTTACTTTTGCGTAGAATTTTAATTCACTAACAATAAACTTTAAACAAAATGGTTAATTACAAAGATTTAGGCCTTGTAAACACAAGAGAAATGTTTGCTCGCGCTATCAAAGGTGGATATGCAATCCCTGCATTCAACTTCAATAACATGGAACAGATGCAGGCTATCATCAAGGCTGCAGTAGAGACTAAGTCTCCGGTTATCCTTCAGGTATCTAAGGGTGCTCGCCAATATGCTAACGCTACTTTGCTGCGTTACATGGCTCAGGGCGCTGTGGAATATGCTAAGGAACTGGGCTGCAAACATCCTGAAATTGTTCTTCACGTTGTGACTCTTTGGCTATTTCTATCGGTACTTCTCACGGTGCATACAAGTTCAAACCCGAACAATGCCACGTAGATCCTGCTACAGGTCGTCTGGTTCCTCCTCCTTTGGAATTTGCCGTATTGGATGCTGTAATGGAGAAACTTCCTGGATTCCCTATCGTTCTTCACGGTTCTTCTTCGGTTCCTCAGGAAGAAGTTGATACTATCAATCAATTCGGCGGTAAGTTGGAAGCAGCTATCGGTATTCCCGAAGAGCAACTGCGCAAGGCTGCGAAGTCTGCTGTTTGCAAAATCAATATCGACTCAGACTCTCGTTTGGCTATGACTGCTGCTGTTCGTAAGGTGTTTGCTGAGAAACCGGCTGAATTTGACCCGCGTAAATATCTGGGTCCGGCTCGTGACAACATGGAGAAACTTTACAAGCACAAAATCGTTAACGTGCTTGGTTCTGAAAACAAATTGGCTCAATTGGACTGATAAGGTTAATCTGATTATAAAAATGAAGGTGTGTCGTAATGCACGATGCACCTTCTTTCTTGTTTATCACCGATATAAATCGGTTTATTTTCTTCAAGCTGCG
>PPYF01196313.1_pt1 | contig 11756 bp, 9 predicted proteins | sample 1559871 | NCBI WGS metagenome assembly PPYF01 (sample SAMN08240021, study PRJNA423297) | Human gut metagenome, whole genome shotgun sequencing project. | reverse complement strand
AATCCAAAAAGAAAAAATTATATTTGTTGTGATTTAAAAGAAATAGAAACCAGACAGAGTTTAAATTACACTCCCTATATTTCAGATAGATCAATAAACAAAGGATGAATGAACATCATAAAAGACATACTCTATTGAGACTAAAATCATATACCCCATTATCTTATGGTAAAGCTCCTTCTGCACATAATTTAAATCAGCTTTGTGAATAACATACCTTGACGTCCTGCTGGATTCTAATAAAAGCTAAAAAAACTATACCCAGAAACACGAACAGAATTTCTCACAATTATCTCCTACTGTTCTACAACAGTCATCTCCTCATCGCGTATTTCTCATTCTTTTCCAGATCGTCTACAAATATATTAGAAAAATATTTCATTCCCAGTTGTAGTGACGAAACAGCAGCACCCTGATATTCTATCCAATCCCGTTCTGTAATTTTCTCACTCAAAACAGGCTTACCATCAATATTTGCAGCAATCCAATGATCTTCACTCCTGCCCCTTTGCTCCACTCTAAGATTTGAAATCCGGGCTAACATCTTTGCCATATCCATCAATTCATTTTTGGTAAAATGCAGTGATGAATCAGGTACTTCCAACCCATATCGTGTCGTAAATCCACAAAATATGACATCACCATTGGCTTCCGCTTTACAATCAAGCCAGCGTGGATGCACGACAACCCGTTCATTACTATCTAAAAGTCCACACATCCCATCGTTGTTTTTAAATAGTGTCAACCCTGGATGTATTTTAGCCTTCTCTTTTATAACCTCCAATTCCTGTTTTTCTTGTTTCCTGCTTTCTTTAGAAATACAATAATCCAACAAGGCCATATTCGTATCTTCAGTAATAACACGAATCGGATAAAATTTATCTTTAGACACTAATAAATCCCTTATACCTTTAACCGCCACTTGATAAACATCCAATAATTTATTATACGAAACATCGCCAAACCAATGTTTAGCAGTTCCGGTTCTATCTTCAATAACAAATTCCTCTGAACTAGACTTTTCCAAGTCCAATACAAAATTCAAATCATATATATAATCATCAGGTTTTAAAACAAAAGTAGCCTTAGCTTCACCGTCAATCAGAAGCTTACGGCTTACAATACCTGTCTTAGCGTCACGAGTCATTGGACCAGCAAAAGAGATTCTTCCAAAAGCATCAACCTTTCCATTTTGATACAAAAGACGTCTGCGAAATTCCGTCATGTATCCTAAATCTGTTTCTAAATTAATATCTTCTCCTACATCTGTAAACGGCAAGAAGATATTGCAATTATAATCTAAAGCTCCTAATTTGGATTTCTCTCCTAAAGTAGCCTTTACCAGATGATATCCATCATCTGAGATAAATTTTAAATCCCAAACGACATTCTCTCCTAATCCTTGTTCCTCTAACCAAGCAGGGTTATTCCTTCTATTTTCAAATTCTGTCGTAAAACGTTTGTTGAAAAAATCAGAATAGTTTTCAATAGGATACCCATTAAAATAATTACCAACGGCTACTAACTTACTTAATGACTCCGAATCTAAGCAATTATACACATAATCAAGCGCTTCATCAATATATTTACTATCTAACCGAACTGTTTTCTCCGATGGTCTGCATATCTCTATCGGCTTGTTGGTATCTTTATCATAGAAATCATTAAGAAGCAATTTATAAACCGCATCACATGACTCCTTGTCCGACATACGAAATTCAGAAACCATTTTTTGGGGCATTTCAGTCACATACAATATTTCTTTTTTCTGCATATCCGCAATTTCCTCTAACAATCTCCGATTGACACTTTCAATCTTTTCATTCACAATAGCCGTTGAACTTTTCACAGCCGCCATTACATTTTTAAGAAACTCTGGAGATTTTTCCAAGCTATCCAACCATGTTTTTATATATGCGCTATTTTCTTTCTTGATAGTTTTCAAATAACCATGTTTCCGCATAACTAAAGCACTGCCAAGTTCAGATAGTAGTTCTTCACCTTTATTTTCCGAAGTCCCCCAATAGTTATTATTGGAGTTATACCGATCCAGAAAGATGTTACTACCAGTTGAATGTATCATTTCTTGTAAAACTGCTCCATAAAATGCTTCTCCCTCATCAAAATGTTCCTTTCCAGGAAGTACAATCTCATTACAAGCTGGCGAATAATACGCTTCATATTTATCCCGCAAATAGATAGGACAAATCCAATCATCATTCATTAATATCTCATCTATTGCAGGAAATTTGTAGACATCGGCTGTTAGCTCCGGTGGTAGCGCCCTGTTTTCTTCTTTAAACTTGTTATACAACTCCGGGCGAACTTCCAGCATATTCGTTTGATCAACATTGAAGACGTTACATACTTGTTGTTTGGAGTACACTTTATATTCTGCTTGTTTTCCTTTGGATAGTTTCTTGTAATAATCATAATTTATTTTTGCTTTTGTATCACTATGTACTATAGTATATGTGGAAAAAAGAACAGGAAAGCTCTTAGCCCCCTTCAATACAGATACCTTTGATGCTATATCCCCCTTCTCAGTTTCAAGATGTTTGTTCCCTGCAGGCATGCTTGTATTGTTGTTAAGCCCCATCACCTGATCAAAAGTAAAAAACAAAGGAACACGATACCCATTTTTCTCACAGTGAAGCAAGAGCATCAATGCATTCATACTATTGAAATCCCTACCTGACAGCCCCCTCGGCCATTTCGTAGAATCGACTGTAAACCACGGTTCCATCCTATTCTTTTCAATAGCTTTCATTTTCTCAATTATTAATGTTACCCATTTATTTATGTCAGTTTCTTTCATATTTACTTGATAATTAGAGTTCTTGTCGAGTTTTGCACAACATAATTATAGATGCTCGTTATATTATATTGTATTACTCACATAATTATAAGAGCATGTTAGAACAAATTATTATCCGCAAGCCATTCCTTAAAAAACATTTGGCTGCACCATTATTAAAGGAGCGAGAATCCTTTCTGACTATGAAAAGTAAGGAAGGGTTGTCCCGGCTAACACTATTGGGTTGGGCTGGGTATTCGCTCAAGTTTATCCAATATTTCGATCTTCATGATGGCAAAAAGAGAATTGTATCTCTTGATGATGTCGTTGAAGCAGCACGTCTATGGTCTTCACCCATTTCTGGTCATTATCATTCTCGGAAACATCATGATTGCCCTTCCTCGCGAATCAAATTTATTGAGATGGCGGTTGATTTCTTACAATACGTAGGCCTTTTAGATTTTCGTTATCAAGATGAAATGGTCAATTATCTCGCAGAACGCAAATGGCACAAAGTCAGACTGATTGCTGCTCCCTTTTATAATGAGAGAATGTCTTTCTTGATGGATTGCAAATCAAAAGGTTTTAAAAGAAAGACACTTCAGCTTTATGCACAGTACCAACTTCATCTAATAGAGTATCTTAATTTAGAGAACTTCCGTACTGTTACCAATGAGGAAATCTCAAATGCAGCAAAAAAATGGCAAAACCTGGAAGACAAAGGTTCTCACAAGAAAAAAGGTACCAAGTCTAATTACAGTTTCTTCACCTATTTTGCAAATATGTGGCTTAAAGAGCTACATATGCTACCAGAATCAGAATCTCCTTCAATATCAGGAATGCGCATAAATGAATACCTTAATCACTTAGCATACAGGAGATATTCTCATGCCTATATCAAGGGAAGGAAAGATATACTCACTTATTTTTACAAGATAATAGAAAAGGAGAACCAGGCATACCCTTTAACAATGGAAGATATAGATAAATACATTGAATACTACACGGTTAACAAGGTTCAACGTAATACACTGAAAGAGTACCTGTGTTGTGTCCGTGTATATCTACGTTATGCAGTCGAAAAGGGGTGGTGTGTTGCCGACCTAGACAAAGCTTTAATCACTCCCAAAGTATACAGTGAAGAAAATCTCCCTTCTTTCTTGCCGTGGGATAAAGTTCAAAAACTGTTACAAACCGTAAAAGAACAAACAGGTAAATCCGCATCGCGCGACTATGCTATTTTTATGTTACTTGCGATGTACGGTTTACGTTGTAGTGAGGTTGCGAACTTGAAGGTTAGCGACATCAATTGGCGTAAAGAACAAATTTATATTAAGCATGCAAAGAATTGTCGACCACAAGTATTACCACTTCTACATAATGTAGGAGAAGCTATTATCGCTTACCTAAAACAGGGAAGGCCAAATGACATAGGAAGCGACAACTTGTTCTTTTGTACACCAGCCCCAATACGTCCTATATCTTGTACAGCCATAGCTTCCGTCGTATATAGGTATTTGAAATCCAGTGAAATGGAAGTTAGGCACAAGGGACCCCATTGTTTACGCCACAGCCATGCAACTTTCTTGATAAACAAAGGACAAACCTTAAAGGAAGTCGGTGATTTACTAGGTCACAAAAGTATGGAAGCGACAAGAGTATATGCAAAAGTGGATCTCAATTCACTTAGAGATGTTTCAAATATAAACTGGGGGGAGTTTCTATGAGTATAAAAGAAACCGTTGAGTCATTTATCAAGTTTCGTACGTCTATTGGTCGCAAGGATCAGAGTACAACCTACTCTTTGAGACTATTTGCTAAGTTCATTGGAGAAACAACAGAATTAACTTCAATAACGGAAAGTGATAGTAATGCCTTCCTTTACAGAAAAGGAAATGTCATCACCAGATATTGGCATTCTCAGCACTGCATTCTGAAGAAACTTTTCGAGTGGGCTTTTTCCAGAGGACTCATTCAAAACATACCTATTCCCGTTTTTCTACCTAAAGCTCCAGAGTATTATCCCGCTTACATATATACGGATGACGAACTGAAGAGACTATTTGATTGTGCGCTTACATATCGCAAATATAGACCACTTGTTAATGAGCCAATATGTATACGATATATCTTGATGATCACGTATGTGCTTGGACTCAGAATAAGTGAGACCTTATCCTTAAAAATTGAGGATATTGATATGGATAATATGTACGTGCATATACATTGTAGTAAGTTCTACAAGTCACGCTTGGTAACTTTCAACGAACAAGTCTCAAGATTGATACAAGATATATTACAATGGCGAAGGACTCAAATGTACCCAATGGAAGAGGAGTCATACGTTTTCATAAATCTGAAAGGAAAACCAGTTAATTTGGTATCTCTACATCAGATATTTGCAACCATTCGTAAGAATGCAGGTCTTTATTTCCCTGATAGAGGACGCCATCAGCCTAGAATCCATGATCTTCGCCATACTTTTGCGGTCAACGTCCTTACTAACTGGTATAAATCAGGAAAGAACGTACAGGATTTACTGCCGAAGTTGTCTACCTATTTGGGGCATCTTAACGTGTCCTTCACTTCCGTCTATCTAACAAAGACGCCAACTTTATTGCAGGAAGCAAACAAATTGTTTTATGCTTATAAAAACACGAATAATGAAAAATAGAAAAATTGCTGAAACAGAACATCTTGGCTATTGGCTAAGACCATTCCTCGTAGAGTACTTAATTGTCACTCGCAACCTTAGTCGTAACACTCAGATGAGTTATCGTGATACATTCCGCATGTTGGTATCGTATGTCTCGACATTAACAAGTATTGCAATAGATAATCTCAAAATCTCGGATATTACGACTGACGTTATTACAAAATTTCTTGATTATCTGGAATTTGAGAGAAAAATTACCGTTTCTTCAAGAAATAATCGTTTAGCTGCAATAAAGGCTTTCGCAAAGTTTCTGGCGTGGAAATCTCCTGAACATATAGATTGGTGTCACAATGTCAATCTTATCCCTTCAAAGAAAACAGAAAAACGCATGATAACCTATATGGACAAATCTGAAATCGAAGCCTTGGCTGCTGCACCATTGAAAACATGTAAATATCAAGGGATAAGAAATCGGGATCATGTCATTATCTTATTCATGTATAATACTGGCGCCCGAGTGTCTGAAGTTATTGGTGTTAAAGTGAAGGATGTTGCGATGCCTTCAAAACGTGGAATGCCAATGGTGACATTACATGGCAAGGGGCGTAAAGAGAGAAATTGTCCTCTATGGGAGGATTTCTGGGATTTACTCAAGCCATTTATAGACAACAAGTTGCCTGACGATTACCTTTTTCTTAACCGATTCAATCAGCCTATGAGTCGATTCTGTATTTATGAAATGATAAAGAAATACTCACAAGATGTAATCTTAAATCATCCATCTCTTGCTAAAAAACGCCCATCTCCTCATGTTATACGCCATACAACCGCCACTCATCTACTTAATTCTGGAACGGATATTGATATGGTTAGAAATTGGATGGGACATAGCTCGATTGATACAACTAACATCTACGCCGAAATTAGCATGGAGAGGAAATTAGAAGCTCTCAAAAAATGTGAGCAGTCCGTTTCTGATGCACCATCACGAAAATGGTCAGAGGATAAGGAGTTAATGACCTTCTTAGATAGTCTCTAATCCCTCCAAAGATAGAATTATGTTGTGCAAAATGTCAAAGAACGATTGATTATTAATTGTTTAGACTAATGCCCAACATAATTCTATGTCAGACATTAATGATCTTATGTTGAACTCAACATAAAATCATCAGTTTTGTATACCGCTCTAAAGCCCGTTCTTCGGAACTACGCCCATCATACTGGGCGTAGTTTTTGTTCATATTTGCAGCCATACATCACTTTATTCGGATTCCTCTTTTTTCTTTCCCCAAGGGAAAACCTCTTTGAATCGGCATCCTAAGCTCAAACGTCCATTATAGAAAAGTATATCCAATGCTCCCACTAAATGCACCCCATTCCCTTTTTCTAGAAATTTTTCTTTCTCTCCCGAGAAACGCACAAAGCGTACCCATGTAAACACCCGTTCCTCCCCTGACTGCTCACTACTGAAACCTGAAAAGAACAGGTATTTTTTACCGTGTTTATCATCTTTAATTTCGGGGATTGTACCGACTGTTCCATAAAATTCAATATCCCCATTTATTCCCTGTTGTATTTCCCCTTCACAGCAAGTTACAGATTCAGCGGTGAGATTCATATAGAGTTCTTCCCTACTTTTACGAAAAGTAAGTATCCCGGTTATTTCTACAAAAGTATTAACTGGATATTGATCAAGTATATTAGCAGTCCCCCCCTTTTTGCGGACAAACACATAACAATCTTTTGTACTTCCCGCTCCACTGGGCAAACTGACTTTCACTGTAAAGTTGGTATATACTTCGCCCTTCTTATTGGGCCTTAATGTAGCGGCATGACTAATTTTACCGCATAGAGTTACATTTCCTTTAATCATCTTCTTCGATATTTAAGAATTTAGCCACATTTTAGTACTTTTTTTGCAGTTACCGCATAGCGACTAAATCAATTCTGACGAAGAAAGACACAGGAGTCAAACTAAGAATTGAACGTTGATGACAAAAATACGACAATCCAGTGAAATACGAATAACCAAGTATACTAATTAAATAAAAAAAGAAGAATTATTTTTTTGAAGTAATACACACTTTTGTCTTTCATACTACTATACTTCGTTTTCTGATCAGCCACTTATTACTTTAATAGTGTCAAATCATTTTTTAAGGATATAAGCCCAGCTACCGCATCAGCAGAAAAATGAATATCATCAAGAACTTTCTCCTTTATAGTTCAACACCACAATATCCGAGTTATAATCCTTTTTAATAAGAAAGAATATATTCTCTGCACTCAATGAAGTGTACAACCCACGTTCATAATATGCTGATATTTTCTTTTGAACAGAAATCACATCTTGATTAATAATAAAGTAAATACCACAAGATCCTCTATTTTGTTCAACTAAAAAATGAAGCTTGAAGAAATCCCAATAAAACACTCCCCGTTGCAACTTATGATCCATCTTTACTTCAACTATAGTAACCGGTAAAGGAAGCTCACTCACTTGTTCCATTAAAAAAGTAGGTTTAGGAACCAAAGAAGCTATCCCTGTTGCCAGTTTTCTTATCATTGCCTTATTTTCCGGAGTATATGCAAATTTTTGAATATTCTCAGAAGTAGGCAATAATAATTCAGTTCTGCAATAACCTCCAGTCAGCTTTCTATATCTTATTGTTAACTGCGATACTAACCGTTCATAAACTGATTCAGAGATATTATCATTAGGATACTTTGGGTAAAATTGTCTGGGAATCATATTTACAGCTTCAACAAGCATCTGTATTGACTTATTCATTTATATGTTTCTCTTTTATATGGAGTAATAATTATATATTAATTTCATCTGAAAGTATACGACTCACTACCCTCAACAGTTTTATGAATCGGAATAAAGCATCAGTAATGCACACTCTCAAGCAGCGATTGACATATTACTTTCTTATATTGGTTCTATTCCCTACAGAAACAGCTTTTCTATTATGCAAAAATAAATAAATGTATGGATAATACCTCTTATTCTTCTCAAAAGTATAATCTTCTTAACAATTTAAGTTACATTTACACTAGATTAATATAATAAAACTCCAAAAACAAAGAGATACTTTATGCTTAAGTCTCTTATTCCTAAAGCACTTTTACGACTGCAATTGTTTATCAGTTAAGTCTATGAAGTATCACATTTTACTCTTGAAATATGATTCGGTTATTATACTTTAGATAGAAAATCACCAACCGAAAAGCTGAGTAAATCAAAATAGCTTCAAAATCATTTTTAACAATTATTAGCTTACAGTTTTCCCAAATTATCAACTTTAAATTCGACTATACAAATATTTTCATAGATATGCATTTAATTTCTGTTTTAGAATCAACTCCGGCGTAAATTTCAGTATTCAAAATGTAAATGCAGGATTGTAGACAACTTATTGAAAAACGCCTAACAAGAAATTTTGTCAGGTGTTTTTTTATGGGTATTTTTGCGAAAATAAGACGAAATTCATATATGAATCAAACATTACTCAAAATAATTGCTTCAAGAGAAGATATATCAGATTATTTATTCCATTTTACAAAAGGGAGTAATGCGTTTGATACATTATTAAAAATAGCAAAAGATAGTCAACTAAAAGACATTAAGAATAATGGAGTAATATGCTTTACAGAGGCTCCTATAACATTACTTAAAGGCATGTTTGATATTTTTAACAATTATCAAGAACCAATGTATGCTCCTTATGGAATTGCAATAAAAAAAGAACACTTATTTCTATTAGGTGCAAGACCAGTTATATATGGTACTATAGAAGAGAAAAATGTCTTTCCCGAATCACTTAGATGGAGATTTGAAGAGTATATACCAAATATTAAGGATTTTACATGGTTGAGAGAATGGAGGCTGAAGTCAAATCTACTTGATTTAACAAAAGAAAATTGTTTTATTATAACAAAAACAAAAGAAGAATATGAGTCAGTCGCTTTCAGCGATGACTGCATTGATGATATTGATTTTGATGGATGTGTTGATGATGGACAGTTTGTGGGCACAGCTACAGGATATTTTGAGAGAGGATTTAAAGGAATATCCATTGAAGATATAGTGGAGTTTAACAAATTATCAAAAAGTGAAGTAGACAAGATGATTGATAAACAAGATTTTAACGACACTGTTGGTAGAAATCTTGGAGGTTTTATTTGGTAAAATGAAAACAATGGCATGATAATAAACAGAATTGAAATTAGAAATATAAAAGGCATTGACAATAAAATATTTAACCTTAATTTAGTAGCAAATAAACCAAATATTTTAGTTGCTCCAAATGGCTTTGGCAAAAGTTCATTTGCGATTGCTTTTGACTCACTAAAGAGTAACAAAATAGAGTTAGATGAAAAAAACCTTCATAAAAACAATCCTGATAACAAACCATATCTTTCTCTAACGCTGAGTACTGGACAAACCCTTATCGCTGATGAAGATCACAATTCAATAACAGATATTTTTGATGTTTTTGTCATAAATAACCAGATTGAACCTAAATCCAAAGTTCAATCCTTTGGGGGAAAACCTTTCGCTAAAACGTCTCTCGACATACATCCGACCGTATTAGTTTCAACTATTCCTCCTAAAACAGGATTTAATTATGTACCTGCAGTTATTAAAACGGAATTCGGTGCAAATGGAAATAAATTATTAAATAATATTTCAGCCTTATTTAAATGTGGGACTTTGTTTCATAGAATCGAAAACGAAATAGATTTTTCCAGATTTGATCTTAAAAAATACAGAGATGCTATCAATGATTCAATAAAACAAATAAACCAACAAGATGGAAGTGCAGATAGTCTAAAAAGCTGGATAGAAGTAAATATTCTACCAATAATTCAAGAATTAGAAGAGTATCAAAAACTTTTAGAGATTATAGATTCTTTTAAATTCAAAGAAATAACGAACAATGTCGATTTGTTTTTATCAGCATGGCAAATATTAACAACAAAATACCTTTTAGGCGTTAATTTTAAAAAAGCTTGTAAGTATTTATATTATTTAGAGGAAAAAGAAGATTATACTCAAACCATAAGTTCTTTTAATCCCGTAAAAGATAGATTTGATATAAAGCCTGTAGAAGATAAAAAGAAAAATAGCTTAATCGTCAATTGGCCTAAAGCTCATGAGATATCTAATGGACAAAGAGATATACTGACATTCATAGCTTTACTAATAAGGGCTAGACGTAATTTTAAGAAGAAAGATTGTATTTTAATTATTGATGAAATATTCGATTATATGGATGATGCCAATTTGATAACATTCCAATACTATATTTCTACTTTCATTGATGATATGAAAAGAAATAAAAGAAAAATATTCCCTATTTTATTAACACATTTAGACCCTCTGTTCTTCAACCATTTCTGCTTCAATGACAGTAAAATAAAAGTAAATTATATAAAAGATATCAATATCAAATCTAATCTACAAATATTAAATCTCATTTATAAAAGAACAGAAGAGAGCATTCAAACAGAAGTGGACGCTTACTATTTCCATTTCCATCCTGATATTTCCCACATTGACTTAACTGTTAAGTTTAATGCACTTAACCTAAATGTAGCTTGGGCTAAACCTGAAATATTCTTAAAGAAGGTATTCCGTGAAGTTAGAAGATATTTGTTCGAGGATAGCATCTTTGATCCATTATCAATATGTTTTGGTGTAAGAATTCAAATAGAAAAGTTAGTATATGATAATATTCCCGATGTGGAAAACAAGCGGGTTTTCATAGAAAAAATACATGGAACAAAAAATAAACTCCATTTTGCTCAGAGCATAGGTATTCATATACCTGAGACATATTTTTTACTTGGAATCATTTACAACACATCTTTACATCTATCAGAGGGGCATGACATATCAAAACCTTTAGGTTTAAAGTTAGAGAATTCAACTATAAAGCAAATGATTAGAAATATATTCTACTAAAGCGAACGCTATTCTAATAGGATTTTTATTACTTTATCTTCCACTCAGGTAGCAGCTCATGGAAAAAGAGCAATGGGCGGAAAATCGCCTGAAATGTACACCAAAGTTAATTCTAAACAGAAACAGAATGCATTGGAGAGGGGCTATGAAATCATTAGCATAATCGAACTTAAAGTTTAGAGTTGAAAAAACAAGTTAAGAGAGCTATTAAAGAGTTTCTGTGATTCATAGTTTTTGTATTGACACAGACATTGGGAGTGTAATTTAAACTCTGTCTGGTTTCTATTTCTTTTAAATCACAACAAATATAATTTTTTCTTTTTGGATTT
>PPYF01103439.1_pt1 | contig 11757 bp, 19 predicted proteins | sample 1559871 | NCBI WGS metagenome assembly PPYF01 (sample SAMN08240021, study PRJNA423297) | Human gut metagenome, whole genome shotgun sequencing project. | reverse complement strand
CGGTCATTAATACAAAATGATAAATTAATGGTTAATATAATTTGCGGTTGTGTGGTGTGTTAAATCTGCGGTTTAACAGCATCATCGTGAAATAGGTAAAATTGTTCGCTTTACGCCAAGCGCCTGCAACACACAGCCGTGGAAAGTAACTGCAGAAGAAAAATCTTTGACGGTTTACCGTTATAAAAAGTCGGGTAAGCGAGGTATTATGCCCGCCGACAAGGTGGCACACTATAACCGCATTGACATTGGTATCTTTCTTTGTTTCCTCGACCTCTGCCTGATGAAAAACGATATTTCCTTTGAGCGTGAGCTTTTTACGGATAACACCAAGGATGATTGCGAAGAAGTGCTAACCGCTAAATACACATTATTATAATAACGATAAAGGCGCCGCTACAAAGCGACGTCTTTACTACTCATTATGGTAGAAGTAACCCCATAATCAAACAAACAATAAATGTAATCGCTGCGCTTCCGATCACCAAGAGGATTCTTTGATAAGGGCGTTTGCCGCTTTCCCTTGCTTGTTCGATCTCGTCAAGTCTTTTTCCTTCTGTAAATGCTACGGTTTTCATTCTTCTGTCTATCAAACGCCTTTTACGTTTGTCCAAATCACGATGCAAAAGAGCTTTTACATACTTATTTAAGGTAGTTTGCCCCCGTTCCATCACAGAACGAGGGCTGTTTTTTACTGTATATAGAATTTGAAAATCTCTTTTGCCCAGCCGAGCCAAGACGGAACGTTGCCATCAAGCCACTCCACAACCTTTGGGATATCTGCCGTAGTCAGATCTCCGATGTGACTGTAAACACTTCCGTCTGCCACGGTTTGACCGATAGCAATCATAGCATGGGCGTGGTCGCCAATGGCGGCATATTTACCGATAGCAAGCGCACCCGTTGAGAAGTAGCCAACCGAGAGCGCTCCAAAGGATATCAGTCCTACGCTGATTGCACCTGCAGCAAATAGACCGAGAGCAATCGAGCCAACAGCAAGCAGTCCGGCTGAGAACACACCTGCGGAAATCAAGCCAAGTGACAATAGACCAATTGAAACGACTCCAAGAGAGAGCAGACCGAATGAGAAAACACCTCGTGACATCAGACCGAGCGAAAATACTCCATGCGCCTTGAGTCCGATTGCAAAGAAGCCATGCGCGTTTTTTCCGATATGATAAAGCGGCATACCAAAGACCATCTTCTTGCTCTTGCGTTCACGGAACTGCTTTTTGAATCCCGTCCATATGCTTTCTTTTTCAGCGGGTTGCAGTCCTTGTTTTTCAGTAACATCTTCTTTCAAAAGAAAATCCATAGAACACTCAAAGAGCTTTCCAAGTTCGATCAATTTTTCGGTTTCGGGATATGCGATGTCAGATTCCCATTTACTGATCGACTGACGGGAAACGCCAAGTATGTCTGCAAGCTGCTCCTGCGTGTAGTTGTATTCTTTTCTTAATTTTGATAGTTTTTCGCCAAGTGTCATAATCATTTCTCCTTATGTTTTCTAACGCTGCGTTGCATTTATTGTAGAATACTCAGCGAAAACATACCACCAATTCGACGTTTCTAAATGTAAACTTTGGGTTGCATTGATATTTTTTGATGTTGTTACATAGTAAAACTGAAAGTTATCTTCTAGCCAAGGATTTTCCAACAACATAAACTCCGGCCAACATTTCTCCAATTGATAATCCTAATAGTAAGCCAGAAATAAAGTCCTTAAAATCCGAACCGCCAATTGCATATGAAAGAGCCTGTAATGCAATACCCATTACAATAAGCATAATTCCATATAACATATTTTTTTGCTTTTCTAACTCTTGTGTTCTTCCTAGTAAATCTATAATCTGTTCATCATCATAAGTACGAACACTTTTCTCTTCGGATATTTCACCATCCATCAGTTCTGCCACTGTAACTTCAAGTTCTTCGCATAGGCTCTTTACAATGGAATAGTCTGGCATACACTTACCAGTTTCCCACTTTGAAATAGTCTTATTGGAAACCCCAAGTTTCTCTGCTAATTGTTCCTGTGTTAGATTTTTCTGTTTTCTCTTTAATGCTATAAATTTTCCTGTAACTAATTGGTTCATATGTATTCCTCCATTTATTTGATGATATAACGGTACTTCTTTCATCATTGAAATAAAATCCCTTGTAAGTAGAACATGGGGGGAATCTCTGTAAAATAACGAATATTCAATAAAAAACTTAACAGAAACTTCAAAGTTTCCGCAGATATTATAACATCAACTTGTTAATCTTTCACCTAAAATAACGGTGCCGCCGAAGCGACACCGTTTAGTTGCGTTACGCCTTCCAAACAGCTTTGATGATGTTGCCGATTTTTGGAGATGTTCCGTACATAAGAACACCAACACGGTAAATCTTTGCGGACAGTATGCCGATTCCAAAGGTGGATGCGACTAAAATACCAATAGAAATCGCAATCTCATACCAAGGCACAGTGCTCATAGCAATTCTTGTAAACATAGCCATTGGTGAAGTGAACGGAATATAGGAGCAAATCTGCATGAGTATGTTGTCAACATTTCCGCTGCTCATTGAGAACATAACCACCATAAAACCAATAATGAACAAGAATGTTACAGGCTGAACCGCAGTATTGATATCCTCAAGTTTTGAAACTGTGGAAGAAATTGCGCCGTAGAGGAACGCATAAATCAAGAAACCAAGCAGGAAGAAGACGAGCATATATACAAACAGCTCGGGCGGAATATTAAAGATAGAGTCAATGATTCCGTTATCTCCCCAATAGGACTTGTTCACGTTGTAGAATACAAGTGCCGAGCCGAAGATGGCAACAAGCTGAACAAGACCTGCCATACAAGCCGCCAAAACCTTACCAAACATCATATTGATAGGCTTGGCGCTGGTGATAAGCAACTCCATAGCTCGGGAGCTCTTCTCGGTTGCAACGCTCATTGCCACTATCTGACCGTAAAGCAGAATAACCATATACAGCGCAAAAATCATAATGTAGGTGTAGAAGAAGTTTTGCATCTGGTCTTTGCCGAGACTTTCCACTTCGCCGTCAATCTGAATGCTCATAACACCGGCAGCGTCTTCAGCGGACATACCGCCGCTTATCATAGCATTCATTTGATATATCTGCTGCAGCACACCCGTTGCAATATCGGGGTTCATATCATACATCGAAAGATTATCAACGTAATAGGTAAATGAGGTTGCTCCGGTCATTACAAAAGCGCACTCTACATCACCGGAGGTGATCTTATCCTTGATCACGCTGATTTCTGCGTCAGTAATCTGTACGTCGTAGTCGGTAAAGGAAGCAGCAAACGTTTCTCTTACCATATCCGCCTGTGTAGGATCATCTGCCTTTACAAGCATAACGGAAAGGTCTGCGGTGGTATCAGAAGTATCGTCTGATTCAAACAATGCTGTAATTCGAGGGAAGAACATAACGATAGCGATAACCACCATCAAAAAGATCGTTACACCGACAAATGCTTTGTTTTTTGCGTAATTCTTAAGTTCAAATTTAAGTATTTTTCCAAACTGTTTCATTGTTTAGTCCTCCTGTGCTACGTCGCCTGCATATTCTACAAAAATATCGTTAAGGGAAGGTTCAAAGACCTTTACTTCGTCGATATCGTAATTTTCTACAAGGCGAGTCATAGTAGTTTTCTTTTCGGAGGGTGAACCTAAGCGAATCATCAAATCACCGTTATCCATAACGGTACAGGAAGCGCCGAAATCAGCAATGATTGCATCGGGCGTTTCTGTTTTTATAACCAAACGGTCACGGGGATAGTCACGCTTGATATCGTGCAAATCACCATGCAGAGCAACAACACCGTTGTTAAGAATAGCAATACTATCACAAAATTCTTCTATATAGCTCATCTGATGGCTGGAGAACAGAACGATCTTGCCCTTCGCAATCTGTTCCTTAACCACATCCTTTAATAGCATTGCATTTACAGGGTCCAGACCTGAAAAAGGCTCGTCCAGAATAATGATGTCGGGATCGTGGGCAAGAGCAGTAATAAGCTGAATCTTTTGCTGATTGCCTTTTGAAAGAGTCTCAAGTTTCTTGTTGCGGTACTCGGTCATACCAAGACGGCCGAGCCAATAGTCGATGGATTGCACAGCTGCCTTACGGCCCATTCCTTTCAACTCTGCGAAATATGTAAGTTGATCGATGATAATCTTTTTGGGGTAAAGGCCTCTTTCTTCGGGAAGATAGCCGATGCCGATTTTGTTGTAATCAATTGGCTGACCGTCCATCAGCACTTCACCGCTGTTTGCGGGAAATACATCCATCAAGATTCGAATAGACGTAGTTTTGCCAGCACCGTTTCTGCCAAGCAATCCGAAGGCTTTTCCGCCCTCAGCTTTGAACGAAACCCCGGTGAGGACTTTCTTTTCACCAAAGGATTTTTCTATATTTTTCAGTTCTAAAATCATTTTGCTTACGACTCCTTAAACTTTACGTTAATAGCACCGACACCGCCGTGGATCTCGACCTCGTTAATTCCGTTTCCGATCTCCCTGTCATTCGAGATATTATCACCATCGACAGAGATACTTCCAATACCTTTTTCAAGATCCAACTTATAATCATCCTTGTTGCCGAGCAGAGTGACGTTCATTTCACCAACGCCGGAATCTAAGCTGCAATCGCCGGTCAGAGCAGCGGTTAGATTCATTTGTCCCATACCCATTTCAAAATCAAGGTTCTTGATTGCACCATCACTGATGGTAATACGACCTGCGCCACCCTGAATGTCGGCAGATTTTTCAGCAATCAGTTTGCTGATCGTTACGTCGCCTGCGCCAAGCTCGAAACCTATCGTCGCAGCAGAAAGACTATCTACAGTAAATCTTCCTGCGCCGGTTTTGATGTTAACATTATCAAATACGGTTCCGGTGGGAACATATATGGTCATAATGGCATTTTTATATGCATTTGAACCGTTGAATTTGATTTTAGTCAAATCTTTAAGGGTAAGACAACCATTATTCTCATCAACCTCAAGATTCTTCAGATTACTTTCTACGTAAAAACTATTGCCTTCTTTGATGTAGAAATCTGCGGCATTGATTTGAATATTGAGATCGCTGATTTCGGAAGTAAACGTGTAGGTTTTGGTTTCTCCGATCACATCATTCCAAGCTGCATCGTCATCCGAGAATAAACCACCCAAAAAGCCTACCGCACTGAGGATACCGCCAATAATCGAGACGGTAAGGAATATAGCAAATGCAATTGCTAAATACTTAATTACTTTCTGTGCTGTTGTCATTTGATTTCAACGCCTCCAAACATACAGGTACCGCTGATATAAATTGTAGGTGCGTCTTTATGTACTCCGGTTTTATTAGACATTCCGCCAAAGATGCTGTTGGAACTCACCTTTACATTGACATTGTCGGGAACAAAAATATCAATGCCGCCGAAGATTGCGGACACCTGAATCGCACAGTCCTTTTCGATAATGGCATTACGAAGGTCGCACTTCACACCGCCAAAAGTTGCGGTAAGTTCTGCACCTTCAAAAACTTCGCCATCATAGTTTAGTTTGCATTCTGAGAATGTAGCACAACCCTCTTTCGGTTCCTTGCCTTCCAACTTCAGTTTTTTCATAATCTCATTGGCCTTGTTGCCAAACAAGCCGACAAGAACCATCTTCAGACCGATGATTACAATGATTGCAGGAATGAGCAGTTTCCAGAACATAGAGAAACTGAGGATATTCTGACAGCACAGAAGCAAGAAAACACCGATTGCAAGACCGATAACGTTACCGATCTTTTCACGCTCTGTAAACAAACCAATGGCACAGGGAACGATGATAAACAGCGTCCACCATCCATCGAAAAAAATATCAATGTTTGTAAGGTTAAACTCTTTCAGCGCCCAAATCACGCCTGCGGCAATCAAAACGATTCCCCATAATACACTGCCTGCTTTTTTCATTTTCTATTTCTCCTTATCCATTTATGTACTGCTCACCAACATTGGCCGTTGTTGTAAAACCTGCTTTCCGGAAAGTTGTTTTATCGCTGACGCAATAAACATAGTTTCCGTTCTGTGCGAGAATATAGTAATCATCGGGATATAGTCCACTGTACAGTTCAAAGATCACCTTTGCATCTTCAGAGGATAATCCATACACTATGTCAATGAATTTATCTCCTTTTTGAGCGATAATACGGTCGATAGCCAAGTCGGAACCCTCAACAGAGGTATGCTCTGTAATTTCATACCCGCTGTTTTCTAAGTTTTCAACGAGAACGCCTCTTTTAGGCACGATCTTATCCGGATCCGGAACGCCGTTTGTGTTTGTGGAAGCACCACAACCTGCAAAACTCAGGAGCAAGAATGCTGATAAAATTACTGCTATTAGTCTTTTCATTTTATATCACCTCAGTGTTACTTCGTATTTACATTTTAAAAATTGCCAATTTCCTATTTCAAACTTCTCTGCTGTGATGCGTTTTGCAAGCTGACGGGTTTCTACAAATTCGTCGGTTATGGTAACAAGGAATTGTTTTCCGTCCTTTTCAACAAGATAGAACTCCTTATCCATATTCTTAAAGCTGTTAATAAGATCAGGTGTGCCAAACGGTGCATCGGTAAAGAATCCGAGAAGATTATCAATGACTTTTTCGCTCTTGGTCAATTTGAGTTTGCCAAGTAAAGTATGTATTTCTGCATCGGGGAACTTTTCACGGATCACACGGTCTTTTTTCTTTTTCTTGATGCCTTTACCGTAATCGGAAAGGTTGTAAGGCTCACGCATTACAACTTCGTCGATCACTTCTCCATCATCCAACAGATAGTCAACGCTCACATTTAGGAGCTGTGCCAATGCTTTCAAATTCTCTACATCGGGAAGTCCGTTGTTTGCTTCCCATTTTGCAACAGCAGATCGTGATACTGCCATTTTCTCAGCAAGCTGCTCTTGGGAGAGACCACATTGCTTTCTTGCTTCTTTAATTTTTTCGCCTAAAGTCATTTCATTACCTCCGGTACAATTTATTTCGTATTCATTTTACGCCGGAGGGCGAAAGTGAACAATAAACTATACGTGCCAGCGCTGTTACTCTCCGTAACAAACTGCATCAATTATCAATCATAACTAGATGATACACCAGATAAACAGCGGTATATAACAGCAAATTAAAACAAGCCTTTGCCAGAGACCACCGTATCGCAAAACCGTGTTTGCGAACCTTTCCTTTTCTCCCATAATGAAAAAGCAGAAAAACACAAAAGCTGCAAAAAAGCATACGAGCGAACTCACTCCAATAACTATCTCCAATGCTTGAAATTGCACTATTGCCAATAGTAACGGTACAACGAGCAATGTCATAAATCCAATGGCGGAAGCACCACCGTGAATTTTGGTTATAGTATCTTCCTCTTGTCTGTTTTCATTGAGTGGACAGAATCCCGAAACGATTTCACAGCCAATCCCATACATTGCAAGCAGTATCCATATTACTACTGCCAAGCCACCGCTATTTACTTGATATAACGCATATGGAGCGATACAGAATACGATGCCCGATACTATGCACCACACGTTATATATCAACTTCACTGGACTTTGTCGTGAGCCGAGTACGGATAATGCCATTTCTTTATGCTTATAGTTTGGATAAAAGTGTGCAAGCACAAATGGCAGCACATTGTCGATAATGAGTGTAATAACCCATATATAACTCAGTATTTTCATCTTTTCCTCTTTTTTGGTTCGGGTAGTTCTGCGTACATTGCCTCAAACAGTTCTTTTAAAACCCCCTGTTATCAATTTCCTCGACGAGTAGCATTTCTTTTGCTCCATCGTAGGGTAACTGATACTCTGCTTTTTCAAGTTCCCATTTTTTAATTTGCACTTTCATTTCTGACTCCTTATTCACCAGATAAACGGAATGAACCTGTAAGTAAAAGTTTCATCTATACGCTCTTCAAACAACTATTGTTTTTTCATCTGCTTCAGGAACAATAATACAGCTAACACGAGCAGTACGCCTGCATATCCAAGCACCCACCATAAATGTGGGAAAATATCTACAAAATTTCCTGCAAGAATTGCTCGTTCCATATCAACGGCATGAGCAAACGGAAGCAAATATGAGACATTCTTAAACGCTCCTCCTACAAGGTCAAGATCAAACCAAATGCCTGACAACCAGGCTGAAAGGTTCGTAAGCAAAGCACCGCAAATTCCGCCAACCTGCTTATCATTCATTACGCTTCCGCAGAGGAGCCCCAAGGCAATGTAGAGTATAGAAACAGGGATGATAGATATAACAGCATATATAATATTTATCGTAATATCAATTCCAAGAATGATTGCCGCAATATAACAAATAACACTTTGAGCAATTGCAATCGGAATAATAGGTAGCGTATAACCGAGTATGAAATCAACTGAAGTCAGCGGTGTAGTATATAAGCGTTGAAGTAACGAACTGCCTCTGTCTTTTGCAATAATGGTCGCTGAAAACAGCGTCATAAATGAAAGACCGAAGATTGTAATACCGGGAGTTAAATGTTGTATTTCAAATAGCTTTACAGGAATATTCGCCTGTATTGCACTAAGCAACAAAATCAATACAAGAGGAAAGCCAAGACCAAATGCCAAATTTAGAGGATCTCGAAGTATTTCTTTAGTATTTCTGCCTGCAAATGTCAGCATTCTCATTTTGCTACCCCCTTAACGATACGAACAAAAGCCTGTTCAAAATTATCTGTCCCCGCTGTTTCTTTGATTCTCTCAGCGGTATCACAGATAAGGAGTTTACCATCTTTCATAATGGCTATACGGTCAGACAGGGCTTCTGCTTCTTCCATATAGTGCGTTGTCAGAATAATCGTAACCTTCCCTTTGAGAGAACGGATCAAATCCCACAGATCACTTCGAGCAAGCACATCGAGCCCGAGCGTAGGCTCATCAAGGAATAAAATCTCCGGCTCGCTTATCAGTGCCATAGCGATGCTCAACCTACGTTGCCAACCACCTGACATTTTTCCTGCTTTTTTCTTGATAACAGATTCAAGTCCGAGCAATTCGGTCAGTTCTGCGATTTTTGTATTTTGTTTGTTCTTTGTAAAACCGTGAACACCGCACATTAACTCAAGGTTCTCCCGAACTGAAAGACCTGGCGCAACCGCAGTTTCCTGCGGAGAAACGGCTATAAGCGATTTCACGGCAGCAGTATCTTTACAAATGCTTTTTCCGTTAAGAAATGCATCTCCGCTTGTGGGCTGCGTAAGACAGGACAACATTTTTATAGTGGTTGTCTTGCCGGCACCGTTTACGCCGAGCAGAGAAAATAATTCACCATTGCGAACGGATAAACTAAGATTATCTACCGCAATCACATCTTTATATTTTTTGGTTAAACTGTTGATTTTGATAGCATCCATAGTTTATCACTCCGTTTCATATTGCTTTTTTAAGCCTTGATATACATCCGTAAGCATTTTACTTATAAGTTCCCAATCAAAATTATAATATCCTGTTGCTATCATTGTTGCGATACCGTGAACATACGTCCACATTTCCAAATGGAACAGCTTCGCATCCGAACCTTCAAGGCCTGTGTTATTGTGAACAATAGTCTCCATTTTGTCGGTGAGTTCTGACCCTTCGGAAATTGCTTCATCTGATCGATCACACATATATAAAAGCTTAAACAATTCTTTTTCTTCTTTTGCAAATTGGATATAAGCCATACCATTCGCTTTGTATGTAGGGAACTCTCCACTTTCTACCTCTCTCTGCATATACTCTTGGCATAATATATCCGCTTTTTTTGCAACTGCAAGGCGTAGTTCGTCCATAGTTGCAAAGTTGGAGAAAACCGGTTGCGTAGAACAGTTTAACACAGAAGCAACCGTTCTTGCGTTAATTGCTTGTGCTCCGCTTTTTCGAACAATATCAACTGCGGCCTTTACAATATCTTCTTTTGTCACTTTAACTCTGGGCGGCATAATGCACCTCCATAATATAGTCGTTGTTATATATCGCTTGATATTTTATCACTTTAGCCATTAAATGTCAATTGGTTTTGCAAAAATATCAAAAATAGCGACAGAGAGGTGATTATTCTCCCTGCCGCCTTTAACTTTATGCGTAAATAAGTTCTGCGTTTACAATTTCTGTTGCTCTTTGGCGAATGTTATTCATCTTGCTAACCCAAACCATTTGGTTGGTCACTTTAAGTTGTTCGGTCACGCCCTCACGCTCTGCCATTTGTTTAATCAAACGATTAAAGGTTTCTTCAGCGTCGTGGTTGAGTTGAAGTAGATAATCATACAGCGTGTGTTCGTTTAGCATTTTGTTATAGAAGGGTTTGCAGTGCTTTTGGATATGGTTCAAATGCCGTTGACCCCATACGCCGATTGGCTCACGTTCAGGCTCATCCTCACCGGCGATGATATAGTAATCACCGCACAGTTCGTATTTGAGCCCAGTTCTTTCGTCTGCGATAAATCTCGCTAATTGTTCCATCATTATACCTCCTTGTAAATTACTTTAATCTTCTTCTGTTTAGAGTGAATAACTTTCAATAAAACTTCATCCAAAGCATCGGTATACTTTCCGTCAGCAATGAGTTTGTTTCGCATTTCATTCATACAGTTCACAACCACCCGACGTTCAAAATCATCAAATGCGATATAATATTTCTTTTCTTTCATTTTAGCACTCCTTTAGCAAGTCTTTGAATGGAGCTTCATCATTTACAAAAGTATCATAAGTGAAATTAGCACCCAAACGGAAACCTATAATAAAACTATCAAGGTTTGATTCACCGTTCACAACACTCCAAGCATTGCAAAAGTCAAGAAACTTTTTCTTGCTTTCGCCCGATAGGTTCTCAGTTAAGTAATCTTCATTTAACATCAAGACTTCCATTTGTTTCTGCACGGCCTTGTTTTCTTTGGTGCTACGTGCTTGTGGATCAAGGTTGCCGTAATAAAATTCTTCAATAAACTTACCCATAAAAATAGCCTCCTTTAAGTTTCTACAATAATTGTACTTAAAGAGGGCTCGATAGTCGAATGTACGGATATATATAAGTAAAGAAGGGCAAGAAAAAAGAGAGAAGTTGTAACTTCTCTCAATTCTCTTGCCCGCAATGCTCGTACCTTTCGGAAACTGTCCTTAAGTGTACGACGCATTTTCGTATCACTCTTTTTATTTTAGAAATGTTTTATAATCTTCATAATTTTTCTTTAATAATTCAGGTGTATTTAAATGATATGGACAATGTTGCATACATTTACCACAATTTAAACATTCTTCAATCTTTTTCATTTCTGCCTGCCAATGTTCATTAAGCCAACTTGCTGCTGGTGCTCTTCTTAACATTAATGACATTCTAGCACATTGATTAATTTGTATTCCTTTGGGACATGGCATACAATAACCACACCCTCGACAGAAGTCACCTGCAAGTTCTTTTCGATCATGTTCAATAAGCTCTTGTATTTCTTTTGTTAGTTTGGGTGCTTTTGTTTGATAAGAAATAAATTCATCTAGTTCACTTTCTTTTTGAATTCCCCAGATTGGTAAAACATTATCAAATTGTGCTAAATAAGCATAAGCTGCATCCGAACGATTAATAAGTCCTCCAGATAAAGCTTTCATACAGATAAATCCAATATTATTTTCTTTACATTTATTTACTAAATCAATATCCTTTTGATCAGCTAAATAACTAAATGGGAATTGAATTGTATCATAC
>PPYF01470581.1_pt1 | contig 11758 bp, 8 predicted proteins | sample 1559871 | NCBI WGS metagenome assembly PPYF01 (sample SAMN08240021, study PRJNA423297) | Human gut metagenome, whole genome shotgun sequencing project. | reverse complement strand
TTATGTGCTGGACTTTCATCATTCAGTATGGAACACGCTTGTTCATGTCACAAGGTATGGACGAGAAAAGTGCGGAAGTGCTATCACAACAATATAATATCATAGCAATGGTGATATTTTGTATCAGCCGTTTCATCTGTACATTCATTCTGCGCTATCTCAATGCTGGTAAATTGCTGATGATCCTCGCTATCTTCGGAGGTATTTTCACTTTAGGCGTAATCTTCCTTCAAAATATCTTCGGAATGTATTGCCTTGTAGCAGTATCGGCTTGCATGTCATTGATGTTCCCTACCATCTATGGTATTGCCTTGAAAGGCATGGGAGATGATGCTAAGTTTGGAGCTGCAGGCCTTATCATGGCTATCCTGGGAGGTTCTGTTCTTCCACCGCTACAGGCAAGTATCATTGACCTGAAACAAATAGCCTGGTTACCGGCTGTCAATGTTTCATTCATTCTACCCTTCATCTGCTTCCTTGTAATCATTGGTTATGGTTACCGTACAGTGAAAAGAAATTGCTAAAAAACAAACTTAAAAATAGTGACGCTATCCCATCATGATACCGTCACTATCCCACCCATATAGTGACGCCATCCGCAGTGGATAGCGTCACTATTTCATTCATCTTTTTTTCATAAAAAATTCCCTTTTGACAATGCCATATATAGATGCGACAAAGTGAAGAATGTAGCTAATTTCACATTTAATAATCTCAAACAAACAGGGTAGCAATAGCTTTCTGCTGTGTTGGCATATCCTGCCGAACAATATATTGATGTTAATTTTCAGGTAGATCCTTCGTTGATTAGGTTATTACAACGCGCGTCTCAGCACCAATTATGCAATACTGGACACTAAATATTATAAGTTTTATATAATTCCCCAAGGCAAACGAAGGAAAATTGTTGCAACCAAGCGAATGGTATCATGTAGCCGTGACTTATGACACCGAAGAAAAGACTTTATGTTTAAAATAGGACACTCCTATGGTGAGCCAGAGAATATGACTCGTCAATTAAATGGTGAAATCTGCGAAGTACGCATATGGAACGTAATACGTTCACAAGAAGAAATTTACAAGAATATGTATGATGTCGATCCTCAAACTACAGGTTTAAAAGCCTATTGGAAGTTTAATGAAGGCAAAGGGGATATAGCGAAAGACTATACAGAAAACGGCAATGATGCAAAAGCATATACTAAAGCTATTTGGCCGGAAGACATTGAAGTGACACAAAAAAACAAAGAATAATAACTACCTAAAATTTTCAACCTAAAACGCTGCCACATTTTTACTCCTACTTTAAGTTACATAAAAGGGAATACTAAAATATGACAGCGTTAATAATTAACTCTCTACTATGGAATAATTTAAATTGCCTTCTGATGAATTTGCCAAATATGCACAGATTCATTCACAAAAAATATAAACTCAAAGAGTAGCCATTATCTAAAAAAAAGTCGTAGCTTTGCAATAACCTAAAAATTAAATTGATATGGAACAACAAGACAAATATATACGCTTTGACTGGGCTGTGAAAAGACTTCTCCGCCAAAAAGCAAATTTCGGCGTATTAGAAGGTTTCTTGACTGTCCTTCTCGGTGAAAACGTGAAAATCATAGAGATATTGGAAAGTGAAAGCAACCAACAAACAATCGATGATAAATTCAACCGGGTAGATATTAAAGCCAGAAACAGTAAAGACGAAATCATTATTGTAGAGATCCAAAATACACGGGAGCTCTATTATCTGGAACGTATCTTATACGGAGTGGCAAAAGCAATCACTGAACATATTTCTTTAGGAGAACGCTACTATGCGGTGAAAAAAATATACTCTATCAGTATTCTATACTTCGATATCGGCAAGGGAGAAGATTATTTGTATCATGGACAAAACCACTTTATCGGAGTACATACAGGAGACAGACTGGAAGTAACTACTAAAGAAAAAGACGCCATCGTCCATAAGATTCCGGCAGAAATCTTTCCGGAGTATTTCTTGATTCGTGTGAATGAATTCGATAAAGTGGCTGTCACTCCATTGGAAGAGTGGATTGAATACTTGAAAACCGGTTGCATTCGCCCCGATACAACAGCCCCTGGTCTGGAAGAAGCACGCCAGAAACTTATCTATTACAATATGTCCAAGGAAGAAAGACATGCCTACGACGAGCACCTTAGTGCCATCATGATACAAAATGATGTATTAGATGGAGCAAAACTGGAAGGGCGTATGGAGGGACGCATGGAAGGGCGCATGGAAGGGCGCATGGAAGGAAAAATGGAAGAAAGATTAGAAATTGCTAATAATTTAAAGTCATTAGGAGTAGACATAACAGCCATCCATAAAGCTACCGGACTATCACCGGAGGAGATTGAAAAGTTATAAACAATCAAAAGCTATATATTAAATTACAAACAAGAGTCGTGTGAGAAAATCATACGACTCTTGTTTGTAATTTAATATATAGCCAATAGTAACAGACTGGAAGTAACTACCAAAGAAAAAAGATACCATCAATATATTACCAATATTTCACACTCCATTTTAACAATTAGAATTCATCCACAAATCACACACTCTAAATCATCAGCACCCATATACAGCAGAATATATAACAATAAAATATTTTATACAACTTTTATTTGTGATTAGTCATAGAAGACATATATATTAGCAGTAAGCCTAACATTTACACAAATAAAGCAATTGATTTATTATTACTTTTTAGTACCTTTACTTCATAAATACAATTTCCTATCCATAAGAAGGAAAGACATTTATATTAGTTGATTATTTGTATATGGTAAAACACAAGCAAACAGCTATTGAGATATGTTCCGATAGCACTCTATTTAAACCCAGACCGCCCCTCTTCAAATATTCACATATTAGACTGATTCATCATGCCTGAAAACAAAAAGAATAAATCAAATTAATCATTGTTACTTGGAGGGAAAGCCTTCCTTATCATAAAATTTAAAACATTAATCAAGATTAAAAACCTCCTGTGACACTTCTATTATCCCGATTATCCTATATGGCTCTCCTATTGATATGAACCAAGACTATAAAAGAAATGCTTCTTTAGCCGATACATTCTTGTATATGCCATTCAATATCGAAAACTTAAAAATCGAGAAATCTGTTCTTATCAAAAACTACCGCTTTCTTAGAAAGTCATTCTTACAGAAAATATTCAGAGAAAAGTTTCTGGAAACAGATATCGAAGAAATGCCGGAAGAGGATAACTACCAACTCATCAACAAGGTAAAGAAATTCATATTGGACAACTTGGATAACGAATCACTAAAGATAAGCCATATTGCCAGTGAAACGGGCATGAGCCGGACTAAGTTTTTCATTAAATGGAAATTCCTGACAGGGGAAGCTCCCATAGAATTCATGACCAGGATTCGTATGGAAAAAGCACGCGAACTATTGGAAAGCGGAAAATATCGCATACAGGAGATACCTGAAATGGTCGGACTAAAAGATGTAAAGAACTTCCGCAATAAATACAAGAAACACTTCGGCATAGCGCCAAGTGAAACATTAAGAAATATTTAAAAGCGGGAAAATTCAATATTACTATTGTCTTAATAAAAAAGAGATGTATTTAATGGAAAAATGGTATATCTCTTTTGCAAGTATACCGACAAGCAAAACATAATTGCCAACAAATCACAACTCAATCATACCATTCATCGCATCATTAATACCAAATAGAAACATCCCAACATTCAAAACTGACAACAGTATCTACTTATTAAAACTTATCATTATTTTTACTTCGTAGAAATATATCAATCATTCCTTCTTATAAAAAAACCTAACCTCCATTATCTTTCCAGTTTATATATTATGAGGAAATACAGAATGGTATTAAATGAGACATTCCTCAATAATACCCAATATACAATACGCTCCCCTACACATCTACAGGAGACAAAATAATATTCAACCAATAAAACTAATTAATTATTGTTACTTAGAGGATATTCACCGTTTCTTCCCCCCCCAAAAAAAATGATGTTAAATATTAGGATAGTGAATTTCCTCTTTTTTCTGAAATGAAAGAAATGGGTCTATTTCATCTGAGTGACGTCACTAAAAAATATAATATGAAATACTTATTACAAACGTCACCCCTCGTTTACAGTGCCATAGCAATACTCATTCTTTATCAATTAAACTTTACCTCAATACTCCTGGCAGGAGGTATTTCTATTTATTGGATTATAACACATATCATTACGATACAGAAAGAAAGAAATCTTCTAAAAGAAGGGAGTCAATATTTTATAGACTCTTTCGAGAGCATTCGTACTCCGCTTACATTAGTTCATACTCCATTGAAAATAGCATATAATGACGTTTCCCCCGAAAATATCAGAAAAGAGCTATCACTAGCTATCCAAAACATAGATTGCCTCAACATACATTTAACCAGATTGATGGATTTAAAGCAATTGTTTGCAAACACTGAAAAGCTGAATTCCTCGGAATATGAACTGGGAGCATTTATCAAAAACAGAATTACTTCTTTAAAAACACATGCTGCCAACAATTTGGTAGGGCTGAACATTAAAACAGACTTTAATTATGCCAGCGTCTGGTTCGACCAAAGCAAAATATCTCCGGTGATCGACAAATTTATAAAATATGCCATAGACCATACCGAACAAAAGAAAACTATTACCCTGCTAATCACCTCTAATCCTGAATACTGGCAAATAAAAATAACTGATTTCGAAAATAAGAAAATACTTCAATGTTATAAATGTAAAAATTGGCAACTATTCAAACGAAAAGAAGAACTCGAATACAATTTTGCAAAAAATATATTCTGCAAAAGGTTGATAAAGATGTGCAATGGAAAGATTCTGATTAACCATTCCAGCCACACTATTGCTCTAAAATTCCCTTCAAAAGATTCGCCGGAAAATGTTCATCAACATACCGCCATACAAATCGAGTCAAATCCGGCAGAAGAAAGAACAGATACTTTATTCGGCAAGGATTCACAAAAGAGAAATTCCACTAAACCGTTGGTCGTCCTCGCTGACAGCAATAAAGAGTTCAGGTTGTACCTGGAAGAACGTTTATCAAAGGATTTTATCGTAAAAAGTTTCGAGAATGGTTTGGACGCTTTAGAATGTATAAAAGAGGAATATCCGGATTTAGTGATTTGCGACATTATGCTCCATGGAATGTACGGCAATGAACTATCATCGAGACTAAAAACATCAGGAGAAACATCCGTTATCCCTATTATCCTCTATGGCTCACATATAGATACAGGACAACGCAGCAAAAGGGAAAGCTCCCTGGCTGACATATTCTTATATATACCTTTTCACGTCGAAGATTTAAAAACAGAAATGAATGTCCTTATCAGAAACAACCGTTTCCTCAGAAAATCATTCTTAGAAAGAATATTTGGAAAGAAGTTTCTGGAAGTTGGGGAAGACAAAATTTCAGATGAGGACAATTACGACCTTATCAATCAGGTAAAGGAGTTTATTCTAAGAAATATAGATAAGGAAAATCTGACAATAGATGAAATCGCCTCAGAACTATATATGAGTAGAACCGCTTTCTTTACGAAATGGAAAGCACTGACAGGAGAAGCGCCCAAGTACTTGATTTACCGGATTCGTATGGAAAAAGCACGTGAGCTATTGGAAAGCGGGAAATACTCCGTCAATGTTCTTCCCGAAATGATCGGATTGAAGAGCCTCAAAAACTTCCGTCATAAATACAAAGAGTATTTTGGAATAACGCCAAGCGAGTCTATCATGAAAAAACAATAAAACAAATACGAAGCTATATATCCGAAGATCCCACCAACAGGGATCTTCACTATAACACTTGCATAAAGAAGCCTTTCTTTTTTTACTTCTTCATGCAGTATTGTATTAATCGTAGCATTTACACTATGTACGTACACCTTAATTTTGAAATTAATAATCTAATTATTTAAACAGTATGAAAACTTTAACTAAAATGAAAAAAGTTTGTTGTTTTAATCGCTTTGTCTTATTGGCAATGACACTGAGCATGGTCACTTCTTTTACTGCATGTAGCAGTGACGACGATTCGGACATTCCCGTATATTCCCTTAAAGATGTTGATGGCAATTATTCCGGCACAATGCTGACGGAATCCACCCCCGTCAGTCCCCAGGCAAATGCAGAAGAGGGAGAAGAACCGGCAGGAGCCGAAGTTACTGCCGAAGTAAAAGACAATCAGATTATGATTAAGAAACTTCCGGTTGACGACCTGATTAAAAGCATCGTTGGTGAAGAAAATGCAGGAGCTATCATCGAAAATTTGGGCGATATTAACTACAACATTCCTTATACACCGACCTTTGATGAAGGTAAATCTAACATCTTACTTCAACTAAAACCTGAACCACTGGAAATTAAATACACCGAACCGATTCAAGTACAAGAAGAAGGACAAGAACCGGCTGAAAATCTTATAACAGTAACTATTGAAGCTGAAAAGAATGGCGTTTATGCTTATGACGGCAAAAAACTGACATTCGTTATCAAAGCAACTGGAGTAAAAGTCGGAGATGTAAATTTCCCCAATTTCCCCGTTACAACATTCACTTTCAGCATGGTCAAGAAGTAATACAAACCTTTCGCTGAAAAAAAAGAAAATGGAGCATGCCTGCGCGCAAGACATGCTCTTTTTTTTATACCTTTGTGAAGAAACCAACTATACAAAATGACTACAACAGAAAACATTCGAAAAGAATTGCAGGATTTGGTAGATTCCAAGTATCAGGAATTTCATTCTGCCCTGGTTCCCGGAATCGGGAATATTCTTGGTGTACGTATTCCGCAACTACGAATATTGGCTAAAAAAATCGCAAAGAGAGATAACTGGCGTATGTTTGTGGAAGCAACCGATACTAAGTTTTATGAAGAGACAATGCTTCAGGGAATGGTTATCGGATTAGCTAAAATGGAACTGGACGAACGAATGAAACACATAAGCATATTCGTTCCACGTATCGACAACTGGGCTGTATGTGATATCTTTTGCGGCGAACTGAAGACTGCCGTGAAGAAAGGAAAAGAAACTGTATGGCAGTTTATCCAGCCTTACCTCATATCTCCCAAAGAGTTCGAAATCCGCTTCGGGATTGTGATGCTTTTCCATTATGTAGACGAAGAACATATCGACGCATTACTGGCATACGCAGACACTTTCAGCCACGATGCTTATTATGCACGTATGGCTATGGCCTGGATGATATCCATCTGTTTCATCAAATTCCCCGAAAAGACAATGGAGTACCTTAAACAGAGCAAGCTGGATAACTGGACTTATAATAAATCATTGCAGAAAACTATCGAATCTCTCCGTGTAGACAAGGAAACTAAAGATATACTTCGCGGTATGAAACGGAGGTAATGACGCCATAAAAAATAAAGCTCGGTAACTGTTCTGCTTACCGGGCTTTATTTTTTATGATGTATCAAATGATTTATGATATAGCAAATGAATTAATTCCTCTTTACCTTTTTTCTTCTGCTTCTGCGCCTTTGTTGTTTCCGGCGGCTGTAACGTTGCCATCTTTTATATATCATCCAGCCGCTCATCAAAGCAACGACGACAAAGATAAGAATAGTGATACCCACTCCTAAATTATCCCCCTTAATACGCGACCAGATATCAAGAACTTCTTTTGTCTTATCGCCGAAGTCACGAATCATAGCGCATCGTTCCACTACTTTGCGGTCGGGATATTGTATCTTGTCAATCTGTATGCTATCGGCGTCCGGACCGAAGAAATAACTAAGATCGGAAAAATAAGTAAGTGTCGTGTCTATCTTCTCTTCCAGAATCTCCGGGGTAGCAATCGAACTTACATATCCGCAGAAATCCATATTTCTCAGAGCAATGTCCGGACGACACATGAAATTGATAAAATAGCTGGCTGCTTCCGGATTCCTTGCATATTTCGGAATCACCCAACCGTCATACCATATATTACTTCCTTCCTTCGGAACTTCATAATCCAAGTCCACACCTACTGCATCGGCTTCTTCAATCGCCCATATTGCGTCACCACTCCACGTCATATTCAGCCAGGCCTTGTTCTTCGTCATCATCTCCTTGCCGAAATCGGCTTCCCAGCCTGCTATATTCGGTTTCAGGGCTTTCAGATATTTTTCCGCAAGCTCCATAGCCTGTGGAGAATAGTCGTTCATCAGTTCTTCCACTGTCACACTCCCCGCTTCCAGTTCCTTGGCGTGCGCATAAATGATAGCCGTACCGTAAGCGTCGCGGTAACTATCCTTCATAAGGATTTTGCCGGCATACTTCTTATTCCAAAGACAATCCCAGGATGCAGCGACCGAATCAGGAACATAAGCCCGGTTATAAAGAAGTCCCGCAGTTCCCCACATATAGCATACCGCATAACGGCTGGCTTCTTCACCCGGCTGGCTCAATTTATTAATCTGCTCCCGTATGAACGGAGCCACATTTTTCATATAGTTGGGAGAATGGGCAAAATTCGTATCAATAGGCAGAAGCAGGCGCTTCTTCAACATACGCTCAATAATGTATTCCGAAGGGCAGACCACGTCGAAATCCTCATGTCCCTTCTCTATCTTGGTCAACATTATCTCGTTAATGTCGAATGTCTGATAAACGATGCGGATATTTTCGCCTGTCTGTTCTTTATAATATGCTTGAAAATCCTCGAGCACACCATCCCCGATATAATCCGCCCAGTTATAGATTTTAAGAACCCGTTCACGAGGCTCGCCGGAATTATAACATCCCGTCAAACTCAGCAACAACAGGATAGCAGGAATTATTCTTTTCATAATTAATAATTTTACAATGTACAAATATACCAATACAGAAAACGTGCCGCCATGCAATCAGCATATCAGTGTATTGGCATATTGAATAATTATTTCTTCTTCGCTTTCCCTGCCCGGTGATTGATCACAATAAGCAACGCCAACACCACAACAAAAATAATAGCGGAAAGCGGACGAAGTTCAGGAGTCAGCCCTCCTTTGCGGGCATCAGCATAAATATAAGTAGAGAGCGTCTCCAGACCTTGATTACCAATGGTAAAGACAGTTACGGCAAAATCATCAATGGATAAGGTCAATGCAAGCATAAAACCACTAATCATTCCCGGACGAATCTCCGGAACAATGACTTTCCACAAAGCTTGCATGGGAGTCGCTCCCAAGTCAAGAGCGGCCTCATAAATATTCGGGTTCATCTGCTTCAAACGAGGCAGAACGCTCAAAACAACGTATGGCGTACAAAAAGTAATATGAGCAAGCACTACGGTTGTGTATCCTTGTGTGATTCCTAAAGAAACAAACAAAAGGAAAAGCGAAATACCCGTGATGATATCTCCGTTCAGAATAGGAATACTATTCACAAAACTAATCGCTTTACGCGAACGGGATTTCAGATTAAAGATGCCGATAGCAGCCACACTACCCAGCAAGGTAGATGCCGTTGCAGCCAGCAGAGCAATAGTAATCGTGTTAATCAATGCATTCATCAAAGAATGATGCGTGCCTGTAGTGAAAAGCGAAGTATAAAGTTTTGTGGAGAAACCAGTCCAGTTGCCCAGCACTTTCGCTTCGGTGAAAGAATAGATAACTACCAAAGAGTTTGATGTTATTCATCGTCAGCAACTCGGCAATGGCAAATGTCGATATAGTCGGCATGAACACCATCATAATCCCACTCATCACACCCGGCATAGAAAGCGGAAGGACTGCTTTCAGAAAGACTTGCAGCGGATTGGCTCCCAAATCTTGTGCGGCTTCAATATAACTATGATCCATCTTCTGCAACGTGTTGTAAATAGGATAAATCATAAAGGGGATAAAGTTGTATACCATACCGAATATCAATGCTCCCTCGCCCAACGGTACACTAAAAAAGTCGAACAAGGCAACCGTAGCAAGGGTACGCACAAGAATATTTACCCACATCGGCAGGATAAACAGTACGACCATCGTCTTAGAACGGTTCAGCTTACTGTTACTCAATATCCATGCTGCAGGATAACCCAGCAAAATACAAACAAGGGTGGTAATGATGGCAATACCGATAGAATATACAAAGGTATTGATTGCTTCGGGATGTTCGAAGAACTTCTGAAAATTAGCGAGTGTCAAATGACCGCTATCATCGGTAAAGGCATATACGACAATTAAAAACAGCGGTATAATCACAAAGATCGCCGAAAAAATAATGTAAGGGAGAGTCCAACTCTTACGTGATGACAAAAAGACTATAAACTTCTTATTCACTTCCTTTCCTGTTAATCGGTTATTTTAATTATACGAATGGCATCTGGAGGGATGGTAATACCTACACGGTCTCCGTCGTCCCATACATCGTTCGTATCTACAAATACATTCTCGTCCCAGTCTGACAATACGGTCAGATGATAATGGTCGCCCTTGTAAAGGATGAATTTCACCTCACCTGTCAGAGTTCCGTCTTCTTCATTATCCTGAAGAATCACTTTTTCAAAGTCTACCTCCACTTTGACATTCGTATCGGCAGCTATATCTTCCACCGGAGTACATTCAAAGTTACAGCCCAGGAATTCCACATGAGTGGCATCCAGCAATTTTCCTTCAAACGTATTGCAGATACGCTCTTTCTTCATGATGTGAATATCAAACGGCTTCACCAGCAGTCCGACTTCCGCTCCTACTTCAAAATGATGGTAATCCTGCACCAGAAATTCATATCCGCCGCACATCACCGTCATTTCATAATGCACACCTTTGAAAATAGAAGTCTCTACCACGCCTACCAACTGCGCCATATCCGAAACGGGGAAAATATAAAGATCTTCCGGACGGATGACTACGTCTACCGGAACATTTTCACCAAATCCTTCATCTACACATTCAAACTCCGTACCGCAGAAGCGTACCAGCTTATCATGAATCATGGTACCATTGAGGATATTGCTTTCTCCGATAAAGTCGGCAACAAAAGCGTTGATGGGTTCATTATAAATATCAATCGGTGTACCGATCTGCTGAATTTTTCCTTCACTCATCACAACAATCGTATCACTCAACGTCAATGCCTCTTCCTGATCGTGAGTGACGTAAACAAATGTTATACCCAAAGATTTATGCATTTCTTTGAGCTCCATTTGCATATCCTTACGCATTTTCAGGTCGAGCGCTGCCAGCGGCTCATCCAATAGCAACACTTCCGGCTCATTCACAATGGCACGGGCAATGGCTACACGTTGTTGCTGACCACCGGAAAGAGAATCCACATCGCGGTATTCATAATCTGTCATACCTACCATCTTTAAAGCAGCTTTCACTTTCTTCTCAATGGTTTGTTTCGGTGTCTTTTTCAGTTTCAGGCCGAAAGCAATGTTATCATATACATTCAAGTGCGGGAATAAGGCATATTTCTGAAATACCGTATTCACGGGACGCTTGTGGGGAGGGGTTTGTGTTATTTCCATCCCCGAAATTCGGATCTCGCCTTCCGAAGCCGTCTGAAAACCGGCAATGAGACGCAACAACGTGGTTTTACCGCAACCGGAAGGACCAAGTATAGTGACAAACTCGCCCTTTTTCACGTTTAGAGTCACATCATCCAATGCTGTTTTATCGCCAAAATACTTCGATACATGGCTCACCTCAATGATGGATTTATCTTCTTGCATATTCATACTAAAGTTTGGGCTGCAAAGGTACA
>PPYF01371587.1_pt1 | contig 11758 bp, 10 predicted proteins | sample 1559871 | NCBI WGS metagenome assembly PPYF01 (sample SAMN08240021, study PRJNA423297) | Human gut metagenome, whole genome shotgun sequencing project. | reverse complement strand
ACTCTACCCTTACTCCACAAAACAAAAGACTTATCTCTAGTTCCAATTACACTCGTCTGAATATAATTACTATTAATTCCTAATTTCTTTGCAACCATTCTAGCTACAACTTCTGATTCTATAGAAGTTCCTAATCCCAACACTTGTCTAGATGAAAGCCCTGTGTATTTTAAAATTTCATTAATCAATAAATAGTCCTTATTACTATCTAATACAACTATACCATTAAATCCATTGGCTACAGCTTCAGTGACCACTTTTTGGATCCAACTATTCTTTTGAGCAAAATTATCTCTATCCACATCAATTGAAAGTAGCATCATGTCAATTTCATCCCAATTTACAGTTTCATTTATATAAAAATAAAAATTAGGTGATAGCAGACGTGAACACTCTACCAAATTATTTATTTCATCCTGAATATCAGTATCATTAATTTGCCAATTAAAATATAACTTAGTGTTATTATTTATGCCTATTTTCAGAAAGTCCAGTACGCTTTCATTATATCCATAATATACTATCTTCTGCATTAATCATTTTACTCCTTTCTTTATATTTTATTACTACTATTCTACCATATAATTAGATATAGTAACTTTTTTTGACTTAAAACTATTAATATGCTATTACAGAAAAATTGTGATATCATAAGTGTATTAAATCATATTATTGGAGGTCTTTTCTGTTGATTACAATGGATAACATTATTCGTGATGGAAATCCAACTCTAAGAGCCAGAGCAAAAGCTATCGAATTTCCATTAAGCGAAGAAGATAAAAAATTAGCACACGATATGATGGAGTTTCTCGAAAATAGTCAAAATCCTGAAATTGCCAAAAAATATCATCTTCGTGCGGGTGTTGGTTTAGCAGCTCCTCAAGTAGATGTTTCTAAAAGAATGACTGCTGTTTTGGTTCCAGGTATTGAAGATGATGACGAACCAATTTTTAAACATGTTCTGATCAATCCTACAATTTTAAGTGAATCCGTTCAATTAGCAGCACTTGGTGAAGGTGAAGGTTGCCTTTCAGTTGATCGTGATATTCCAGGATATGTCCCTCGACACGATCGTATTAAACTTCGCTGGTATGACCTAGATGGAAATAAGCATGTTGAAAGACTTCGTGACTACCCTGCAATTGTAGTTCAACATGAAATTGATCACTTAAATGGTATTTTATTCTATGATCATATTAATAAGGAACAACCTTTAACCGTTCCAGAAGGTACTATTATTTTAGAATAAAATAAATCTCAAAAATAATTTTATACAAGCAAAAGATCGATAAAGATTAATGTTTTAATAACTTAATCTTTATCGATCTTTTATTTTTTACTTGATGATTCTCCACTATTTCTTAAAACCAGGCTCTAACTTTTCAATATCATTTAAATACTTATACGTTGCCTCATTCATTATATACGCTACATCTATATGCAGTATATTTTCTAGCTGCCAAATATCTGATACTATAAATGGAGGTTTATTAGCCATATTTTGAATTTTTTTCTGTTTTGCATAATCAAATAATTTCTTTTCTAGTAATTCCTTCAAAGCATTTAGTTTCTCACTGGAAAATTTTTGATTCTGAATCAATTCTACTGAATATTCAAAAACCATCACATCTTTTCCCCAAACGTCAGATACTACTGCTATATCCCTTATATTTTTGTGATTATTCTGATTAAACCATTCTAGATCTATCTCATTTATCGATTTATACATAGCGTCGTCAGTAAGCTTTCTACTTCTTGCTTGTAATCTTTTCAATTCCTTGTTTTTTATGTAATACTGTATAACAACAATAATTACAATGAAAACTATCGCAGTTAATATAACTAACCAAAATTTCATATCATCAGCCTCTTTCTACAAAGCTTCCTCATTTTTAAGTATATCACAGTCTATTGTCTAATTTTTATATGTTTTGTCTAAGTTCTATACTTAATTTGCTTGTTATGCTAAAATGTACTTAACTATTGTGTAAAGCAATCTTTGTTCGGTTAAATAATTTTTTGTTATACACTATTGTGTAAATTCATTTTAAAGGAGAAGTTTTAATGACTTTTAAAGTATATTATCAACCATCAAAAAAATCTAATCCAAAGCGTGAAAATACTCATGTTATGTATTTTGAAGCTAAAGACGAAGTTGAAGCTCGTCATCTTGTTGAAACACATTTTCCAGAATGCAATGTTGAATTTATTGAAGCTTTGGACGAAGCTACACTTGAATATGAAAAACAAAGTGTTAACTTCAAACTCACGGAGTTTTAGTTAAATGAAAAAACTAAATGTTAAAAATAATGAGACTGCTGTTTTTGCAATCGGTGGTCTTGGAGAAATTGGAAAGAATACTTACGGTATCCAATTTCAAGATGAAATCATCGTAGTGGATGCTGGTATCAAATTTCCAGAAGATGATTTGTTAGGTATTGATTATGTTATACCTGACTACTCATATTTAATTGCAAATCAACAAAAAATTAAAGCTTTAGTTATCACACATGGACATGAGGATCATATTGGCGGTATTCCTTATTTACTACAAAAAATAAATGTACCTGTCTATGCTGGCCCTCTTGCACTTGCATTGATTAAAAGCAAACTAGAAGAACATGGACTACTTCGCACAACTGAACTTCATGAAATAGATGAAGACTCTATTCTAAAATTTAGAAAAACGACAGTATCTTTTTTTAGAACAACACATTCTATCCCTGATACTTTAGGTGTGGCTGTCAAAACACCTTCTGGAACAATTGTATGTACAGGAGATTATAAGTTCGATCTTACTCCTGTTACAAATCAGCCACCTAATTTACAAAAAATGGCAAAATTAGGTGATGAAGGTGTGCTTTGCCTACTTTCTGATAGTACTAATGCTGAAGTTCCTAACTTTACTAAGTCAGAACGCTGGGTTGGCCGTTCTATTCGTCGTATATTTGAAAAAGTCGAAGGCCGTATAATATTTGCTACTTTTGCCTCTAACATTTCGCGTGTACAGCAAGCTACATCTGCAGCTATTGCTCGTGGTCGTAAAATAGCTGTTTTTGGACGTAGTATGGAAGCTGCAATTGTAAATGGTAGAGAACTTGGTTATTTAGATATTCCTGACGATGCTTTAGTTGATGCTAGAGAAATAAGTAGTTTACCCGCTAATAAAATTATGATTCTATGTACAGGATCTCAAGGAGAACCTATGGCAGCTTTGAGTCGTATAGCTAATGGTACTCACCGTCAAGTATCTATTCAACCCGGTGATACTGTAGTATTCTCTAGTTCTCCTATTCCAGGAAATACTACCAGTGTAAATAAAGTTATTAATGAGTTAGAAGAAGCTGGAGCTACTGTTATTCATGGTAAAGTTAATAATATTCACGCCTCTGGACATGGTGGTCAAGAAGAACAAAAACTTATGCTTCGCTTGATGAAACCTAAGTACTTCATGCCTGTCCATGGTGAATACAGAATGTTAAAAATTCATACTGAGTTAGCTGAGAAGTGTGATGTTCCTAAAGAAAATTCATTTATTCTAAAAAATGGAGATGTTTTAGCACTTACAAAGGATTCAGCAAGATATGCAGGCCACTTTAATGCTGGTGATGTCTATGTTGACGGTTCTGGCGTTGGAGATATTGGAAATGTTGTACTTCGAGATCGTCGTTTACTTTCAGAAGAAGGTCTAGTAGTTGTTGTAGCAACCATAGATATGCAAAAGCGCCAAATTATTGCCGGCCCAGATTTATTATCACGAGGTTTTATCTACATGCGTGAATCTGGCGATTTAATTAATCAAGGTCGTCGTCATCTTTATCGTTCTATTAAGAGAGAACTTAAAAATGATAAAGTTTCTGAAGCTCAAATTAAAAATACTATTATCTCTGATCTGCAAGAATTTTTATTTGAACAAACAGAAAGACATCCTATGATTTTACCAATGCTTGTTACAATATAATTTAGATATATTAAAAACGGTATAAGAACTATTGTTAATAGTCCTTATACCGTTATTTTATACTATACATCTTAATAATTATTCTTCATGATACCATTCGTAATGGTAAATACCTTCACGATCAGTACGTTCATAAGTATGTGCCCCAAAGTAGTCACGTTGTGCTTGAATAATATTTGCAGGAAGATGTGCAGATCTATATTGATCATAATATGTGATAGCACTAGAAAATCCTGGGCAAGCAACACCTGCTTTAATTGCTAAAGCAGCAATATCACGGACATCATTTTGATATTCTTCAACGATTTTCTTGAAGTAATCGTCTAACATCAAATTCTTTAATTCAGGATTCTTTTCATATGCATCAGTAATCTTTTGTAAGAATTGAGCACGAATAATGCAACCTTCACGCCAAATCTTAGCCATATCGCCATAATTTAGGTTCCAGTCATAATTTTCAGATGCTACTCTTAATTGTTCAAAACCTTGAGCATAACTCATAATCTTACTAAAGTATAATGCACGACGAATTTTTTCTACTAATTCTTTCTTATTTACGTCACCTAAATCAAATTCCGGATTAGGTAAAACTTGACTAGCAGCCACACGTTCATCTTTCATTGCTGAAATATAACGAGCATATACAGATTCTGTAATTAATGATTGAGGTACTCCTAATTCTAAAGCACTTTGAGAACTCCACTTACCAGTACCCTTGTTGCCAGCACGATCTAAAATAACATCTACAATTGGTTTACCCGTACCCAAATCATCTTTACGAGTTAAAATATCGGCAGTTATATCAATTAAATAACTCTTCAGCTCGCCATCTTTCCATTCATTAAATACGTCAGAAATTTCATCATTTGATAAACCTAGTAAGTTACGCATCAAGTTATAGCTTTCAGCAATAAGTTCCATATCACCGTATTCAATACCGTTATGAACCATCTTAACATAGTGACCTGCTCCGTTAGGTCCAACGTAAGTTACACAGGCTTCACCATCTTCAGCCTTAGCAGCTATTTTCTTCAAAATTGGTTCTACTAAATCATATGCTTCTTTTTGTCCACCTGGCATTAAAGAAGGTCCTTCTAACGCACCTTTTTCTCCCCCAGATACACCCATACCGATAAAGTTAATACCAGAATTATCTAGTTCTTCATTGCGACGCATAGTTTCTTGGAAGAATGTATTTCCACCATCAATTAAAACATCACCTTTATCTAAATGAGGCAATAATGACTTAATTGTTGCATCTGTTGGAGCACCCGCTTTAACCATCAAAATAATTCGACGAGGTGTTTCTAAAGAATTAACAAAATCTTCAATCGTATAACTAGGTACTAAATTCTTATCAGGATGATCAGCAACTACCTTTTCAGTTTTTGATCCTGTTCTGTTATAGATAGCAACACTGTATCCACGACTTTCAATGTTTAAGGCTAGGTTTTTACCCATAACAGCCATACCAACAACACCAATTTGTGGTTTGCTCATAATAAATATCCTCCTAAATTATCATATACAATTTCAACATGTAAATTACAATAGTATTCTAACAAATATCATATCATGGTGCAATTAATTAAATATACATAAAAATGCTTATTTTACTATTTCAGGTTTACTCTTACCATCAACAGTATCTTTTGTAATAACTACCTCTTTAATATTATCTTCGCTAGGAATGTCAAACATAATATCTCTCATTCTTCAGGAATGATTTGTTGCATTAAACTCTTATCAGGATCATATTCCTGCTTAGAATCTACACCAAAACCTATTGTTTTGTCTCCTAAACGATTTTTTACCATTGTTTCAATACCATCAAAAGCTCCACCAACAATAAATAGAATATTTGTAGTATCAATTTGTATAAATTCTTGTTGTGGGTGCTTACGGCCACCTTGAGGAGGAACATTAGCTATTGTACCTTCAAGAATCTTAAGTAACGCTTGTTGTACACCTTCACCAGAAACATCACGCGTAATTGATACATTTTCAGATTTCTTAGCAATTTTATCAATTTCATCTATATAAATAATGCCTCTTTGAGCTCTTTCTACATCATAATCAGCATTTTGTAAAAGTTTCAATAAAATATTTTCAACGTCTTCACCAACATAACCTGCTTCTGTTAAAGTTGTTGCATCTGCAATTGCAAATGGTACGTTCAAAATTCTAGCTAAATTCTGAGCTAAGAATGTTTTACCAGAACCTGTTGGTCCAACAAGACAAATATTACTCTTTTGTAATTCTGTTCCATCATCATCTGACAATGAAGCATTAACACGTTTGTAGTGATTATATACAGCAACTGCTAATGTTTTCTTAGCTTCTTCCTGTCCAACAACGTATTGATTTAAAGTATCAACAATTTCATGAGGAGTAGGAACATTAGTAAAATCTTTTTGTGCTTCTGCTTTTGTTTCTGTATCAATAATTGATTGTGCTAATTCTACACATTCATTACATATATACACTCCTGGTCCAGAAATCATACTTTTAACTTGATCTTCTGTTTTTCCACAAAAAGAACATGTCGCAGGAGTCTTATTATCTTCATTTTCAAACATCTAAAAATCTCCCTACGTGTTTTTTATTTCATAAGACTGCCTTTATTTTAGCAAACAATAGTGCTAAACGCCATTAACATGACTTAAAAGCTACTTATCTTAATTTATTAATAAAAAAAGTGCCAATAGATTTTCATCCATCAGCACTTCTATAACTAATTAGTTCTGTAAAAGTTATACTTTCACCTACAGAAAATCACTAAGGAAGTCTTAATTATTCTTCATCCTTTTTAGCATCACGAGTTTGCTTTGCAGAATCAGCAATTTCATCAACTACTTTTCTAACTGCAATATCATGCTTCAGCATATCATCAGATAAAGCAGAACGAACTGCTGCTTCATCCATTTGATATTGTTCAGCTAAACTCTTAATTTCAGCATTGATTTCATCTTCAGATGGTTCAATCTTTTCAGCCTTAACAATTGCTTCAAGAACAAGATTTGTTTTAACGCGCTTTTCAGCACCTTCTTCAAATTGTTTGTGCAAATCATCTGCTGATGTACCTGTTAATTGGTAATACATATCAGCACTGATACCTTGATTTTGCATACCTGCTAAGAAGTTATCCATTTGACGATGTACGTCGTCCTCAATCATAACAGCTGGAATTTCACCAATTGTTGCATTTTCTACAGCAATATCAAGTGCTTCTTCTTGAATTGCAGCTTTAGCTTCAGCAACTTTTTGATCTTTCAAACGATCTTTAATTTTTGCCTTTAATTCTTCAAGAGTTGCAACATCTTCATCAACATCTTTTGCAAATTCATCATCTAGTTCTGGTAATTCTTTTGTCTTTACTTCATGAATCTTTGTATCAAAAACAGCTTCTTTACCAGCTAGATCTTTTGCTTGATAATCTTCTGGGAATGTTACAGTTACAGCAACTTCTTCACCAGCTTTGTGACCTACTAATTGATCTTCAAAACCTGGAATAAATTGACCAGAACCTAATTCAAGAGAATGGTTTTCACCTTTTCCACCATCAAAAGCTTCTCCATCGATCTTACCTTCAAAATCAATAACAACAGTGTCACCTTGTTCTGCTGGTTCATCTTCTTTAAGAACTAATTCTGCTTCTTGTTGTTGTAATCTATTCAATTCATTTTCAATATCAGCTTTCAAAACACGTGTTGGGTGCTTTGTAACTTCTAAATCTTTATATTGACCTAATTCAACTTCAGGTTCAACAGTAACTTTTGCAGTTAATACCCATGCAGCATCTGATTCCATTGATTCAACATCAATTTGTGGTTGATCAACTGGATTGATATCTGCTTCTTTAACAGCATTTGAATATGCTTCAGGTAATAAATCATTTAAAGCTTCTTGATATAATGCTTCTTCACCATACATCTTGTTGAAGATTTGGCGAGGAACTTTACCCTTTCTAAATCCAGGTACATTTAAAGATTTCTTTACACGATTGAAAGCAGAATTCAAGCCTTCTTTAATTTTTTCTGGAGCAATTTCAAAAGTTAATTTACCTTCGTTTGTTCCGTCTTTCTTTTCCCACTTTATAGACATCTTATTCCCTCCGAATAATTATTTTTAATAATTACTTAGTAATTGCATACCTATTAATTTTAACGTAGATAATCAAAATTGTAAATGTTTAGAGTGTAAAAAAGTTAGTAAATACATCTTTTTACACAAAAAAAGAAGGTTGGAAAACCAACCCTCTTTCTTGAAAGTTAACAAAATGTCAACATTACGTGAAATCTTATTAGTCGTCGATTTCAGAAACCACACCAGCACCAACTGTACGGCCACCTTCACGAACTGTGAACTTAAGACCTTTTTCAATAGCAACTGGAGCAATCAATTCTACTGTAAATGTTACGTTATCACCAGGCATAACCATTTCTACACCTTCTGGTAATTCGATAACACCAGTAACGTCTGTTGTGTGGAAGTAGAATTGTGGACGATAGTTAGAGAAGAATGGTGTATGACGACCACCTTCGTCCTTTGTCAATACGTAAACTTCACCTTTGAATTTCTTGTGAGTTTGGATTGAACCTGGCTTAGCCAAAACTTGTCCACGTTCAACTTGTGTACGGTCAACACCACGAAGTAAAGCACCGATGTTATCGCCAGCTTCACCTTCGTCAAGTGTCTTACGGAACATTTCAACACCAGTAACAGTTGTCTTAACAACGTCATCCTTCAAACCAACGATTTCAACTTCGTCACCAACTTTAACTGTACCACGATCGATACGACCAGAAGCAACAGTACCACGACCTGTGATTGTAAATACATCTTCAACAGGCATTAAGAATGGCTTGTCTGTAGGACGTTGTGGAGTTGGAATGTATTCGTCAACTGTGTCCATTAATTCCATGATTTGTGCTTCAGCATCTTTGTCGCCTTCAAGAGCCTTCAAAGCGGAACCACGAATAACAGGAATATCGTCACCAGGGAAGTCGTATTCAGATAATAAATCACGAACTTCCATTTCAACTAAGTCAAGTAATTCGTCATCGTCAACCAAGTCGCACTTGTTTAAGAATACAACAATGTATTCAACACCAACTTGACGAGCAAGTAAGATGTGTTCACGAGTTTGTGGCATAGGACCATCAGTAGCAGCAACAACTAAGATAGCACCATCCATTTGTGCAGCACCAGTGATCATGTTCTTAACGTAGTCAGCATGTCCTGGAGCATCGATATGTGCATAGTGACGCTTTTCTGTTTCATATTCAACGTGAGCTGTGTTGATTGTAATACCACGTTCACGTTCTTCTGGAGCAGCGTCGATAGAAGCGTAGTCAGAAGCTTCAGCCAAACCTTTTTCAGCTAAAACCTTTGTAATTGCTGCTGTTAAAGTTGTTTTCCCATGGTCAACGTGTCCGATTGTACCGATGTTTACATGGGGTTTTGTTCTTTCGTAATGTTCTTTAGCCATTAAAGAAAACCTCCTAAAAATTTGCAAGAAATATCGTATAATACGATAAACCTTTGTTTTTATTATACTACTTCTCTAAAAGAAAACCAAGTGTGATATCTATTAAAGAAGAATTCTCTAAATATTATATATATATAGAATGATTTTGTAAACAAAAAAATTATAATTTTTTTGAAAATAATTCATTGTTACAAACTCCAGCATTCGATAAGTATTATTACTATTCCTAAAAAACTTTCAGTCATACTTATCAAACGTTATGAGTTTATCATCACACAATAAAATATGCAATCTTTTTGCATACTTTATTTTCATCTATTTTGATAATGTATACATAATTAGTTGATTCACAGATTATTCCATTGTTCGATGTAGTCTTCTAATTTCTTCGAAAAAGCCAGTTCCTGTTCATTTAGAACTTTAAACTCATCATTACATAGTAATATATATATTAAGTTTTGTTCTAAATTCTGTTCAATATCATTGAATGGATACAACACCATTAACTTTAAAACTATCTCCTTCCATTTCAAATCTTTCTCAAAGTCATTCATTGGTAATTGTTTAAACTCTTTATAGATTTTTTTATAAATTTTATATTCTTTTATTTCTTTCAATTTTTTTACATCTAATGTTTTGACAGTATTTTTATAATCTGTATATTGTACTGTTTCTTCTAAATTTAATTTTCTATAATCATCTAGTATGTTACTTTTTAAAAGTGGATGTATGTTGGAATCTATTAATATTTTTTTAGTATTTATGAAGAAATCATCTACACTTAATCCATAGGCATCTTTCAGTATTTTTCTTTGTTGAAATAAAGGAAAAATACCTAGATAACTTAGCTGTTTCATTAGCTCAAGTTTTGAATTCTTATTTAAGTAATCTGTTAATAGTGTTTGCTGATTCTTATCAAATTCTTTTTGTTCACTTTCTGTTGTATATTCAAATATATTATTTGATAACTCTTGCAATTTTACATTCATCCCTGCAAAAATTGCTGCTTTTTGATACTTCTTGAATTTCTCATTGTCAATAATATACTGTCTTATATATTCGTTTGCTGTTTCATATGCAGCAATATAGTCCTCTATTTTAAGAAATACTAAAAATAAAAAATAATTTGTCCTAAATGTTTTCTTTTCTAGATACTCTTTTTCTAGTAATTTTCTTGCTTTTGTATAATCTTTATTTTTATATGCTTCTTCAGCTTGAAAATATAATTCACTCAAATTATCACCTTATAAAAAAGTCGTTGAAAATTTGTTCAACGACTTTTAATATTAACCTTTCTTTTTCTTCTTAGAAAAATGATTATTTTGATTTATTTCCATAATTACTGGTAAAATAACTGGATGACGCTTTGTTTGCTCATACAAGAAATTATTCAAATTTTCTCGAATATCTTGTTTTAATTGGCTCCAGTCAAATTCCTTATTATCCAAATCTCTTTGAACAATCTTAGCTACAATATCCCTACTTTCAACCATCAAATCTTTACTTGTTTTAATATATACGAAACCACGAGATGTTATTTTAGGAGTATCAACAATCTTCCTCTTTTTACGATCAATAGTAACCACAGCAATAAAAATTCCATCTTCTGATAGGATTTTTCTATCTCTCAAAACAATATTTCCAATATCCCCAACGCCAGTTCCATCAATCATAGTGTTGCCTACTTCTACACTTGATGAAATTGTCATCTCATCTTTCTTATATTCTAAGACATCACCTTTTTTGAGTAAAAAGATATTTTCACTAGGAATCCCTAGTTCTCTAGCTAATTCTGCATGCGCAGACAACATTCTATATTCACCTTGAACAGGAATGACGTAACGTGGTTTTACCAAGTTCATCATTAACTGCAAATCATTCTTACTTGCATGACCTGAAGAATTTAATTCATCAAAAATAGCTTTAACGTCTGCTCCTGAGCGATATATCATGTCTCTAGTTCTTGCAACCTTAGTTTCCATAGCATGAGATGGAGTAGTTGTAATAAATACCAAATCTCCTTCATGTAGATTGACAAATCTATGTCTACCCATAGCCATTTTTTGCAATGATTTTAATGGTTCTCCAGAACGTCCAGTTTCAAGAATTACAATTTCATCATCATTGTAGTCGTTAATTTTTTTAATAGGTATGAGTAAATCCTCTTCCGGCAATACTAATTTATTTAAACGCATTGCAGTTTTAACAACTTTTTCTACATCATGTCCAGTAAGAGCCACTTTTCTATTATTAGCTGCAGCTGCATTAAAAATTTGTTGTACTCGTAAAATATTTGAAGCTACGCA
>PPYF01306208.1_pt1 | contig 11758 bp, 6 predicted proteins | sample 1559871 | NCBI WGS metagenome assembly PPYF01 (sample SAMN08240021, study PRJNA423297) | Human gut metagenome, whole genome shotgun sequencing project. | reverse complement strand
ATTCTTGCGCTTCTTTGGTGGCCGAAACGTAAGTCATCTACTCCGTTCCGTTGGGATTGGGCTATCATTTTTATTTCCATCTTTCTCTGTGCTGCCGATTTTGTTTACTTCTATGCATTGAGCTATGAAGATTCCATGATTTCGATTGTCTCGATGGTTAGACGGGGAAGTGTGATTGTATCTTTCCTTTTCGGTGCTATGGTGTTCCGTGAAAAGAATTTAAAAAGCAAAGCGATTGACCTTATTCTGGTGTTAATAGGAATGATATTCCTATATTTGGGAACTAAATAAGAACGTAAAGAAACAAGATTATCAGATATGAAAAAGTCTACTCTTACCCTCCTGTTATTTATTCTGGGTATTTCTTCTTCCTTTTCTGTCGGAGCACAGGAAGCTAAAACGGTGTTTGTGAATATACCTGACTCGCTTTGTCCGTTGCTGTCATCAGTGAACCGGGCAGATTGTATCGATTTTATTGAAAGTAAAATGAAAGCTCAGGTGACCAACCGTTTCGGGGGTAAGTCGGAGATGACGGAGTTAAGTCCCGATTATGTGTCTCTGCAAATGTCTGACGCAAGCAATTGGCAGATGAAGTTATTGCCGTTGAATGACACAACGAAAGTGGTTTGCGCCGTTTCTACAGTTTGCGCTCCGGCATGCGACAGTCATATCCGGTTCTATACCACGGACTGAGGTTGTGTTCGGGATACTTGATCTTATAGTAAGTATCGCCGTTGATATAGTCTGCCAGGAAGCGTACACATTGCATGTAAGGGAAGAGAGCGGCTGCATAAGGCAGGTTCTCTATTTCGATCGGAGTAAGGAATGAACCGGCTCCTTCCAGATATCCCTTAGTAAATGCTTTGAATATCTCCATATTGAAATTGACATTGTCCAGATTCTTATCGTCTTCATCTCCGGTATTGGCTCCTGTGCGCAGGAAGTCTCCATAGTCGGAGAAGATAAAGCTTGGCATTACTGTATCGAGATCGATTACGCAGAGCACTTTACCATCTTCGTCGAACATCATGTTGTTCACTTTCGTATCACAGTGGCATACGCGTTTAGGCAGTTTGCCTTCGCGATACAGACGTTCGGCCTTACACATTTCATCTGCACGTTTTTCTATTTCATCCAGATAATACTGTACTTCGGCTACTCGTCCGGCTGCATTGGCAGCTACGGCCTCACGAAGTTGTTTCAGGCGGAACTCCATATTGTGGAAGTCAGGAATAGTTTCGCCCAATGTTGCCGGAATGTCAGCCAACATTGCCTGGAAGTTACCGAAAGCTGCTCCGGCATAATATGAATACTCGGGATTCACAGTCTCATAAGTTTTGGCACGTGGGATGAATACCATTACACGCCAATAGCTGTCACCGTCAAACCAATATGTTTTGCCTTCTTCCGTCGGGAGGAAAGTCAAGACTTTGCGATCAACGTCTGTCTCTCCGGCTTCCGTCAGTTTCTTGCGGATGTGTCCCGTCACGGCAGCAATGTTATCCTGAAGCATTTCCACATTCTGGAAAATTGCATGGTTGATGCGTTGCAACACATAATCGGGAGCGTCTGCTTCGGTAGTGTTAACTTTGTAAGTGTCGTTAATCAGGCCGGCGCCAAGTGGTTTGATTTCGCCTACTGTGCCTTGTACTTTGAATTTAGATACGATACTAAGTAAATCTTTCATGGTTTTTATTTTTAAGTTAGTTTATCTTGGTACGATTGTGAATCCCCATTTGTATTCCTGGTTTGCCGGAATATTGTAACCCGGTTCCGGACGTGCACCCCAACTGTTGTAACCAGCTACGCCCTGTTGCTTCATGTCCACACATACTTCTACGAAGTTCCTTGGTGTGATATCATTGATATGCGTCTTTCTCGGCAGTTGATCTTTGGCTTTGCTTTCGTCGTGAACCAATTCGCCGGCATCACGGTTCAGCCATTGATAGGGGCGGGATACGGTTTCTTCTCCGTCAAAGTCCTCTACCGAATTGCGCAGTGCATTGAAACCGATAGTCTTGTCTGCATAAATAGTCAGTCCTTTACCGCCTTTTTTATTCAGGGTCAACCAACGGGTATCGGTATGATGTCCGTTTTCCTGCGGGCGTACGTATGGGAAGTACATTTGGTCGGCAGTCGTTTTATACAGGTCGATCAATGTACCCGCATTGCGGTCTATATAATTCTCTTCCGGTCCGCGTCCGAAATATTCCACTTGGTTCATTTCTGCAGGCAGACGGAAACGTACACCGATACGGGGTACATCCAGTTTGGAGGCAGCCTTGCGCGCTGCATCGCTGCCGGGAGTGAAAGTAGCCATCAGGGTTGCTTCCGAGGCTTCGGTTTTGGCAGCTTCCATATCGGTAGAAGTGAAAGTGAAATCGGCTTTTACTACGCCCGAAGGAGAGATGCGGTATGTAACAATGTAAAGGTTGCCGGCAGCCAGCAGATAGTTAGCTGTCAATACGGCATCTTTGCCGTCCATAACGATGTTGGCGTCCACTACATTGAAGTTTTTGCTCGACTGTTTCCATACTTGCAGGCGTTTGGGGTTACCATTGCCATAGTCGTTGTCGTTCGGTGCACGCCAGAAGTTCGGCTGAAGTCCGAAGCCATCTTTAAAGTATTCGGTTCCACCTACCTTATAGGAAGAAACCAGACCGGTCTTCTTATCGAATACGAAGTTTACTTTTGAAGAAGACGCTGTCAGTTCATTGCCTTCTGCCGATACTTTCAGAGCCGGACCACCGGTAGCGAAAGTACGTTCGCCCGGTTCGATAGGCAGACGGAACTGTTCGTATGCTATTTCATGTCCAACGGGGATTAACGGTTCCGGTTCGGTAGTCGTTACGTTGAAGTATATAAAATACTCAGTTCCGGGTTTTGATTTCAGTCCGCTTGTCGCGATCGTGATTTCTTTGCTTCCCTGCGGTTCCACATTGACAGACATTTTGCCGCCTTTCACTGTTTTGCCATTGGCCTTAATGGTATATGAGATCATATACTTCTGCAGGTTCGTGAAGTAGAAACGATTCTTGACCAGGAATTTTCCATTAGCCGGATCCACCGCTTCGAAAGCCACGTTCTGGTGAACATACTTCACTTCGGCCATAGCCGGATGCGGAGTACGGTCCGGACTTACAATACCGTTACAGTTAAAGTTACCGTCGTTCGGAGTGTTTACCCCATAGTCACCACCGTATGTCCAGAAGTGGCGTCCGTTTTCGTCTACTGCGTCAATGCCCTGGTCTACCCAGTCCCAAATGTATCCACCCTGCAGGTTCGGATATTTATAGATTGCTTTCCATTGATCCCAAAGGTTACCGTTTGAGTTACCCATGGCATGTGAATATTCAGAAGGAACAATCGGGCGGTCACTGCCGCGTTTGCCCATTGCCTCCAGCCAGTCGGCACCCGGATATTGCGGAACATACATATCGGAGTTCCATTCCCATTGGGCACGTTCGTAGTTGACCGGACGGTTCATGATGTCTTTATCGGCATTCTTGACCCAAAGGTAAGTCTGGTAGAAGTTATAACCGTTGCCGGCTTCGTTACCCAGCGACCAGAAAGTCAGACTCGGATAGTTCTTATTACGTTCGAACATGTTGATTGTGCGGTCCATGTGCGCTTTCAACCATTCCGGATTGTTTCCCAGCGTACCGCCTTTAGCAAGATCATAGTACATGCCATGGCTCTCGATGTTTGCTTCATCGTATACATAAAGTCCGTATTCGTCGCACAATTCGTAGAAACGGCGATCTTGCGGATAATGGCACAGGCGAACCGTATTCAGGTTGTGTTGTTTCATCAATTCGAAATCTTTGCGCATCAACTCTTCAGTCATATAGTGACCGGTAGCAGGGTTATGTTCGTGAATGTTCACTCCCTTCAACTTCAGCGGCTGTCCGTTGATGAAGAGGCATACATAGGGCTTTCCGTTGCGTGCCAGTTGCTCGGTCGGTTTAATTTCGATGCGGCGGAAACCTATGTTGAACGGAATGATTTCGTTCACTTTACCGTTTTCTTTTACTGTCATCACCAACTTGTAGAGGTTGGGGGCTTCCGAAGTCCAGGTCTTTACATCCGGAAGTGTCTGGTCGAAAGACACCGTACGGGTCTCTCCGGCCGCTACATTAGTTGCTTTCTCTCCGGTTGCCACTACTTTGCCATTGGCATCGAGCAGTTCGTATACCAACGTCATATTGCCGGCTGTCGAACCGTTGTTTCTCAGGTCTACGCCCAGTTTGAAGATACCGTCTTTGTATGTATCGTCCAGAGTCGATGTTACACGGAAATCTTTGAGCGCGGCTTTGGGTTGTGAGTAAAGGAATACATCGCGTTCGATACCGCTGATACGCCAGAAGTCCTGGCATTCCAGATAGGATCCGGTACTCCAGCGGTAAATCTTTAAAGTAAGGACATTTTTGCCGGGCTTCACGAATTTATTGATCAGGAACTCCGCACTGTTTTTAGAGTCCTCGCTGTAACCCACTTCCTGTCCGTTGATATATACGTATACACCCGATTTGGCACCGGCCAGGTGGAGGTAAATATCGCGTCCGTCCCAGTCGGCGGGAATATCGATGTCCCTGCGGTAAACACCTACCGGATTGGCTTCCGGCAAAGTAGGAGGTTGAGGGTTACGGGGCTGGAATTCATATCCGTGGTTGGTATAAATAGCTACTCCGTGGCCTTGTACTTCCCAGTTGCCCGGTACTTTGATGTCTGCCCAATCGGCTGTACTGATTGCAGGGTCGGTGATGTTGGCCGGCAGGTTCTTGTATGAATCTACAAAATAGAACTTCCAGGTGCCGTTCAGGAGTTGGTAGTACTTGCTTTTTTCAAACTTTCCGGTCAGGGCGTTTGCGCGGTTTTCGTAGGTCATAAATGAAGAACGGGGGTATTCTTTATTTACGGCTACCACCTGTACGTCCTGCCAGTAAGGTTTCGTCGGTTTGTTGTCGGCCGAAGCAAAGGTGGATGCCATCAGGAGGCCACCCAACATAAGGCTATTTAAGGTGTCAGATAGTCTTAACTTCATGTTTTGAGGGTATTAGAATGATAATTTATTTAACTTTTATATGATCAAAGCCTTCTCCGTATACGCCGATTACTGCACTTTGAGAGACAAAAGCAGTCGGGTCGCAGTCTTTTATCAACCGGAAGATAATGGTTGACTCCCGTTTTTTTGCCAGGACGAACATCATCTTCTGCTCTTTGCCGGTATAGAATCCGGTTGCATTGATAATGGTTACTCCCCGGTGCGGATATTCGTTGATGCGTTTGCCTATTTCTTCATACTTGTTGGAGATGATAAAGAATTGTACCGATTGGCGCGCACTGTTCACTACCTGGTCCAGTACGAAGCTGCAAACATAAAGGGTCACATATCCATATACTACCTTTTCCCAGTCTTTCAGTACGAAATAGCTGGAAGAGATAATGATCAGGTCACATATCAGCATGACTCTTCCCAAAGTGATGTCGCGGTATTTGTTGATGACAGCCGCGATAATATCGGTTCCTCCCGTACTTCCGTTGGCTGAGAAAGCAATACCGATGCCGCTGCCACAGAAAGAAGCACCCAACACGCAAGCCATGAACGGCTGATCGTGTAGCAAGGTTACGTTCGCGGTTAACTTTTGGATAACGGACAGGAAGAAGGTTAAAGTGAATACACCGAATATGGTTTTAAGACTGAATCGAAATCCCAGCACTTTGAGGGATACCATCAGCAAGACAGCATTGATGGCAAAGTAAGTGTATTGAACCGGGAATCCGGTAGCGAAATAAACAATAGAGGCAATGCCCGGTACTCCACCGGTGGTGATGTCGTTAGGAAGCAGGAAGAGAGTCCATCCGATGCCGTAAAGGATCATTCCCAAGGCAATCATTAAGTAGTCTTTCGTTTCTCTGATTACTCCCTGTTTAGAGGGCTTTGATATTTTCATCTTCATGGATGGGTTGTGTAGTCTTATAATCGGACACGGATTTCACGAACCGGCCGGCTTTGTGTAGCGAACTAACTGCCGGATGACTCGTGAAACCCGTGTCAAAAAGAAGTTTTATTATTTTGCGAAAGCGTGTCTGTAACCTTTCACCTTGTTCCATGCTCCACGAGTAAAGTCGGGGATAGCTACCGGGGCAGAGCTGTTTTCGATAGAAAGCTTGGTCAGGTCGGCCATACAGCACCATTCTGCAAGGTCATAAACGTCCATATCCAAAGGAAGACCGTTGCGCAGACAGTAAACCAGACGATAGTCCATGATGTAGTCCATACCGCCGTGTCCGCCTACTTTCTTGGCAGTTTCTTCCAGTTCTTTGTGGATCGGATGTTTGTATTTGTCCATCAACGCTTTTTTAACGTCAGCCGGTACAGAACCGTGTGCATTTAGCTTTTCGTGGTTAGGTACATCGTTTGAAGCGATCTGAGTCGGACGCATGCAATATTCTTCGATAGGATATTTGCTTGCATAGCCGTCAGCACCTACTACCTGATACATACGGCTATAAGGACGCGGAGTCATCACGTTGTGCTGAATCAGGATAGTCTTACCTTTTTCTGTACGGATCAATGTAGAAGTCTGGTCACCGTTCTGGAAGTCTTTCACTTCTTTGCCGGTTGTCTTTTTGATGTATGCCGGACCGTTTACAGCTTTGGTATCCATAGATACGAGGTAGTTCATTTTGTCACCACGGTGAATGTCGAGCAGCTGGCAAGCCGGGCCCATGCCGTGAGTAGCGTATACATCGCCACGGTGGTTCTGGTTGTAATCCATACGCCAGTTGTTCCAGTAGTACGGCCAGAAGTCTTCAAGGTTGTGGATGTAAGCACCTTCTGTGTGCAGCACTTCACCGAATACACCCTGTTGAGCCATGTTCAGGGTAGTCAGTTCAAAGAAGTCGTATACACAGTTTTCAAGCTGCATACAGTGTTTGCGAGTTTTCTCTGAAGTGTTGATCAAAGCCCAGATTTCATCCAGCGTCATTGCCGAAGGAACTTCAATGGCAACGTGTTTGCCATGTTCCATAGCGTAGATAGCCATCTGTGCGTGATGTTTCCAGTCTGTTGCGATATAAACGAGGTCGATATCTTTACGTTCGCAAAGTTTTTTCCAGGCGTCTTCACTTCCGGAGTAAGAAGCTGCTTCCGGTAAGTTTGCTTTTGTCAGGATTTTCTGTGCGCCGGCTACGCGTTCAGGGATAAGGTCACAAAGGGCTACGATCTGTGTTCCGGGGATGTGAGTGAAGCGTTCTACTGCACCCGGACCACGCATACCCAAACCAATGAATCCGACACGTACCACGTCGAGTTTAGGAGTAGTCAGTCCGACTACATCTTTTTGTCCGGCGGGACGTACAGGCACTGGAGTCTCGATAGGCTTGATGGTTTGTGCTACGGCACCAGAGGTGCATGCAAACAGAGCAAGTCCGATAAACAGGGCATTTAGATGTTTAAACATGTTTGAATAAGATTTGATTAGTTAATAAAATTGTTGTTAATAATAGTGTTTCATTTCTATCGTGCAAAGATAAGAATACTTTTCACAACTCTTATCTTTTATGCGATTAAAACGTTCTCTGTTACATCTTTAATTCATAGATATTCCGGTTATTATTATAACAGGACAATTCCTGTCGGTCTACAGAGATGGCTGCTTCTGTTCTTTAACGGAAGTTGCCATCTCTGCAGCAGACTGGCTTTTCTTTCTGCAAAAGCCTGATAATGTCATCTTTTACAAGTTGTTTGAACCCGGTAGTGCAATGTTTGTCCGGGGTATATAATGCTGCGTGTAGTGTGTTGTGGGTTGCAACTCTGTCTTTCATTCTTCTGTTCCTTTTATGAGATTCTTTTCCTTTGTTAGGTTGCTCGAGCTTATTATTTACTTTTTGATATACGTTATAAATACACACCATTGGGGGGCTACCCTCGGTATAATAGTTTTAATTTATATTATTTTAATAAATGGCCGGCTTTAAAACTGCTTTTGATTTCTGAAAGAAGAATGACTCAATCGGTGTGATTCTGATAGTATATCCTGTTTTTTACTGACTCGCAATTGGGGTAAAATAGCTCTGGCAGAGAAGAGGACTGCATAAAAAACGGATGTAAACTGCAAAAAAATACGTAAAAGGTGAAATTTTTCCAATATCTATGCATGAAATCTATTAAACGAAAGCTTTCTTTCTTTAAAAGGGAGGCGGCATTCGTTTAGAACCAACGCTCTATTTCATTAGAACTAAAGTTACATTAGGTCGGAAGATAAAATTCATTGCTCTTATTCCGCCTCTTTTTCACTTTTTAGCCGTGTGTCGGTTAATGTCGGAAAAGTGTCAGAATGTAGCCGTTTACACCTTTCGATGAAGATGAATGTGGTGCTTTTGCCGGAAAAGGTAGGGATGTGTATCTGAACAGACGGGAAAGGTGATATTCAGCAAAAGCCTGATTGCCGGAAAAGGCGTTTTTGATCACCGCAAAGAAAACTACCCGGATATAACAGAAGCTATACCGGGTAGAAAATACAAAATGACATTATATATACACTCTTGACTTTTTGTCGGAGTGCATTAAGGGTTCAACTCGATCCATTCACCGGCTTGAGTATCTATGTTCAAGATATCCGTGCCGGATAAAGTATAGTTCTTATTCGGCTTTAATGTACCGGGACGGGCTATTTTCAACATGCCGCCTTTCTCCGAATAGATGCGTACCCGATTGATTTCTCCACCTTCCATCCGGGCCGATACCAGGAATGCACCCATGGCGCGTAAGCTTTCGAAGGATACATCTTTCCATTCTTTCGGTATTGCCGGGAAGATGCGTATTACGCCTGTGTGACTTTGCAGCAACATTTCTTGTATGCCTGCTGCAAAAGCGAAGTTACCTTCGAGCGTGAAGGGGCGGTAAGTGAAGCGGGATTTGCCGCTTTGGGTCTGGTCACCGTTGGCATGGAAGGTGTTCTTCAGGCAGAAGCATTCCGCAAAGGTTTTCAGGGCTTGTGCGGCACCTTCACCATCGAATGCACGGGCTTTCATATTGGCGAGCCAACTGTATGAATATCCTGTCCAGTAGTCCGGCCCTACTTCATCGAGTCTCTTCAAGGTGGCGCGGATGATGTGTTGTGACTTTTCTCCGTCGCTCCAGTCTATCAGTCCCAGCGGATGGATAGCCATGGCATGTGAAAAATGACGGTGTGATTCTTTGTAGGGATATCCTTTGGCGAAAGTGAGGCAACCTTCTTCGTCTACGTCGTAATCCGGTAGTTGGGCTTCCAGGGATGCCCAGTGTCCGGCTTCGTCGGCCAGGTTCAGTTCGTGTGCCAGTTCGGAAGCAGCCTTAAAGAGGAAGTGCATCATTGCCAGGTCATAATTGGTCATGTCGCTGAACCACGCTTGCAGGGAGTTGTCGAATATTTCGGGACTTGAACTGAATTCCAGTTTACGTACTCCTTCGGGGGTAACTTCTGAAATTTGCTCCAGATAGATTGCCACATCCTTGATGAATGGATAAGCACGCTCTTTGAGGAAAGTGCGGTCTGCCGAATATTTCCATTGCAGATAGAAGTGTTGTGCCAGCCATGCAGCTACGGTTTGCGACATGGAGTATTGTATCCATCCTCCCATGGGTTCTCCTGTCAGGGTGCAAACCCCCGGTATATTCATCCCTTCGGTACCGAAATAGCGGCGGGTGTAGCGTTTGTATGCATCCCGTTGGTTCCACAACGTGTTCAGATAGCCCATTCCTTCGGTCAGGTGATTGCCTGTATAGGTCGGCCAGTAACTTAGCTGGGTATTTAAATCGTGATGATAGTCTCCCTTCCAGGGCGGAAGTTTGCCGTTATCGGCTGTCCATACGGCCTGCAGGGAGATGGGGTATGAGTGTTCGCGGGTAGTGGAACCGAATTTATACATTTCGTTCTGATACTGTTTTTGCAGTACAGAATCGGGTAGAGTGATCGATGATTGTGCCCAGTACTTGTCCCAATATTCCAGGTGTGCCTGATAATCATGCTTTAGACCGCGTTGCAGGGCGGCTTCTGCCTTTTCGGAAGCTTGCTCGCCGGATAAGGAAGAGGTGACGCTCCAGGTACCGTACAAGGTTTCGCCTTCTTGTTTCCAACAGACTGTTACGTCATACGAAAAGTCTCCGTATCCCTTTTGATGGTAGGTTATTTGGTTTCCTTTACGAACCACTTTTCCTTGTTGATAGCCCAATCGGTGCAGATCTTGTCCCGAAACCGGATCGAGGCTGCCATCCGGCTTCGTTTTATTGTATACAGGAGTGATGATGGAGGGTTCTATCGGGGTTTTCAGGTTACGGAATACAAACCATCCGATCGGTTCGGTAGCATGAACGAAAGTCTGCATTTGTGTACCGTCTGTCCAGTCTGCTTCACATAAGGCATTGTTCAGGTAAAGTCTTACCTGAGTCGGAGTGCCGATCTGCTCTAATGGAAATTCGATGGCAGCTCCGGGAATCTTGGACGGCGCGGGATTCATGTCATAAGGCCAGTCCAGCTTTTTCTGTACGGGCAGATAGTTCTTTTGGCGAATATGTTCTTTTACCCAGGAGAAGCGGAAGTTATCTCCCGACAGACTGTCTACCGGACGTAAATCCCATAAATCGGTTCTGTCCAGTGACAGGCGTAGGGTGGAGTCACGTTGCCATACCAAGGCACCGACGGTAGCATTTCCCAAGGGCATTGCTTCGTCCCACGACCGGGCAAGTCCGGTGAATACAAGATCACTCTCTGAAGGAGTGACCGGACAATAGTCATACGAGTTGCAACTGCTCCACAGACCACAACAGAGTAGTAATAGTAGTTTGATTTTCATAATATTAAAAAAGATCAGTTTATAATGTTCTACTTTCAGACTTGTGCTATTATAAATACAATGAGAATAGCAGTCACCATAGAGCGGCTGCTATTCTTTTAATGTATTTTAAGATTCGTCTGACTATTTATTCAATAGCAATTCGATCGCCTTGCTACCCTTGTCTCCGGATTTCTCTTCGGATGCCGGGGCGAAAAGTGCATCCAACAGGTAGACGGGTAAACTCTTTGTCGGGTTGAAATGCCCGGATGACACATAATTACGGACAGACGTTAGTAACTGCTGCATCGCAGGTCTTTCATCGATTTTCTTTTCCGGATCGGCACAGAGCACGAATAGTTTTCCTTTTCCTACCTTAGCTTCGAACGAGATACCCAGTTTTTGGTTGGTCTCGTATGAGTCAATGCTCTGTATCAATGGGGTGATTTCTTTCAGTTCGTCGAGTTCCAGGGCTGTCGAATAGTTCAGGATGTCCCACCATTGCCAGTCGGCATAGTTCCGGGTGGGGAAGTCGCGAAAGGCGGGATGCTCGTTATCGATCAGTGTACCTACGATCATTGGATTCCAGTTGAACATAATCGGGTTCCAGAAATGGCTGGCGAAGTGCGCTTTGCGTCCTTTACACTTTTCAGGAATTAACAGTACATTCTTGCCTTCGTTGAGCCACTGTTTGGTTTCGTCATTCCAGGTACGGGTGTAGACAAAGTTGTGCTGTTCCGTTTTCGGTTGTTCCGGATATACCCACACATCCCATTCATTGTGTATACCGCCCAGCTCAACCTTCAAGGTCAGTTTGCGGGCACTGTCCATCCCGTTCAAGGGGAGTTCGATGATTCCGAGTGAATCTACCGTAGCAGGTTGTATGCTTTTTGTCTTCAGGCTTCCTTTGTGGTATACGGTTCCGTCTTCACCGGTCAGT
>PPYF01661367.1_pt1 | contig 11763 bp, 1 predicted proteins | sample 1559871 | NCBI WGS metagenome assembly PPYF01 (sample SAMN08240021, study PRJNA423297) | Human gut metagenome, whole genome shotgun sequencing project. | reverse complement strand
AAGTAGCAGCTAATGGTGTTGTGAAGTTCAATGTAACGCAAGGTTCTTTGTCTACTGATGGCAATGGTAATATCACAAACACAGCAGGTGTAGCTACAACAGATGATGTAAAAAATGCTGTTAATACCGCAATTAACAAAGCAGTTACTAACTCTTCTACAGCGGTTAATACTCTAGGGGCGAATACTTTCACATTAACAGGTGATAATAGTACGTCTACAACAGGACAAGCACTCAATAAAAATGGTGGTTTATCCTTCAAAGTAGCAGGTGATGGCAACTTTATTACTACGTCTGCTGCTACTGATACGGTAACTGTGTCTATCAAACAAGGTACATTTGGTAGTAATACAGATGGTACAGCTAAATCCACTACTAATGGTGTAGCGACAACAAATGATGTAGCCAACATCGTTAATACAACCGTTACTAATGCTGTTACTAAAGCGACAGGTTCTCAAGTACTTAACATCACAGATGGCACTAATAATGACTCTATCAATTTGAAGAATGATACATTGAAGGTTGTAGGTGCAGATGGTGTTACTACTGCAGTGAGTGGTAAAACTATTACTGTAGGTCTAGATACAGCTACAAAGGATAAGATCAATAATGCTAGCACAGCAACGAATAAAAATATTTCTCTTGCTGCAGATACAGGTAATGCATCTAGCCAATCTTTAAAAGATGGTGATGTATCCTTCGCAGTGAAAGGGGCTACTGGGGATTATATCTCTACAAACATGAATGGTAGTACTGTAGAGATTTCAACTAAACGTGCAACCATCGATAGCAATGCCACAACAGGCCAAGCTTCCGTAACTGGAAATGATGGTCTTGCAACTGCGAAAAATGTAGCTGACGCTATTAATGCGGCGACTGCAAAAGCAGTATCTCAATCTGCATGGAAACTTGCTGCAGATGGTACGACCGGTACAGAAACGATTTCCGGTGGTGACACTGTTAACTTCAAAGCTGGTTCCAATATGGAAGTATCTCGTACTGGCAAGGATATTACCTATAAGACAAAAGACAATGTTGCTTTCACAACGGTAACAGCTGGTACAGGCGCTAATGAGGTTAAATTAGACGGCAATACTGGCACGGTAACTGCTAAGGATATCACTGCTACGGGCGATGTAACTGCTAAAAATGTAACTACATCTGGTAATGTGACTGCCGCTGGTACTGTGAAAGGTGACACTGTTCAAGGTAATACTGTGAAAGCTGGTAATGTAACAATTACAGGTGGTACAACAAATACTATTACAGGTCTATCCAATACAACATGGACTGGTTCTACAACTACACCAGACCGCGCAGCTACAGAAGGTCAATTACAACAAGCAATTAGTAGTGCCACATCCTCTGCAACATTTAAGTTTGATGGTGATAACAATAGCCAACAAACTATGAATCTACAAAATGGTACTTTCAAAGTTACTGGCGATACCATGATTACGACTAATGCTACAAGTGCAGGTATCGGATTATCATTGAATACGAATAATGTTAAAATTGCCTATGCTGCGAATGGTACAAATGGTCAAACAACGAGCATTGCAAGTGGATTAAATTTCACTGATGGTGATCATACAAAAGCAACTGTAGCAGCTAGTGGCGTAGTGAAATACGATGCTAAAACATCGACTATTTCCGTTGCAAATGGACATGCTGCGGCTAGTGGCAATGATCTTGCAACTGCAGATAATGTGGCTGATGCGATTAATCAAATGACCCAAAACAATGCGGGGAATACAACGCAACTTCGTCAAGAAATTAGCAAGGTTGCTACCGAAACGCAACGTGTAGGTGCTCATGCGGCTGCGATGGCGGCGTTGAAACCAATTCAATACGATCCATTGGCTCCAACACAAATCATGGCTGGCGTAGGTAATTATCGTGGTGAAAGCGCAGCAGCATTAGGTATTGCACACTATACAAATGACAATACTATGTTTAACGTAGGGGTGTCTGTTGGTGGTAATCATAATATGATTAATGCGGGCGTAACACACAAATTTGGCATTAGTGCTGAAAAGAAAAATATTCCTGATCGTTATAAAGCGGGCCCTATTAGCTCCATTTATGTAATGCAAGATGAAATGACTCAATTGCGTTCTGAAAATGAAGCGTACAAGGCTAAGCTTGATAAACAACAATCTGAAATCGATGCATTGAAAGCAGCTGTTGATCAATTGCTTGCTTCTAAAGCATAGTTTTAGGTGCATACACAATTTATATATTTGTATATCTTCACGTATGAATATGTATATGGTGAAAGCCACCACTCGTTATGAGTGGTGGCTTTTTTTGTTTTCAAATTTATCTATCTCATTAAAAGATTATCTTGAATATAAAATAAATTAGAAAATATACTTTGAAAATAAAATATTACATCGATTAATAAATACGAGATGAAAAATACGCATATTGAAAATAAATAGAAATATTTTATGGAAAGTCGGTTAACAATTAGGTTGCATATTCATTCATAAATATTTATCCAAAAAGATAAAAATATACATAGATAAAAATAAAAGAAATAGATTAAATCTATATTCTTTTGACTTTCTAAAATATTTGATTTGCAATTAAATATTCGTATAATGTATCGAATTTTATTGTTTGATATAGATAAAATATGATAAAATTGTGAAATGAGCTTTAAAATATAATGGGTGTATTTTGAGGCATAACGAAATACAAATACTAGAAATTGATTTATATAAGATATGGTTTTGAGAGATAGTTAGTAAAAGGAAAACGAATGAACAAGATTTTTAAAGTAATTTGGTCTAAGTCAAAACAGTGCTACATCGTAGTATCTGAAATTGCAAAGAACAAAACAGGTAAAAAGAAAATCGTAGTAGCTAGTATTTTAGCGGCACTAGCGATGCAATCCGGTTTGATTACAGAGGTAATGGCTGCGGACCCTCCATCAGCAAGATTGGCTGATGCCGCTGAGGCAGCGGGCACGAATGGTGTTGCTATTGGTTCTTCTGCTAGATCAAAAAGTAATCAGTCTGTAGCGATTGGTTACTTTAGTGTTGCCCAAGCACCAGGAGCAAATCCTGAAAATCCTGCCACAGCCGTAGGTGCTGGTGCGAATGCTAATGGTGCAGGTACAGTTGCCTTGGGGCTTTCAGCCAATGCTACAGGTGCAAATGCAGTAGCTCTTGGTGGTGGGTCTAATGGCGGTACAAATAAAACAGAAGCTACTGCAGCAAATGCTACTGCTGTTGGTTTCAATGCTAAAGCTAGCAACTCGGGGGCATCTGCAATTGGTACAAATGCCAAAGCTACAGGTGAAAATTCCGTAGCTGTTGGTAGTGGTGCGGGAAACTCTGGACCACTAGGATTTGCAAGTAGCATAAATTCCTCGGGTTCTGTTGTTAATACGCTTAAGACTATTAATTATGCCACTACTGCAGAGGGGAATAATGCGGTTGCCTTAGGTTTTTATGCAAATGCTAAGAATAGTGGGGTCGCTGTAGGTCAGAATGCCTTAGCTGCAACTGGTGGTGTAGCAATTGGTAAAGGTGTTTTTGAAGATACAAATAATAATCTTGCAGGTGGGGTTGTAATAGGCCAAGATTCTGCATCAACAGGTATTTATTCATTAGCTATGGGACGACATGCTTTTGCTACTGGTTCTACCTCTATGGCTATGGGCTATGAGGCAAGTGCAAACGGTAACTTTGCTGTTGCGATGGGCCGAAATGTAACTGCTACGGAGACATCTACAGCCATTGGTCATCATGCAACTGCATCTAATGGTGGTTTGGCTATCGGCAGTCAAGAAAATGATGCATCTAACGATAAAACGACTGCCTCTGCAAAAGGTGCTGTAGCTATTGGTAAGAATAGTACGGCTAGTTCAGAAGATGCCGTGGCTATTGGTACAAATGCACAGTCAGATAAGAAAGGTGCTGTTGCGTTAGGTAGTGGTTCTACGACTGCAACATTGGCTACAAATAACACTTCTGCCACAATTAATGGTATTACCTATAATTTTGCAGGTGCCACAGGCAATCCAAATATGCAAGTTTCTGTAGGTAGTGCTGGCGCAACACGACAAACAAAATGGTATTGCTATCGGTAGTGGTGCTCAATCCTTAAGTGAAGATAGCGTTGTTATTGGTAGAAATGCAAAAGCAGAAACTAAGACTGGTGCGGGCTTAACAACTACAAGTCGTGCAATTGTTATTGGTTCAAATTCTCGTGTAGCAGCCGATATAACACAAGGGGTTGCCATTGGTAGTGGTCTTTCTCCAGATGAAGGTGCCGTTGTTACAGGTGATCAATCCATTGCTATTGGTGGCAATGTAAAGGTTGATGGCCATTCTGCGATTGCCATTGGTGGCGATGATGCCAGAAAAGCTGCAAATCAGATAGTCTCTTATACGAATACTGATGATACTGAAGTTACTGGTACCTTACAAACTGCAATTCAAAATTTAACAGGGTATAATTTGTCCAATTATAAAGGGACAACTGCATCTCATGCTGGTGTAGCTTATGGTACGAGTGCTCTTGCGGGTAATGCAGGCGTTGCAATTGGTACTGCAGCTGACAGTATGACTCGTATGAATGATAAAGGTCAGGTTGTTAGTCAGCTTAAAAATGTGGCGCCAGGTGAGGTTTCTCAAACAAGTACAGATGCAGTTAATGGTTCTCAAATCTACTCCTTAGCTCGTAAAGTTACCAACATTATGAACGGTGGTTCAGGTTCAGTAGTTAATGTAAATGCTACAGGCGAGCCACTTTCAAAAGTTGTAACAGGAACTGGTGCTTCAAAGGTTGAAAAATACTATCGTACAGTAGATGTTAAAGATGATGGTACATTAGTAACTGGTGCTGTTGCACAGACTCCAACGTCATTAGCATTGGTGAATGTTGATCAAACTGATACGAATAAGCAAACACAAACTCCTCGAATATTAGGAAATGTGGCTAATGGTGTGAAGGATAATGATGCAGTTAATGTATCTCAATTAAATGCAGCAAGGGTAAAATACTTCTCTATTAATTCTTCTGATGCAGGCAATATAAATAATGATGGCGCTACAGGTACAGATGCTATAGCAATTGGACCTAGTGCAGTATCTAATGCTGTTGGATCGGTGGCTCTTGGTAAAGATGCTAAAGCCAATGGTGACTTTACTGTTGCTCTTGGTGGGGGTAATTGGCAATTTAAGGGCGCTCAGGCTAATGGTGTTGGGACTACCGCCTTGGGCTCTAGTACAAAGACTAAAGTGGGTACAAATTATCAAACCGCCATAGGTTTTGGTGCTACAACGAGTGCTGAAAGTGCACTTGCTCTGGGGTATAATGCAGCTGCGTCAGCACAAAATGCTATAGCATTAGGTAGAAGTGCATCTACAGCTGGACAAGATGCAGTTGCTTTAGGAAGTTCGTCACAGGCTAAGGGCGATTCAGGCCTAGCAATAGGTAATGGGGCACAGGCTAATAGTAATAGTGTAATATCTTTGGGGTATCAAGCAAATAATGGTGCTTCAAATAATGCTAATGGTGTTGCCATTGGCTGGGCTGCCGGAATGCAGTCCAATGGTCTTAATAATGTTGGTGTTGGTACAAATGCAGGGCGACAAGTAATTGGTAATAATAATACTAGCTTAGGCAATGGTGCTGGTAATATTGCTAATACTAAAATCTATACTAGTGAGTCTATTATGCTTGGTACTGGTGCCAAAGTTGTCGGCAGCAGTGCTACTAAATCGATTGATAATGTTATTGCTATTGGTAAAAATACTAGCGGTAGTGCCTCATCTGCTATCGCAGTGGGGATTAATGCAGGTTCCTCTGCTGAGAATGGTGTAGCAATTGGTCCTAATTCCAATACTTCTGCGTACAATGGTATTGCATTAGGTTCCTTCTCTGAAGCTAGTACTAAAGCTAGTGTATCAGGATACAATGTTAATACAAATCGCACAGATAAATATGCCGGATTAACTGATATTGCTTTAACAAGTAAACTTGGTGCAGTATCCGTAGGCAATAGTACGATGACGCGTCAGATAACCGGTGTTGCAGCTGGCACTAATGACACAGATGCCGTTAACATTGCTCAATTAAAAAGCGTTAACTTAGCTTTTACAGGCAATACTGGCAGTGGAGATGTCAATCTTGCTAATAGCAAATTGTCCATTAATGGCGATAATACTTATATCAAGACAGCTGCAAATGGTAAGCAATTAACTATTTCTCCTAATGTACAAAACATAACTTTAAATAATGGTAGAGCCTCTGCTTCAACTGGATTAGCTGATGCGAGTAATGTAGCTCAAGCAATTAATAACGTTGTTTCTGGGGTTCAGTTGGATATCATTGCCAATAAAGGAACTAAAACGGGCTCAGTAAATCTTAGTAACCAAAAGCTTACCGTAACAGGTGGAAATGGTATTCGCACAGATATCTATTCGAATACGAGTGGACAAAATCTTGTAATAGGTCTTGAACCAGAGCTTGTTAATGCGACAACTAAAGGTATTGGTTTAACTGGAGATACGGGATCCACAGGCCTCAAGTATCTAAAAGACGGCGATGCAACTTTTAAAGTGGCTGGTGATGGTAATCTCGTTACTACTGCAGGCTCTGCTACTGGTGTAAAAGTATCTGTTGATTCCACTAAAGTGAAAGATTTAGCTGTAGAAGCAGTAACCGTAAGTAAAGCTAATACTGTAGATAATCCTATCACTGTAACTTCAACGACAAGTACTAATTCTAAAGATTATGCAATTGGCCTCGATACTACAAAACTTGCAGCTAAAACGAATTTAGCCTATACAGCCAATGGTGGTACAGTAAAAACTGTGTCTTTAGCAAAAGGCCTTAATTTTGTTAATGGTACTAATACTGTGGCAACAGTAGATTCTGATGGCAAGGTATCTTTTGATTTAAATCAAGCTACAAAAGATTCTATTAATAAATCTGCTACAGCAGTAGGCCGTACTATTACGCTTAACGCGGATAGTGGTACAGGTTCTAGTCAGTCTTTAAGCAATGGTAATGTGTCCTTTGCGGTGAGTGGTGTCACTGGTGATTATATCTCCACTACAATGGATGGTAGTGCCGTGAAAGTATCTACAAAGCGTGCAACTATCAATAGTGATGCCAATACTGGTGCTGCTTCCGTAACAGGTGCTGATGGTTTAGCTACTGCTAAGAACGTGGCGAGTGCAATTAACAATACAAATACTGTATTAGGTAATAAGATTACAAAAAATACACAAGATATTGCTACGAATAAGGCTAATATTACTGCAAACAAAAATCAAATCGATACAAATACAGCTAACATTGCAACGAACACCACTAACATCGCTAATACAATTGCTTTAGCTGATGATAAAGGTGCATCTACGACTGCTAAGTCCTTAAAGGATGGCAATGTATCTTTCAATATCAAAGGGGATAACAAGTTTATCTCGACAGCTGCATCTGGCAATGATGTAACGTTGACGGTTAATGAACAAGCTATTAAGGATGCTGCTAAGAATGCATCGTCCTTCAAGGTGAAAGCTAATGCTACCGCCGCAGAAGATGTTAAAGGTGGAGATACAATTGCCTTTAACAATGGTGATAACATTGAAATCAGCCAAATTGGTAAGACTTTCACAATCGGAACTGCTAAGAATATAACTGTTGATTCCGTAACTGCAGGTAATACTGTTATCAATACATCTGGTTTAACAAATGGTACAACTGCCATTACAGGTACAGGCATTACAACAGATAAAGTAACTGTTGGTGGTTTATCTATCGATAAAACTGCTGGTATCAATGCTGGTGGTAAGGTTATTTCTAATGTAGCCAGCGGTACGGTAAATAATAATGCTACCGATGATTCTAATGCAGCGAACATTGGTGATGTGAAACAAGCTGTTGCTAACTTGTCTCAAAACCTTAATATTACTGATGGTACAAATAATGGCACTGTGGACCTTAAAAACCAAAAACTTAACGTGGCTGGTGCTAATGGTGTAACAGCGACTGTAAATAAACAAACGATCACAGTTGGTTTGGACGCGAATACTGTTAATGCTACAACGAAGGGTATTGGCCTTACTGCTGATACTGGTTCTACAGGTAATAAATACCTTAAAGACGGTGATGTATCCTTTGCGGTAACTGGCGATGGCAATCTTGTAAGCACGTCTGCTACGGCAGCAGGGGTGAAAGTTGCTGTTGATGCGGCTAAGGTGAAAGATTTAGCGGTAGCTGCTGTAACAGTAAGTAAGGATACGCAAGCTGACAATCCGATTACGGTAACCCCAACAGCGAGTACTAATTCTAAGGATTATGCCATCGGTATCGATACAACAAAACTTGCGGCTAAAACGGATTTAACATACCGTGCTAACAGTGCGGCAGATGCTAATGCGAAGAAGGTTTCTTTATCTAAAGGTCTTGATTTTGTAGATGGTGGATCCACAGTTGCTACTGTTGATAACGATGGCAAAGTATCCTTTGATCTTAATACAGCAACTAAGAATCAAATCAATACGAATACCACAGATATTGCTACTAATAAAGGTAAAATTGCGACTAATACAACTAATATCGCAGCCAATACAACTGCGTTAGCTAGAAATATCTCCCTTGGTGCAAATACTGGCACTGCGTCCAGCCAATCCTTGAGCACTGCTGATGTGGCATTTAATGTGAAAGGCGCAACAGGTGACTTTGTATCTACTAATATGAATGGTAATACGGTTGAGATTTCTACAAAGCGTGCTACGATTAACAGTAATGCTACGACAGGTGAAGCATCTGTAACTGGTAATGATGGTTTGGCAACTGCGCAAAATGTAGCTGATGCTATCAACAAAGCGGCTGATGCAGCAAAAGCAGGTGCGGCTTGGAATATTACAACGAATTCCAGCACAACCGATAAAACGGCTGTTAAAGGCGGCGATACAGTAGATCTTGTTAATGGTGATAACATCGAGATTACACAAGATGGTACAGATAAAAAGAAGATTACTGTTGCTACTAAGAAAGATATTACCGTTGATTCTGTAACAGCTAATAATAAAGTAACTGTTGGTTCTGGTGCGAATAAAATTACCTTAGATGGCACTGATGGTTCTGTAACGGGTAAAGCTTTCACAGGGACTACTTTCACAGGCACATCATTTACAGGTACATCCTTCACGGCAGGCAATACGGTTATCAATACAAATGGTTTAACGAATGGTACAACGGCTATTACCGGCACTGGTGTAACAACAGATAATGTGACTGTTGGCGACATTTCTATTGATAAAACGACTGGCATCAATGCTGGTAACAAGGTCATTAGCAATGTAGCTAGCGGTGGCACTACATTGACGAATGCGGCGAATATCGGCGATGTTCAAAATGCAGTGGCTAACTTGTCTCAAAACCTCAATATTACTGATGGCACACATGACGGCACTGTGGATCTTAAGAACCAAAAACTTAATGTGGCTGGTGCTAATGGCGTAACGGCGAACGTTAATAACCAAACGATTACAGTTGGTTTAGATGCTGACACTGTTAACGCAACTACTAAGGGCATTGGCCTCACTGCTGACACTGGTTCCACAGGTAATAAATACCTTAAAGATGGGGACGTATCCTTTGCCGTGACCGGTGATGGCAGCCTTGTGAGCACATCTGCGACAGCAACGGGTGTGAAAGTTGCTGTTAATTCCGCAACTATCACTGCTGGTACAGATGGCACAATTACTGCTCCTACCACTGATGGCGTAGCAACAGCTAAAAACGTAACTGACGCTATCAATGCAGCTAAAAAAGCATCTAAAACAGAAATCACTGCTAACACTGGTGAAGCAGCTAATGCAACGACAGGTAATGTGACATTAACATCTACCACAGCTGCAGATGGTCATACTATTTATGACGTAAAACTCAATGATAAAGTGACATTAGGTTCTGGTGCTAATGCGGTAACTATCGATGGTACAACGGGTGCTATTACAGGTAAAACGGCTACTATTGGTGGCGTTACTGTAAATGGTACGGCTAATACTATTGGCGGTTTATCTAATACAACATGGAATGGCACAGCCGTATCTGGACGTGCTGCAACAGAAGACCAATTGAAAGCAGCGACTGGTGCTACGACATTGAAGTTCACCGGTGATGTAGCAACTAATACTGGATCCGTAAACCTTAAGGATGATACATTCGGTATTAAAGGTGATGGGAAATACATCTCTACTGACGTAAACGGTAAAAATGTAAATCTTACAGTCTCTGAAGCAGAGGTTAAAAAATCTGCTGTAGCAGCTGTAACAGTCAGCACAGATACAACAGATACTAATAATCCGTTGACCGTAACACCTACAACGAGTGCAGATGGTACCACTAAGGATTACAAGGTAACTATTGATGGTACTAAGATTGCGAATAAGACGAACTTGTCCTATAAGGCAAATGATGGTACTGCAAAACAAGTTTCATTAGCCGATGGTTTGAACTTCAAGAATGGTACATTAACAACTGCATCTATCGATGATAATGGCGTTGTGAAATACGATGTAAATACAGCATCTATCACTGCTGGTGCAGATGGCACAATTACAGGCCCAACTACAGATGGTGTAGCAACGGCTAAAAACGTAGCCGATGCTATCAATGCAGCTAAAAAAGCTTCTAAAACAGAAGTGACTGCTAACACCGGTGAAGCAGCTAATGCAACGATAGGTAATGTAACGCTTACATCTACTACGGCAGCAGATGGTCATACTATCTATGATGTAAAACTCAATGATAAAGTGACACTTGGTTCTGGCGCTAACACTGTTACAGTAGATGGTACAGCTGCAAAAGTAACTGCAGGTGTAACAACTGTTGATGGTGCAACTGGCACAATTACTACTGGTGGTACTAACTCTATTAAGGTAGATGGTGCAACTGGCACTGTAACTGGTTTGACTAATAAAGATTGGACTCCTGGTGTAACAAAAGCCGTAACAGGCCGTGCTGCAACAGAAGATCAATTACAAAAAGTAGCAGATGCTGCATCTAGCCAAACTTGGAATATTACGGCAGATAAAGCAGGTACAACTGGTAATCAAACAGGTACTAAGAAAAATGCTACTGTTGGCAAGGATGAAACTGTCGAATTGGTTGCAGGGGATAACCTTACAATTAATCAAGATGAACGTAAGTTTACTTATTCATTGAATAAGGATCTTGCTGGTTTGACTAGCGTATCTGTTGGTACTGGTACAACTGAAACTATTAAACTTGATGGCGCAACTGGTAAAATCACTGCTAAAAATGCAGTTATCGGTGGTGTAACTATTGATGGTGATAACAATCATGTAACGGGCTTGGCCAATACAACTTGGAATGGTACAGCTACAACTGGCCGTGCAGCGACGGAAGATCAATTGAAAGCCGTAGCTGAAACAGCAAAAACGACTACTGATGCAGTTAACTTGAAATTCTCTGGTAATACAAATACATCCCCTGGTGTAGTCAATCTGAAAGATGATACATTGGGCATTGTTGGTGATGGTAAATATGTATCTACTGATGCGAATGGCAAGAATTTGACTGTGAAGGTCTCTGAAGCAGAGGTTAAAAAATCTGCTGTAGCAGCTGTAACAGTAAGCACAGATACAACAGATGCTAATAATCCATTGACCGTAACACCGACAACGAGTGCAGATGGTACAACTAAGGATTACAAGGTAACTATTGATGGTACTAAGATTGCTAACAAGACTAACTTGTCCTATA
>PPYF01103437.1_pt1 | contig 11769 bp, 8 predicted proteins | sample 1559871 | NCBI WGS metagenome assembly PPYF01 (sample SAMN08240021, study PRJNA423297) | Human gut metagenome, whole genome shotgun sequencing project. | reverse complement strand
CATCCATAGAGGCTTTCAGTTCTCTCATTTCTTTTCCACTGCTCCAACCTGCAATATACGGAAAACTGTATTCTGACGTATCCAGTTCAAAGGCAGAGCACACACAATACGCGACTGACTCTGCTTCCACTTCTTTTGTCAGCCGGTCCTTCTCAATGCCCTGGCTTTCCATGATCTCCTTATCATGTAACCTTGCATGTGCGGTTTCATGGATTGCTGTTTTTAAGCTCTGGCTCTGGCTCATATCTTTTTTGATCACGATCTCTTTATCCAGATTGTGATAATAACCGTTTGCAGATCCTTCGATCGCATCGAATCGTATCGGTACTGGTGAGATTTCCCGGATTGCTTGCAGGAATAAGTCAAAATCTTCTACTGCCGCTGTCAGGATTTCCGGAGCAAGTGTCTGGATCGGCTCTCCTGTGGTCTGTTCAATATCAAATACGGTGATGGCCTTAAAACACGGAAGTGTGACCTCCACCTCTTCCGTCTTTGGTTTTCCATCCGTTCCGATCACCGGTTTCTGATCCTGATCCAATACTGCCTGCTCCTTTTTCCTTTTGATCGGCGCCGGTGCGATAATGGTAATTCCCTTCTCCCCTTTTTTTACCTGTCTGCCCATAGACTGCCAGTTCCGATATCCCGTTACTAAGGTGGCATCCGGTCTTTGCATGGCGATCAACAGCGTATTATTAAAAGAATAATTATGGAATTTTGACATTGTTTTCAAATATTCCTGATACCGTTCACTGGTAAATAATTCTGCAACTCCTGTTTCCAGGTTTTGCATGATACTGTCCATATCTTTCCCCTGTATGGGAAGTAATTTGGTTTTTGTCAATTCTTCGCTCATTCATTTCCTCTCTTTCTCTTTAAAAAATCCCCCATACAGCCGTGTGTATGAGGGATTCCCATCTTATCGTTATACGGACTCTACACTTCTATAATTCCATATCATGTTTCTTTGGTTTTGGATGTTCCATCTTTTGTTCTCTTCCAGCTTTCTCATTCTTATTCATTTGGATTACCTTCTGGCGTTTTTCAAATTTATCAGCTCTTTCAAACACACGTTGTTTGGCGTCATAATGATATACCTCGCTCGTAAGCTGCTCTTCTTTAAGAACTTGACTGCTATTTATCTCATTAACCATACTTTTCAAAGATAAATAATCAAAATCCCCTTTATCCGGAAGAACGATCGTTTCGTGAATGGATGATGGCAAAATATAAAAGTCTCCTTGAAAGCATTCTCCTAGTTGTTTCATTACTTCCGGATAAAAAATAGCACTTGCTCCATTCATTGTCTGTTCATTTGTAATTACAAACATCGGTTCACCTTCTTTCAATCCTTCCGAAATCACCTCTCTCATATCCTTTAAATCTTTATCTTGCATAAGTGGTTTATTCTCACCCACAATTATCTGGGCAATAATATTTTTCATAGCATCCACATACAAAGGCATTATTTTCGGACTATTTTTCATTGCATCTGCATGAAGTTGTTTCTCGCTGATTCCATAACGCTTTAAAATATCATTCGTGATTGTCGTAGAACCCACCCCAATATCATCAATGCGGATGGCAAGATGATAGGTAATTGCCAGATCTTCTCTCATCTGGTGAGGTACGTTCTGCAGCATTTCTTCATTTTTTTCTGCCGAAGATACGCGGATGAACAGCTTCTTCTTTGCATTCTCATATTCTGTAATGCTCTTCGGATTAAACTGCTCCGGTACATCAAGCACCAGTTCCGTAATGCTTCTCAAAATGCTTCCCATAGAAACCTCTGGATCTGACTGATACATTTTGTACAATTGATTCAGATTAAAAGTGGGAGCGATTACCTGATTTTCTTTTAAGACCGTAATCCCGAGATAATTCTCATTTAATTTCTTTACCTCTTCGATTCTTACCTGTGCATCTTCATATTCAATCGGAAGAAACTGTTTGATTCCTCCCTTTACTTCGTCAACAAATTGATTAAATTCCATATTCTATTCCTCCTATTTTCTCTTATTTTTCTTCGTTGTTTTTCTTTCCGGGAAAGATAATGAAAAGGTCACTCTCCCGTTTTCATCGGCTTCCATATGCAGATCTGCTTCAAAATACAGATCTTTCTTTTTGGAATACAGATTCTTCACGTGAACACTTCCATTCTTCAAAAGCTCAGCAGCCATCCTGGCATCCATATCCTTTTCCATGCTCTGTAAATACTTGTTTTCTTTCCAGAGACAGAAATTACACTCACGGTTACCGCAATAGAAATTTTTCTTTCCTTCATAGACCAGGCCGCCACAGACCGGACAGGTTCCCACGCTCTCTTTTTTCTGGAACCTTCGTGTCTCTTCTTCCGGAATGGAGTCACAATGATTCAGCATCATGGAAAGCAGCTTTTCGATACCTGTCATAAACTGCCCCGGAGCCATCTTTCCCTGCTCCATCTCTAACAGTTGGTTTTCCCATTCGGCTGTCATGCTGGCAGACTTCAAAAAATCCGGTAAGATATCGATCAATACTTTTCCGTCCTCTGTCGGAAGGATCTGTTTGCCTTTTCGTACCGCATACTGGGAAGCGATCAGTTTTTCTATAATTCCTGCTCTTGTTGCCGGAGTGCCCAGCCCTTTCTTCTCGGTATCTTCCTCAAATTCTTTATTTCCAGCGGTCTCCATAGCTGCAAGCAGGGTATCCTCACTATACGGTTTCGGTGGTGCTGTAAAATGTTCCGTCTTCGCTGCGGATACGTTGTAAAACTTATGATCTGCTTCTACTTTGGGAATGCGGTCCTTCCCTGCATCCGCCGGGTTTTCTATAGCAAGTCCATCCTCATTCTTGAAGCATTCTTCAAAAAGTTTCCAACCGATCTGCTTGACCACTTTCCCTTTTGCTTTAAAAATCTCATCCTGACATCGCACTTCCACCTCTGTCTCCATGAATACATGATCTTCTTCCATTGCTTCTACGGTATGTACTGCAATCAGGAATAAAATCTTTTGTTCCCATTCTCTTAACTTAGAAAAATCAAATTCTGCAAGTTCTACCGTAGGAATGATTGCATGATGATCCGATACTTTCTTGTCATTCAGCACCTTCTTTACCTCCGGTGTTTTGGGCTGGTCAAACGGTCCCAGCAATTGATATTTCTCATGGATCTTACGGATCACTTGTTTCGCTGTTTCTTCCATATCACTTGTCAAATACTGGCTGTCTGTACGCGGATAAGTGATCAGCTTCTGCTCATACAGGCTCTGCGCCGCATTTAATGTCTGTTGAGCAGTCATTCCATAGATGCGGTTCGCCTCTCTCTGTAGGGTTGTCAGGTCATACAGTTTCGGCGGTTTTACCGTCTTTTCCTTTGACTCCACCTTTTCCACAATCGCATCACTGCCCTGACAGGTTTTCCACACTCTTTCTGCTTCTTCCACATCGAAGATTTTCTTCTTCTCTGCGATCAGTCCATCACAATCCAAAACCACATTAAAATATTTTTCTTTTTTGAAACCTGAAATCTGCTTCTGTCTTTCGACAAGCATGGCAAGTGTCGGTGTCTGCACGCGTCCAACTGCCAGCTTTTTAAAATATTTTGTTGTGTAAGCTCTGGTCGCATTCATACCGACAAGCCAGTCTGCCTGTGCCCGGCAAACCGCTGCTTCTGCCAGATTATGATAGGTTTCTCCAGCTTTCAGATGTTCCATCCCTTCTAAGATCGAAGAACTTTCCAATGAACTGATCCATAATCTCTTGACCGGTTTTTTACTTCCGGACAGATCATATACATGCTTAAAGATAAGTTCTCCTTCCCGTCCAGCATCACAGGCATTTACCACAAACTCGATATCTGGGCGGTTCAGCAGCTTTTTCAAAATATAGAACTGTTCTTTCTTATCTTTGGATACTGCCAGTTTCCATTCCTCTGGGATGATCGGAAGATCCTCATACAGCCATCTGGTGAACCTTTCATCATAAGAATCCGGTGGAACATATTCTGCAAGATGACCAAAACACCAACTGACAATGCACCCCTTTCCTTCCAGATACCCTTCTTCTTTTTTTGATGCCCCGATCACTTCCGCAATCGCTTTGGACACACTTGGTTTTTCTGCAATTACTAAATACATAACTTATTACCTCCTTCATATAACGAAAGGAAACGCCCCAAAAATACAGGGCGTTCCACTCATTTTTTTTTATTTTTTATTCATTTTCTTCTTCCCGGTCTTCAAATTCATCCTCATTGATGATCTCCAATCCGTCACTTGTTTCCAGTCCTTCCTCTTCAAAATCATCTTCTTCCTCTTTCTTTGGCTTATAAATCTTGAAGTAGTAATAAGCTGCAACTCCACCTAACGCAAGAATAAGGATCGCTGCCATTGCTCCCATATTCGCTTGTGGCATCTTCTCTTTTTCCGGCTTTGCTATCTCTTCTTTTTTATCGGTTTCTTCGGTTTTATTTTCATCGATGACTACCTGCGGAGTGGGTGTGACAGTTGCCGGCTCTTTTTCCTGATCCACAAATTCCTTCAGATCATTTTCATCTACCTGGGATAACAGATATACATTCTGGGAGGTAGAACTGCGGTCAATCACAAGATAAAAGGTATTGTTATTCTTTGTTGTGATCGTAAGGAATTCTTTACTAGATCCATTCTGGATATCATCCTGGACTTCCCCATTTCCCGGTTCTGTAAAAGCATCTTCTTTCTTCTCTGTTGTATTATTTTCCGGCAGAACCCCCTTATCTGCCGGTTTTTCTGTTTCTTCATTCTGTACCGTCTCCGTCTGTGCCGCTTCTGTATTTGCCGTCTCTGCAGACGGATCCACATATGCAAAGGCTGTTGTGGATGCAGAAAAAAGCACCATAACGCCTAACAATACTCCTGCCACTTTCTTATTCAGTTTTTTCCATTTCACCATACGGATGTCCCTCCTCTTTCTTTTCTGTAAATACAAAGGAGCCTGTTCCTTCTTCCTCAGACTCCTGGCTGACCTGAAATTTTACGGTTCCTTCCTGGATTCCATTCAGAAGATCATGCAGGGCATGACTGTCTAATTTCATTCCACGGATGCTTTTGATCATCTCATTATCTTCTTCCTGTTTTAAAGCAGCATGAAGTCCTTTGAGATACTGCTGAAGATCAGCGATCTTCTGTTCTGTCTTATGGATCTCCTCCATATATTTCTTGATTTTTTTATTCAAATCTTTCACTCTCCTTTTCTTATGGCAATCTGCCAAAACACATAAAATGTTGCTGCCAGTATGCTGTACCGATATTGGAATAATGGATCGGATCCCCACAATGGATCATCATGTTATTTCCCACATAGATACCCACATGGCTTGCTCCTGGCGTACTGTATGTTCCCTGGAAAAAGATCAGATCCCCCGGCTTTGCATCTCCCGGAGAAACAAACGTACAACTGTTTCGCAATCCCTCTGCGGTCTGTCTTCCCAGATTCCATCCGTTTCCACAATGATTGATCACATAGGATACAAATCCGGAACAGTCAAATCCAGAAGGGGAATATCCTCCCCATACATACGGCACTCCCAGATATTTCTCAGCTTCCTGGATCATCCGGGCAAATTCTTCATCTTGTAATGCTTCCGGCGGTATCTCATAACTCATTCCATCTGAACCGGAGCCTGTGGAGATATTTCCTATATCCCACAAGTAATTTCTGTTTCCATAGGTGGTATTCAAAGCATTGTATAGGATCATCTGTTCTTCATTCAGATTGTCTCTTGCAACTGCATCAAATCCCGTATTTCCTAAGGTTACATACAAGATCTTCTTCGTTGTCGTATTCGTTACCGTCACTTCATTGCTTCCGTTACTATCCGCAATAAATGCTTCCCAGGTCTTATGGCCATGTGCGGATGCTGCGCTGTGATTATCATAGTAAACATCGAACTGCACTCCATATCTTGCAAAGGCTCCCGTATCCTCTACGGTATATTCCACGCCATTCATCACAATCTTTGTTCCCATCGGAACAAATGGATCAGAAGCATCTACCGCGATCGTATGGTTTGCGGTTGGATAAACGCCACTCGCTGTAGGACCGCCTGACCATTGTCCGCAACAGATCGAACAATTACAGTAACCACTGGTAACTACGTTCCCTAAGGATTCCCCTACCCGTACTGTCTTCGTTTCTGTCACGGTTTCTGTTTTGCTTTCTGTATCCAAGCTGTACTGTGCTTCAAATAAAGCCTGTAATTCATCCTTGATATCTTCAAATTTCCAATCCCCATATTTTGCTGTCAGATAGGAGATCAGATGATACGGATTATGAGCGATCTCGCCTACGTTGTACTGGTATTCATCATAGTCCGGATGAGTGGTTTCCATCTCATTGATCTGCTGGTTCAAAGCCGTTTCCAAAGAAACATAGTAGTTCTCAGCCGCATGGATATCCTCATCTGTTCCTGGATATGTTGTGATCTCAATCACAGAGCCGCCCCCTTGTATGGAAGCGCTGCAGCTTCCCAAAGATACTGCCACGATCAGAAATAAAAGCACAAAAATACCGGCGCCAAAAAATACAGCCCGATTCCGCTTCACAATCTCTTTTAATGCGATCTTCGCTTTCACGGTTATATTCTCAACGCCGGCAACAGTTGCCGCCCCGCCTGCACTGCCTGCAGATTTTCCTGTTCTGGCAGCCCGATAGGCATCCTTATATCGTTTTCTCTGGAAAAAGCGGTTCAGAACCCTTTTCTTCTCTTCCGACTTTTTGGCCGTTTCCTCCGCCCCTGCTTTTCCCATGCTGTCACTCATGCCAAATCTTAACTTTTCTCCGGTTTCATCCAGATGATATCCTCTCCGGTTTGCCTTTACATCTGCACGCTGGCTCCGAAGCTGTGCATAGCGCAGACCTCTTACCGCTGTTTCCGTTCCTCTTTCTGCAAACTGAACCGTTTCCGTTGCAACATCCTGTTCCTCTTCTTCTGGATCCGATACCCCTTTTGAAACTGCATCTCTTACCGCATACCTTCCAATGGTTCTGCCCGGTTTCATCCCCGGGCCTTTTACCATCTGATTTTCCTCATCATCAAAGGATAATCTTCCGGATTTTGTCTGCTCTTTTCTCATCTGTTTTTGGATCTGCTTTTTCCGGATCTTTTTCTTCTGTCCGGTCAAGGAGTCATCTTCCGGTATCTGTGCATGTTCCCGAAACTTTTTCTTGTATTTGGGGGATTCTCCAAAAACGTTTTTCTCTCCAGTTCCTTCTCCATCTAACACAGATTCTTCTAAAATAGGTTCTTCAGATATTGCTTCTTTTCGCAAAGAGGATTTTCGGATCTGCTTTTTTTGCAGATTCCGTTCCTCTCCTTGTCCATCCGACTGCTGGGCTTTCTTCTTTTCCCAGTCAAAAACAAAGTCCTGTTTCATTTCTGGCGGTCTGCCCCGGCTTTTATGGCTGATATCTTTTACAGAACCATCTGCCAGATTTTCTTCCGTCAGACCGTCTCTTGTCATTTTACTTACAACTTTCTCTCTTCCTTTCAGTTCTTTCCCTGCCAAGACTTCCGCCTCCTTCCTTTTCTCTTTGTTCCACTTCTTCCGGCTTTGTTGTCATCAGAGAATATAACTTCAGGGACTTATCAAACTTATCCTTAAACGGAATGATCGTTGTCCCATAAAAGAGAAGCCCTTCCCCTTCCCCGGAATTCGTAACATAGGACAACTGATACGGTGAGATATTTAATTGTTTTGCCAGGATCTGCCGGTCACCTGCAGCCTGATTTAACATCAAAATAAAATCACTATTGTCCAAAATATTTTCAATCTCACGGCTGGCAAGGAGGTCCTTTATATTCTGCGTGATTCCCGTTGGGATGCCCTGCCACTTCCTAAATCTCTTGAAGATCTCCACCGAATAAGATGCGGTCTGCTCTTCTTTCAGAAGAAGATGGAATTCATCGATATAGTACCAGGTAGATTTTACGCCACGATTGACAGTCACCCGGTTCCACACCTGATCCTGTATGATGAGCATTCCAAGCTTTTTCAACTGCTTTCCAAGCTCCTTGATATCAAAACAGACAATCCTGTTATTCAGTTCTACGTTGGTCTGGTGATTGAACACCTTCAAAGATCCGTTGACGTAGATTTCCAGAGCTGTGGCAATCCTCTGTGCCTGAGGTTCTTTCTGTTTGCGGAGACAATCATACAGATCTCCAAGGATCGGCATATTTTCAGGTTTCGGATCAGAAAAATAGTTCTGATATACAAGCGGAAGGCATCGGTCAATGACAGACTTTTCTTCCGCTTCAATTCCATCCCGGCTTCCCATGATCAATTCACAAAGGGATAAAATAAAGTCAGATTTTACTCCCAGCGGATTATCATCCTCAGAATAATTCATGTTGATATCCATCGGATTGATGTAATCCTTACTGTTTGGGGAAATATGGATGACCTGTCCTCCCAAAGCATGAACCAATGGATAATACTCACCTTCCGGATCTCCAATGATAATGTCATCATTGGTTGTAAAAAATACATTCGTCATTTCCCTTTTTGCTGCAAAGGATTTTCCTGATCCGGGCGTACCGAGGATCAGGCCATTAGGGTTTTTCGACTTCTTTCTATCTACCATGATCAGATTATTGCTGGTAGCGTTCAGTCCATAATACAAAGAATCGCCGCCCATAAATAATTCCTGTGTGGTAAATGGTACAAAAATCGCTGTACTGGTCGTTGTCAGCGCTCTTTTTATCGGAATATGGCTGACTCCAAGGGGAAGGCTGCTCATCAGTCCCTCTTCCTGCTGATAGTCCAGACGCTTTAACATACAATTATATTTCTGTGCGATACCGGCTGTCTGAAAGATCGCATTTTCCAATTCCTGCTTGCTTTTTGCTGTATTTAAAAAGAGCGCTGTTACAAGGAACATACGCTCATTTCGTGACTGCAGATCTTCCAAAAGCCGTTTTGCTTCCCCTCCATAGGTATTCAGATCCGACGGAATGATATCCATATCGTATCCTGCTCTTACTGCTTTTTTCTGCTCTTCAATTTTCATTCTATTGATATCCGTTACTTTACTTTTTACCAGTTTGATCGCTTTCATCTGATCCACAGACTGAATATGCAGATTTACGATCAGGTCCTTATCAATATCCAAAAACTCTGCCAGCATCTTGTCTGTCAGCTCCGGAGCAAGGATCTGTAAATAAGAAACCGCCCCCATCGTATTTCCCATCTGGAACGTCTTTCCATCCTTAAAGACAAAACTTGTAGGAGCCACATAGTCCTTTGTATTTAATCCCGTTTTGACCATAGAGCCATAATCAAACTGGAAATCCACCGTAGAATCCGGATTAAAGGTTTCATACAGGATCCGCAATCGTTCCTCTCCATTCAGAGGATATGCCATCACACCAAGGATCTTAAAGTTATTTAAAATATCAGACTCAATACGCTCCAGCTTTGGTTTTGCTTCTCGGATATTTTCCGCTTCAATGGAGAATGTAATATATTTCGTTTTTACCAAACCATTGTTTCCCTTTGCAAGCTGTTTTTTCAGCATATTGGCATATTCCATACGGATATCATCATACGCATCTGCCTGTGGGCTGATCTTGATTACCTGCTCAAATTCCTTCATACTGCTCTTGTGATTGATAAAACTAAGCTGAAAATGGATGCTGCTGTCAAAATAATTCAGGAAATCACACCAATTTTCAAAGATCGCATTCTTATCTTCATTCTGCGCCAACTGATAGTTGATATCGTAAAACCGGATACATTTGGAATAGACATTTCCCTGCACCCTGCAAATACCATCCCTTCCCATTTCTTTATAGGCAATTGTCTGCTGAACGGTAAGTTTCTTTACATTCTTCTTTTTATTTGCAGCCTTTTTTCTTTTTCTTACCACCGCTTTTTCCCCCTTTCCTTTCTTCTTTTCTCAAGATTTTCGGATCTTCTTCGGGATCCGATTCATAATAGTTTCTAGTTTCATATTTTCTTACCGATGGCCGGATAAACTTCACCCGAATGATATGCATCAATACATCTTCCAAATGCATTCCATCTTTCTCATACATGGCAAACAAAAAGGCCGGCAGCATCATAAGCACCATAAGGACTGCAGCATTATTAATTCCAAGTGCATTTCTAAAGAGAAAATAACAGGGAATTCCCATAGCTGCTCCAATGCCAATACAGATCAATTGCCTTTTCGTAAGATTAAATGCCACTTTATTTTTTACTTTCGTTAAATCTTTCGGCACACTCACATACGCCATGTGTTTCACTTCCTTTCTAATGTGCATTAAAGATTGACTTACTAAGTGATCCCGTCTTAAATAAACTGAAACATAAGATCACGGTATATGCCATTACACCAAATAATGAAGAACTCAGATTATCTGAAAACTGGATACCTGCCACTAGTACTGCGTAAATAGCAACACATACCATCATCAGAAACGCCTGGAATGCCAAGGCAAAGAGTCCCCTGAAATAATTTGTTCCGATCTGCCCCCACTCTCTGTTACTCATCGTTGCGAATGGGATCGGGGCAACTGAGGTATAAAGGTAAATTTCTATCATACGGACATATAAAATGACCGTGATCAGCACAGACATGATCTTCATACAGAAACTTACGAGTAATGTTTCCAATGCCAATATCACAAGTTCTCCAATCTCCATACTTTCCAATGTCGCTGATAAATCTGTAATCGCAGAGCTGATATCAATGGATGTGTCTCCTGAAACCAACCCTGCCGCCGAGTTTACGACGCTTTGTCCTACATCAAAGACTGCCATCGTAATGGTAAATGTATTGCTTACCAGATAAACGGCGATCCACATTTTCACAAAATATTTAAAGAACATCCATGTATCAATATCATGCATGTTATTGCGTTCTGTCAGCATGGAAATCAGTTCATAACACAAGACAAAGGTTATGATGATACCTGCAATCGGCATAATGACCGAATTCGACAATCCTTCGATCATACTAAAGATACTGCCATTCCATCCTTGTGGTGTCTGTCCGACCTGGCCCGCAATCTCACTCGTCTTTTGATTGACATCTGTGAACATACGGTCCAGGTTAGAGCTGATCATACCGGTTAGAAGTTCCCTCATCCATTCCTCAATCGCATCAAAAATTTGACTGAACATGGATCTCTACTCCTTTCCTTTAACCAAATAATCCACTTAAAAGCGGAATCAACTGTGTACCGATCAGGATTACACCACCGCCACTCATAAGCTGCTTAATTCCCTGTGATTTTGCACCAGGGTTATCATTTCCGTAACCTTCCATCAGGTTGATGACTCCCCAGACACCAAGACCTGCACCAATTGCTACAACTAATGTCTGTAAAATTGTAATTGCACTTCCGAAAAATCCCATATTTTTTTCCGAATTCACGCTGTTTCTATGGTCTGTCAGCGTTTCCTCTCTCCTTTCCCTATTATTCAGACCTCTTTTTTACCTATTTTCTTTGCAAGGTGATCTTATTCTTATCTTCACTTTCTTCTCCTTTCTGCTTGATCATCAGAACTTTTTCTTAAAAAAGCGCAAAAAAGAGCACATAGATGGATATCTACATGCTCTAACGCTTATTTCACATTTTTCAATTCTATAAACTGGAAATTGTTTATTTCTTCTTTTTCGGTTTTGGGGCTGGCAATTCATCATATATTGCATGAAACAAGCCCGTCAAAAATTCCTTATTATCAACTTCATCTACCAACAACATCTCTTTTGCTCCCTCATAAGGTAATTCATACGGAGCTG
>PPYF01412526.1_pt1 | contig 11776 bp, 9 predicted proteins | sample 1559871 | NCBI WGS metagenome assembly PPYF01 (sample SAMN08240021, study PRJNA423297) | Human gut metagenome, whole genome shotgun sequencing project. | reverse complement strand
AAAATGAAAAAGATCAAAAAAAAGAACTCATGTTTCAAGTATCTAGCGCTGCACATGATCTTCGTAGCCCTCTAACTGTCATCAGAGGAAATGCTGAATTCTTACAATCCACTGAGCAAACACCCCAAGTAATGGAATGTCTAAAAGATCTGGAGCAAGCAAGTATTCAATTAAACGATTATTTCAACCACTTCATCCAATACTCCAAAACCTTTTACGACCATGATATTCAACTTGAAAATATATCAATTAAACAAGTAACTCATCAATTGAAGGAACAGATCACTCCTTTACTCCCTAGAAATACGAATTTTGTTTTTTCAAATACAGTAACTCCATCGACACAAATTGCAATTCATTCCAATCTATTTTTCCGAGCAATCACAAATATTATTAATAATGCAATACAACATCAACAAGATAATGATGCAAAGATTCAGCTAACAATGTCACAAGAAAATAATCGATTCGTTCTAACCATATGGAATAATCAATCTAGTTTTTCAAAAAATGTATTACAACATGCTGGAAATCTTTTCTATAAAGAGGACCAAGCAAGAACACCCTCTCAAGAAAGTCACTTTGGACTTGGTTTATCTTTCGTGAAACGTGTCATGAAACTTCATAATGGAACTATGCATTTAGAAAATATTCATAATGGTGCACAAGTGAAACTAATCATTCCCATTATTATATAGAAAAAGCCGAACTCATCATTATGTGTTCGACTCAAAACGCAGACAAACGTCATTTTTGGTGTTTGTCTTTTTCATATATGACTTTCAGACATTACACAGAGGTTAGTCATCAAACTTTTCTTTCCTCTCCCCTAAGCGATAGACAATCACTAGGGATACAAGAAGAACCAAAGTGGTAATGATTGATCCTTCTGCTCCAAATGTCCCTCCGGTCAACCAGTCGGGTCCAGATCCCATGGTAAAGCTAAAGATAGACGCATCTGCGCCTGTGCCACTGACTTGAAAACCAAGTAGATTTCCTTGTACATAGTTCCAAGTGCCGTGTTGGGCGACCACTAGCCAGATACTATCCGTATAGATAAAAAGCAGACCAGCCAGCACTCTCCATCGAGGATGATATTCAGAACGGATAAGAAGGTCACTCCTGCATTTCCCATATGCAGAATGCCAAAGAGACTACTAGAAATCGCGATCGCTAAAGGCAGATTAGTTCTTGCAGCAATCCGAGTCAGGAGCCAGCCTCGTGTTGCTACTTCTTCCGTCCCCCCTTGCAGAAGCCAAAATGGAAATAATCCTAGGATAAAAAGCAAGGGCTCTATACTGAGCTCATTTAACACAAAAGACCCGATGCCACTTACTTGGTAGACAAGCGCGATCACTCCCATTTGAACAAGGGAAATCATGATCCCCCAGACTAGATACTTGAGCCAATTTCTTTTTACAAAGCCTAAGCTTGATAAAGCATTCTTCTCTATGACCTTCACCCAAAAAATAAAGAGAAATAGTATGATTACAAAACTGAAAAGCTCATAATAGAGAAGATAATGGTAGAAAAATTCTTGAATACTTGCTGTCCCATTTCCTGGCGAAAAGAACTCCACTAGATAACCTATCACTAAGGAAAATGGCCCCACCAATTCACTACCAATCCAAAGGCCTCCTTCTATAAAGAGAGATGCTAATAATACATAGAATAGTGTAGAAATAAGAACTGGCATAGATGTGTTTGTTTTTATATCCTGAATGATCTTTCCTTTCTTCATGATCAACCTCCATTTATCTAATAGGTCCATTGTAACAAAGAAAATCCAGAGCTGCAACATTGTTTCATGTCAGAAAACCTAACATGAAAACCCGATTTTTCTTGCAAAGCAGACTATTTTCTGATATAATAGCTTTTTTAGAAAAACATAAGACCATTCATACTCGTTTTGGTATGAATGATTTGTTTTTTTTAGGCCATCCTTTGGTCAATGTGCTCATGGGTCAAATACCCAAAGAGAAAAGAATTATAAGGAGACAGAAATGAAGAAAAAATTACTAGCATGTTTGCTTTTCTTATTTCCATTCGTTGCATTCGCTGGTCATGCTCATGCTGAGACGATCAAGGTCGTTTTCGACACAGCGTATGCACCATTTGAATTTAAGGATTCAGATCAAACCTATAAAGGAATTGACGTAGAGATCTTGGACAAGGTCGCTGAAATCAATGGCTGGGATTTGGACAAATCCTTCCCTGGATTTGATGCAGCGGTCAACGCAGTTCAAGCTGGTCAAGCGGATGCCATCATGGCCGGAATGACCAAAACAACCGAGCGTGAAAAAGTCTTCACCATGTCTGATACTTACTATGATACAAAAGTTGTCATTGCGACTACGAAAGCTGACAAAATCACGAAGTACAGCCAATTAAAAGGGAAGACAGTCGGTGTCAAAAACGGAACTGCAGCCCAACGCTTCCTCGATAAAAACAAGGACAAGTACGGCTACAAGATCAAGACTTTTGATACTGGTGATCTCATGTACAACAGTTTATCAGCTGGTGCGGTCGATGCGGTGATGGATGACCAACCTGTTATTCAATACGCCATTCAAAAGGGGCAGGACCTAGCTATCAATATGGACGGGGAAGCAGTCGGTGGCTTTGCCTTTGGTGTAAAAAAAGGCGGTAAGCATGAAAAGTTGATCACTGAATTTAACAAGGCCCTCGCTCAAATGAAAGCTGATGGAACACTTGATGAGATCATCAAGAAATGGACAGGTGAAAGCCAATCATCAAGTAACAGTGCCGTTCCAGAAACCACTACTCCTGCTGGTCAAAAAGCAACTCCTAAAAAATCAAAATATAGCATTTCAAGTGACTCATCTTTTGCACCATTTGTCTTCCAAAATGGAAAAAACAAATACACAGGGATCGATATGGACTTGATCAAGGCTATTGCCAAAGACCAAGGATTTACCATCGAAATTAATAATCCTGGATTTGACGCAGCGGTAAGTGATGTCCAATCCGGCCATGCGCAAGGAATGATCGCAGGGATGACCGTAACAGATGCTCGGAAAGAAACATTTGATTTTTCTGAACCATACTACACGGCCAATTCTATTCTAGCCGTTCAAGAAAGCAGCAAGATTGATTCTTATGATGACCTTAAAGGAAAGACAGTCGGTGTTAAAAACGGTACTTCCTCACAAAACTTCCTTGAAGAAAACCAAAAGAAATATGGTTACAAGATCAAAACGTTCTCTGACGGATCTTCTATGTATGATAGTTTGAATTCTGGTTCTGTCGCAGCGATCATGGATGACGAACCTGTTATCAAATACGCTATTAAACAAGGACGTAAATTCAAAACACCTATCGAAGGGACTCCAAGTGGTCAACTAGCATTTGCCGTTAAGAAGGGTGAAAATCCTGAATTGATCGAAATGTTCAATAACGGTCTTGCAAACTTGAAGAAAAGCGGTCAATACCAAAAGATTCTCGATAAATACCTTAAAGTAGGTAGCAAATCAAGTACTTCAAGTACAACAGCAGATGAAACAACGATCTGGGGCTTACTTCAAAACAACTACAAACAATTGTTAAGTGGTTTGGGTGTGACTCTTGCTCTTGCCCTTCTCTCTTTCGCCATTGCTATGGTGATCGGTGTTATCTTTGGGATGTTTAGTGTTAGCCCTTATAAATGGCTCCGCTGGACTGCTGAAATCTTTGTCGATGTTATTCGTGGGATCCCACTCATGATCCTTGCCGCCTTCATCTTCTGGGGAATTCCAAACTTGATTGAATCGGTCACAGGTCATCAATCCCCAATCAACGACTTTGTTGCAGGTACCATTGCCCTCTCTCTCAATGCTGCTGCCTATATCGCAGAAATTGTCCGTGGGGGGATCCAAGCTGTACCGATTGGACAGATGGAAGCCAGCCGAAGCCTTGGGATCTCTTATGGCAAGACCATGCGCAAGATCATCTTGCCACAAGCAACCAAACTCATGCTTCCAAACTTTGTTAACCAATTCGTCATTGCCCTGAAAGATACGACTATCGTATCTGCGATCGGATTGGTAGAACTCTTCCAAACTGGTAAGATCATCATCGCTCGAAACTACCAAAGTTTCAAGATGTATGCGATCCTTGCCGTCTTCTACCTCGTGATTATCACCTTGCTAACACGATTTGCAAAAAAATTAGAAAAGAGGGCTAACTAATGGCTAAATTAAAAATTGATGTCCATGACCTCCACAAATACTATGGTGAAAATGAGGTCTTAAAAGGAATCTCAGCAAAATTCTACGAAGGGGATGTGGTCTGTATTATTGGACCGTCCGGTTCTGGTAAATCGACCTTCCTTCGTAGTCTCAATCTCCTCGAAGAAGTTACAAAAGGTCAAATTACAGTTAATGGATATGATCTAACCGATCCAAAAACCAATGTTGATTTGGTCCGTGAAAATATTGGGATGGTTTTCCAACACTTCAACCTCTTCCCACACATGAGCGTCCTTGAAAACATTATGTTTGCGCCAGTAGAGCACAAACTGATGACCCGTGAAGAAGCTCAAAAAGTCGGGATGGAATTATTGGAAAAAGTTGGACTCGCAGATAAAGCCGATGCCAATCCAAATAGTCTTTCCGGTGGTCAAAAACAACGTGTGGCCATTGCCCGTGGACTCGCCATGAATCCAGATATTATGCTCTTTGACGAACCTACTTCTGCCCTTGACCCTGAGATGGTTGGAGATGTATTGAACGTTATGAAAGAGTTGGCAGAGCAAGGCATGACCATGATCATCGTTACCCACGAGATGGGATTTGCCCGCCAAGTAGCCAACCGGGTTATCTTTACCGCAGACGGTGAATTCCTCGAAGACGGCAAACCAGACCAAATCTTCGACAACCCCCAACACCCACGTTTAAAAGAATTCTTGGATAAGGTTCTAAACGTTTAAAAAGATAAAAACGAGTGGTTCCTAAAGCATCTAGCAATTTTGCTAGATGCTTTTTTGTACTATAAAAGCATTTTCAAATTTAAAAATGCTTAGAATGTGGACTAACTATTTTAAAATAAAATAAGTAAAACGTTTCTAAAAGGAACAACAATGATTTTCAATTTTTAAAATTGAAACTTTAGGTTCAAAACTAAGTCATGGAACTTCGTAGAAGTTCGCTGACGTCCGTACTCACCTAAGGAAAGTTTTGAATATGTCTTTATCTTCAATCTAAGCATTTTCAAATCTGAAAATGCTTTTCATTTTAACTAATCTGTTGCTGAGCTGTCTGCATCTTGTAGTAAACACCTTGCGCTTGCATTAGCTCTTCATGAGTTCCATGCTCGACAATATCGCCATCCACCATGACAAGGATCATCATCTGAAAGATAGGTATCATACCCTTGTGGCAACTGCCGGATAAAGAAATCCGCATTGGCTGCTTTGGCTGCTTCTATGACTTCTTCTCTACTTGCATCTGGACGAGAAAAGGCGATATTTTCATGAATGGTCCCAACCTTGAGCCAGGTTTCTTGTAGGACCATACCAAACTGTTGGCGGTAGGAAGCACGGGTGTAGTCCGTAATTGGTACCCCATCAATCGTTATCTCGCCAGAATTAACAGGGTAGAAACGCATGAGCAGATTAATTAAGGTCGACTTTCCTGCTCCTGTAGGCCCTACAATGGCCACTTTACTGGCAGCTGGAACATGAATGGTTAAATCTTTGATCAAGGTCCGCCCCAAATCATAGCCAAATGAGACATGCTCAAAACCAATCGAACCTTTGACATCCTGACTTTCCAGAATCTGATGGCCTGTCTCTTCGACCTCAGCTTGATCCAAGACGCTGTACAAGCGCTCTACGCAGGCAAGGGCACTTTGGAGTTCTGACAAGACAGAGGAGATATCATTAAAAGGCTTGGTGTATTGGTTGACATAATTGAGAAAGGTCACCAATTGACCGACAGTAAAGTGAGATCCCGAAATAATGCGTACAGCACCAAATCCAGCCACTACTGCATAAATCAAGGCATTCACAAAGCGAGTGGCAGGGTTGACAGTTGAAGAATAAAAGACAGCGGATTGGGAATAATTGGCATAGCTTTCATTCGTCCCCTTAAAAGCCTTACGGAATTGATCCTGAGCGTTAAAGGACTGGATCAAGCTTTCCTGGGTCAAGGATTCTTCGATCAATTGAGTTTGAAGACCACGCGCCTTGGTCTGTTTTTGGAAAAGCGTATAAGAACGCTTGGCAATAAAACGAGCAATCAACAGGGATAGAGGGGTCAAGACCAGAACCGCCACCATCATAAAGAAATCCAATTCTGCCATGGTCACGATGGTGACAAGAATGGTTAGGAGGCCAACAAAGAACTGGTTAAAGACCATCAGAAGACCGCTGTTGAGTTGCTCTACATCGGTCGTAAGACGACTGACAAAGTCCCCGCTCCCTTGTTTATCTAGATAAGACAAGGGCAATCGGTGTACTTTTTCCATCACTTCTGCTCTTAGGCTTTGGCTAAACCGATAGACCAATTGATTGTAGACAAGAGGATTGATCCATTGGATCAGGGTATTGGCCACAATGACCAGAACCATTTGGATCAAAACGGGCCATAAGACTGTCATCCCTTGAGGATTGATGACTAAATCAACTGCATGTCCGATCAGGATCGGTAACAAAACCGTTAAGGCCACTTGAGCGATGGTTCCGAGACTAGCTAGAATCAGGAGCACGGGATGGTGAGCAAAATCTCTAAACAGACGTTTTACATAACTAGAACGTTTTTGACTCATGCTTCCTCCCTCCCGTGTTGTGAATAATGAATTTCTTGATAAATCTCATTGGTAGACAAGAGGAAATCATGATTTCCCAGTCCTACTTGATGTCCCTTGTTCAAGACCAAAATCTGATCAGCAGACTTGAGACTATTGGTTCGTTGAGATACTAAGATCAAACTTGTATCACTCAATTCTTCTTTAATCGATTTTAAGAGACGAGCTTCCGTCAAATAATCCAAGGCGGAGGTTGAATCATCCAAAATTAAGAAAGGAGCCTTCTTCAAAAGAGCACGCGCAATGGTCAACCGCTGGCGTTGGCCACCTGAGAAATTTCGACCAAAGGCTTCCACTGGTTCATCAAGTTGTCCTTCTTTTTCACGGACAAAATCAGCCGCCTGAGCTGTTTCTAGCGCCCACCACAAATCATCATCCGATAGATTTTCTTCCATTCCAAGTAAGAGATTCGAGCGTATAGTCCCTCTAAAGAGCTCTGCTTTCTGTGGGACAACAGCTACCCACTCCCGCCACTCCTTGAGAGTTTTAGGAGAGCGACCTTGATGATAGAGGGCTAATTTCCCCTGACTAACGGCATACAAATGACTCAATAACTGAACCAGGGTGGATTTCCCAGATCCTGTACCACCGATAATTCCCAACATCTGTCCATGAACCAGATCAAAGGAAATATCTTCTAGGGCTGGGCTTGAAGCCGTTGGATAAGTGAAAGAAACTTTCTCAGTGCTGATCGCTTCTTGCTCTGTTGCAGTTTCTACTGGCAAAGCTTCAAGGAGGTCTTCTTCCTTCAAATCAAAAATCTCTTGGACACGCTTGGCAGAAATATAGCTGACATTTAAAGACGTGACCAGCATAGCCAGCTTGATCAATTCTGTTAAAATTTGTAATAAATAATTGACCAAAGCGACCAACATCCCTTGGGTTAAAAGACCAGCAGAGATATTCAATTGTCCTTGCCAAATGACACAAACCAAGGTCGTATTGACCACAAGGAAGGTCAAGGGACTCACCAAACTAGACCAGATACCAGCGCGAATTTGCCAGATCTTGTAGTCCTGATTGACCTCTCTAAAATCTTCTAATTCACTAGACTGTTGTCCAAAGGCCCGAATCACCCGCATCCCTTGAAATTGCTGACGCGTCACCGTGACCATTCGGTCTGTGATTTTCCGAATCTTGGCAAAAAGAGGATTGACAATCCGAGACATGATCACAATAATCAAGGTTAAAATCGCCACCATCCCCAAGAACCAAAGAGTAAGTTTAGGACTGATGGTGAAGGCCATGATGATAGATCCAAAGACAATGATCGGTGCTCTCAAAAAGAGGCGCAAGAATTGGTTGATCCCAACCTGGATTTGATAGGTATCAGAAGTGAGACGGGTTACCAAACTAGAAGTCCCGATCCTATCTCGCTTGTCCTTTGGAAGTGATAAGATCTTATCATACAAATCCTTGGTCATCTCGCGGGTAAAGCCGACAGCTGCTTTAGAAGAAAAATACTGGGCCGTAATAGCTACGACAACACCAAAGCTCGCAAATAAAAACAAAACACCAACCGTCATCATCACTGCGCTCGTTTCCTTTTTCGGAATGACCTGATCGACTAAGTGGGCGATGATTAAGGGGACACACAATTCAAAAATAGCTTCTAAAAGTTTAAACACGGGCCCTAGAAAAGTTTCCCATAGATAGCCCTTAAAATACTTCAATAATGATTTCATACGACTCGATTCTTTTTTTAATGGATATACATATTTTACCACAAATTCTTAAGATGAAAAAACTCCCCCTACAGAGCAGAGAGAGTTGAATACTGACCAGATGAAGGTCAGAAATCTTATTCCTTCTTTGTTACCTTGCTTAAGGTCTTACCCATTTTCCCCAATCCAATCATTAGTAGTGGGAAAGAAAATAGTGTTATAAGGCCTAATACAAGAAAGACTGCTACAAAGCCACAGCTATCAATGAACCAACCAGTCAGTGGGAAAATGACAATCATAGATAGACTAAACATCATGGAATTGATACTCAGCATGGTTGCTCGCACACTGGAAGGCAGATAAGCTTGTAAATCATTGTAGTAGATGGGTTGATAAACGGCATAAAGGGCATTGGTCAAAAGATAGACACTCAGATAGGCGAATGGAGTCTTTACACCTACCAAAAGCAAGGCCAACCCTGTCAGTGCAACTAGAATCGGAAAGACTTGATTACTATTCCATTTTTTCCCGATTTGACTGGCCAAATAAACCGCTAGGAGATTGAATCCACTACCAATTAACATGATGAGCGAAACTTGCCAACTAGCTAAGTCACTAATTTTCTGTTGGTAGTAAAAATAAAACATACACATGATGGTCCCTACCAACTGATAGATGAGCATCCAGTAAAATAAGACTGGTTTTTCCTGCCATTCTTGTTTCACTACCTCCAATATCCGCTTTAAGGTCAAATGATTTCTTTCATCACTCTTGCTCTCTGGCTCCTTCATCAGAAAGATCAAAAGAATGGAAAGCAAGGAAAGCCCAATAGCAATATAATAGGTCCAAGCCAATGCTCCGTGAATAAAGAAGCCTGCCACAACTGTACCTAACGTTCGGGTGACTTCGGCCACACCAGACAAGAAGCTAGAAATATACTCTCTAATAAACCAATCTGAAGCAAAGAAAGACCATTTTGAATAAAAAAGAGAATCCAAAAACTGGTGATTCCAAAATAAGATGTAAATTCCAAACCTGCTAGGAGTGAAATATTGCGTTTGTAAGTTCTTTTAAACATTGTTTTTCCTCTTTCAATAGATTATATAAGTGTTTCTAAAAGACTTACTTAGATTTGCCTACATCTTCTCCACCTCCTTCATTTTTTCTTGATTCATTTCTTGACGCAGCTGGGCCAATTGATTAGACAAGGACACCAACAATTCGGTTTGCAACTTTTGAATTTCCAGTAAATCCGTCTGGTCTTGCTGAACCATATGATCAATCTTCGTATGCAGTAAGCGAATTTCTCTTTCCGACTCCATATTGACGTTAAAGTCATTTCGCGCTTGCAGGCGATCATAATCTGCTGCCCTGTTTTGGCTCATCATGATCAAAGGAGCTTGAATCGCCGCAATAGTAGAAAGCGCAAGATTGAGCAAGATGAACGGATAAGGATCAAAATTCAAGCCAAAAGGATGCAGGACATTGATCAGCATCCAAATAGCCATCATCAGGATAAAACTAATGATAAAAGTCCATGAACCACCAAAGCGTGCAACCGAATCCGCCACCCGCTGACCGAAGGTATAGCTGGCTGTCAAGCGGTCTTCAACGTTAAAGGGACGCTCGCTTTCAGGCATGACAGCTGTTACCTGCTGTTTAATGGCTTCGTTTTTATCATTGGCACGATCAATAATCTGACCTAGATAATCCATACAATATTGGCTCAAATTTTTATACGTGATAAAATCATCCATTTGACTTTCAGGATAGGAAGTCTTGAGCATCTGTTGAATACTATGGTCTAGATCTGCGATCAAAGCCCCCTGACCATCCTCGTATTCTTTCCCATCGATGATGTCTATTTTCAGCATTGAGTTTCCTTTCATAGTTTTTAGGAGCAAATATAAAAGTTAAAAACGCCTAATGGCGTTTTTACGTCTATTAAGGTTTGATACGATGCAACATACGTGGGAATGGAATGGCTTCACGGATGTGTTTAGTACCAGCTGCGAAAGTGACCATCCGTTCAATCCCAATACCAAATCCACCGTGTGGAACTGTACCGTATTTACGAAGGTCAAGGTAGAATTCATACTCTGTCCGATCCATGCCAAGAGATTCCATCTTCGCAACAAGAGCGTCGTAGTCTTCCTCACGCATTGAACCACCGATGATTTCTCCGTAGCCTTCTGGTGCGAGCAAGTCGGCACAAAGCACGCGGTCTGGGTTACCAGGAACTGGCTTCATGTAGAAGGCCTTGATGTCAGCTGGATAGTTGATCACGAAGGTTGGCACACCAAAGTGGTTTGAAATCCATGTTTCATGTGGTGAACCGAAGTCGTCTCCATGTTCCAAATGCTCATAATCCGCATCTTCATCGTTTTCATGCTCTTGCAAGAGATCAATCGCTTCATCGTAAGTGATGCGTTTGAATGGTTCAGCAATGTAGCGTTTCAAGAGCTCCGTATCACGCTCCAATGTTTCCAAGGCTTGAGGAGCACGATCCAAAACACCTTGAAGAAGAGCTTTGACATATGCTTCTTGCAAGTCAAGTGATTCATCATGTGTCAAGTAAGAGTACTCAGCGTCCATCATCCAGAACTCAGTCAAGTGACGGCGAGTCTTAGATTTTTCAGCACGGAATACTGGACCAAAGTCAAAGACGCGACCAAGGGCCATTGCACCAGCTTCAAGATAAAGCTGACCTGATTGGCTCAAGTAGGCTGGTGTTCCAAAGTAGTCTGTTTCAAACAGTTCAGTTGAATCTTCCGCCGCATTTCCTGAAAGAATTGGACTATCAAACTTCATGAAACCGTTCTTATCGAAGAACTCATAAGTTGCATAGATAATAGCATTACGGATTTGCATGACAGCGACTTGTTTACGTGAACGCAACCACAAGTGGCGGTTATCCATCAAGAAGTCTGTCCCGTGTTCTTTTGGAGTGATTGGGTAATCTTGAGATTCACCGATGACTTCGATGTCCGTAATATCCAATTCGTAACCAAATTTAGAACGCTCGTCTTCTTTGACAATACCAGTCACAAACACTGATGTTTCTTGGCTCAAGCGTTTGATGGTGTCAAATTTTTCAAGACCCACTTCTTCTCCGAATTTTTCGATAAAGTTTGGTTTGAAAGCTACACCTTGGAAAAAGGCAGTTCCGTCACGCAATTGCAAGAAAGCAATTTTTCCTTTACCTGATTTATTGGCCACCCAAGCACCGATGGTCACTTCTTGACCAACATAGTCTTTTACTTCGATGATAGTAATCCGTTTTGTCATCATTCATCTTCCTTTTCTCG
>PPYF01268904.1_pt1 | contig 11777 bp, 10 predicted proteins | sample 1559871 | NCBI WGS metagenome assembly PPYF01 (sample SAMN08240021, study PRJNA423297) | Human gut metagenome, whole genome shotgun sequencing project. | reverse complement strand
AGGTATAGCTGGCGAGCAGGGCGCTCCGGTCCCCCTGCTCCCGGGCCAGGCAGCGGCTGAGCTCGTTGGCCTTGTCCAGCAGGCGGATCAGGCTTTTGGACTTTTCATTGGCCGTATAGTTCTCATATCGCTGCAGGCGGCCGGACATGGAGGACAGCGTCTGTTGGGCCACCCGGCGCACGCCGGCCTTGTCCAGGGCGGTGATGGCGCTGTAGCCCAGCAGGATGAGAACCAGTCCGACCAGCAGGGACAGCCAGAAAAGCTTGGATGCCCAAAAGCTGCCCGCGGCATAGATGCGTTTTTTCATCGCGTTACCCCCAGAGCCCGGTCAGCGTCCAGGCCATATCGCGTTAAAATGGTCCGGGTGGTCCCGTCGGACTCCATCTCCGCCAGGGTCTGGGTGAGGGCCTGGGCCAGCGCCTGGTGGGTGTCCTTTTGAAAGGCCACCCCCAGCTGAGATACGTCCAGGATTTCGTCCAGCATCCGGTAGGAGCCCGGGGAGGAGTCGAGGAACAGCCGCAGGGCGTTTTCGTGCCCCGCGATGGCATCGGCATAGCCCTTGCGCAGACAGGCGTATACCTCGTCCATGGTGGAGAAGGCGTACACCGCCTCCACCTGGGAGACACCCGGCGCGCTGGAGGTGAGGAAGAGCGCCTCCGGCTTGCCCGTGGCCTGCACCGCCACCCGGCGGCCCGCCAGGTCGGCCAGGGTATGGATGTCGCTGTTTGCCCGCACCGCCACCATCTGGCGGCTGTAGAGATAGGGCCCGGCCCACTGGTACAGGTCCTCCCGCCCGGTCATGGTAAAGCTGCCCCACAGGCAGTCCGCCTGGCCGCTGGACAGATAGGCATCCTTGTTCTCCCACACGATCTGGCAGAACTCCGGGGCATAGCCCAGGCGGCGGCAGGCCTCGGTGGCCAGGTCCACGTCCACGCCGATCAAATTGCCGTTGGGGCCCACATAGCTGTATGGCTTATAGTTGTCGCTGGCGATGACCAGCCGGGGCAGGTCCTCCGCAGAACGATCGCTTTCCGCTCCACCGCAGGCGGTCAGGGTCAACATCACAGCCAAGGCGGCGGCCAGCAGGCCCTTTTTCATGAAAACACCCCCACATCAGGATACATGTTACATTTAAAATAACATTTCATGGAAACCTTGTCAATCATGAAGAAACGCCGGACCCTCCCGCCCATGGGAGGATCCGGCGTTTTCACTCAGCTTTCGATCAGACCTTCCGCCCGGTAGAAGTCGGCGGCCCCCTGGTGGAGGGGGATGGGCAGGTCCTCATACAGAAATTCCGGCCGGGCCATCTCCGCCAGGGCGGGGGTGGACTGGGCCAGCTCCTCCGCCCCGTGATACAGGGTCTGGGTCAGCTGATAGACCAGCTCGTCCGGTGCGTCGGCCCGGACGCACAGCAGGCACTTGGCCCCGAAGGTGTTCAGGTCCTCTGTCTGGCCCGAATAGGTCCCGGCAGGGACACAGACGGCGTAATAGGACTGGTTTTCAGCCAGAATGCGGCTGAGCTCCTCGTCGGTAAAGGGCAGCAGACGGCAGGACTCCTGCTGTGTCAGCCAGGTCAGGCTGCGGGCGGGGACCCCGGCAAAGGCGTGGAGGGCATCCAGGCTGCCGTCGGCGATCTGGCGGGCCCCGTCCTCCAGGCTGCAATTCACCAGCTGGGCCTTCCGGGTATCCAATCCCAGCAGCTCCACCGCCGTCCGGGCGGACAGCTCGGTGGTGGAGTCCTGTGGGCCCACCCCCAGGCGCAGCCCGCCCAGGTCGTGGACATACTCTGCCGGGCTGTCCGCCGGGGCGATCCAGCAGGAGACGCTGGAGTATACCGCCGCCACTGCCCGCAGGGGCTGGGGCTGGCCCTCAAATTCCTCTGTACCCGCATAGGCGGCATAGGCCACGTCGCCGGATACCAGCCCCAGGTCGATGTCCCCGGCGGCCAGGCTGTGTACATTCATGGCCGAGCCGCTGGATACGCTGACGCTCACCTTTCTGGCTTCCCCGTCAGACAGCAGGGCGGCGATGGCGCTGCCCGCCGGGGTCATGGCCCCGCCCCGGTCCGCCGTGCCGATGGTCAGCAGGGTGGGCTCCGGCTCCGGCGCAGCGCAGCCGGGCAGCAGCACGGCCAGCGAGAGGAGAAGGGCGAGGGGGGCGGCATGTTGAAGTTTCATGGCGGGCTCCTTTTTCAAAGGCGGGATTGGAAGGCGGCGCATCCGCCGCCATTTCTGGGTATTATACCACAGGCTGACACCGTTCCGCAAGAGAGGACCGCCGAGGCAAGAAAACGGCCCGGAGCGGGAGGCTCCGGGCCGAGCTGCGTTTCACCGGACATCAGCCGGCGAAGAAGCTGCTAAAGATAGAGAGGAAAATGGGGTTGTAGATGTCGTCGATGATGACAGCGAAGGAGGGATACAGCACCCAGGCCACGTTGTGCCAGCCGTACTGGTCCATCACGGCCTTCTCGTTGGCCACGGCGTTGGGCCCGGAGCCGCAGCCCCAGCCGCAGTTGCCGGCGGCCATCACCGCCGCGCCATAGTCGTGACCGAAGGCGGGGAAGGAGATGAAGATGGCAAACAGGACGATGAGGACGGCCTGGGCCACCAGAATGACGCCCATCTGACCGGCCACGCTGGACAGGGCGGTGATGTCCACCGTCATCAGCACCAGGGCCAGATAGAGCTCCAGGAACATGTGCTCGATGGCGTCCATCTCGGGGACATAGGTCTCCACATGGGCGGCCTCCAGAATGTTGCGGACGATGCTGCCGGCGAACAGGCAGCCGATGAACTTGGGCATCTCGATCTTGGGGATGTTGTCCAGCAGGCAGTAGATGGGCATACCCAGGGCGCAGATGAGCAGCACCAGGCCGAAGCAGGAGACCATGCGGCTGTTGACCAGGGGATTGACCGCACCGGTCTTGGCGGAGTCGGGCTTGTCGTTGGGGTCGGCCTTCAGGTGGTGGCGGGTGATGAGGAAAGCGGCCACAGGTCCGCCGATGAGGGAGCCTATGATGTTGCCCATGGTGCCGGCGGCTACGCCCACCTCAGTGGCGTTTTCCGGGGCACCCAGCTTGACGAAGATGGGGCCGAAGGCGGAGGCGGTGCCCACGCCGCCGGACATGGCGGAGGAGGAGCACTGCAGGCCCAGCAGGGGGTGCATCCCGATGAACTTGGCCACCACAACGCCCAGCACGTCCTGCATGGTGATGAGCAGACAGGCGGCCAGGGCGATCTTCACGCACAGCTTGCCGCCGGCGTTTTTCAGCAGCTTGGCGCTGAAGCCATAGCCCACGCACATGAAGAAAACGTTCTGGCACAGGTCCTTGATGGTGCCCACGTTAAAGGACAGGGCGATGATGCCGGAGCCCTTGATGGCGGCCACCAGGATCGAGAACAGCAGGCCGGAGACCACGGGGGCGGGGATAGCGAACTTTCGCAGGGGGGTGGAGTGGTCGATGATGAACCGCCCCAGGAAGATGACGATGGCGGCAAAGCCCAGGCTGGTCAGATATTCAAACTGAAACCCGGCGATGGCACCATCCGCTGCTGGCGTATAGGTGCCGAAGTAGCTTAGAATGTTTTCCATATGCGTTTCCTCCTACTGCAGGGCCCTTCTCCGGGGACCTTGCTCTTTCTGGACACAATATATAAAAAAGACGATGGTAAAGTCAATTTTTGTACTTAAAGAAGCACATAAGTAAGTAAAGTATATGAAGGAGAAAAATCAAAAATACAGATGGAAAACAAAATTCTGCAAAAAAATAAGCGAACAGACGGAAAGAAGCCCGCAAGCGGGGGAGAACATGAATAAAACCCGAATAACTCATGCAGAAATATCCGGGTTTTGTTTGTTATGTTCCCACGTATCGATATTGGATAGAGGGCCGTCCGCCGGTGCGGTAGTCGATAGAGCTCTCCAGCTCGTGGGTCTCCACCATGTGGCTGACATAGCGGCGCACGGTGATGCGGGACAGATGGACCTGGGCGGCGATCTGCTCGCTGGTGAAGGCCTCTCCGGGGTGAGCGGAGAGGAACTCCCGGATCATGGACAGGGTGGACAGGTTCAGCCCCTTGCTCAGCTCTTCGGCCGGAGGCGGGGGCTCGGGCAGCTGAATGAGCCGGTCAATGGTCTGCTGGTCCACCCCGGCGGAGTGCTGGGTCAGCAGGCTCTGCCGCTGGAGAAAGCGGTCCATGGCCTGGCGGAACCGGGGCAGGACAAAGGGCTTGATGAGATAGTCCAGCACCCCCCGCTGGAGCAGGGCCTGAACGATGTCCGGGTCGTTGGCCGAGGTGACGGCGATGACGGCGGGGGCGGGGCCCGGCAGGGCCAGCAGCCGGTCCAGAAACTCCTGGCCGTTCATCTGGGGGGTGTAGTAGTCCAGAATGACCAGGTCGGCCCGGTGCTCCGCTAAGTAGTCCAGGGCGGGCAGCCCATTTTTAAAGACCCGGTCCACCTGGAACCGGCGGTCAGACTCCACATACTGCCGGTCAATGGCGGCCACCATAGAGTCGTCCTCGATGATCAGCACATGATAGGGCACGGTCAGGACCTCTCTTTCGTAAACGTCAGGGTGAAGCAGGTGCCGGTGTGGGGTTCGGTGTCCAGGTCGATGGTCCCACCGCGGCGCTGGGTGATGTCCCGGATCATGGCAAGGCCCAGACCCCGGCCCGGGCCCTTGGAGGAGAAGCCCCGCTCGAAAATGCGGGCCCGGATGTCCTCGGGCACTCCGTCCCCCGTGTCCTCACAGGTGATGATGTTGCAGTCGGAGCGGGTGTAGAACCCCAGGCGGATCTCCCGCACCTTGGGGCTGCTGCGGGCGAGCTCCTCAATGGCGTTTTCCAGCAGATTGCCCACGATGGAGGTGCACTCTGTCTCGGTGAGCAGCAGGTCCTCCGGGCGGCACCGGCTGTCCGGCGTGACGGTGAGGCAGATGCCGTATTCCGCCGCGTGCATCATCTTTCCGATGACCAGGGCGCAGATGGAGGACACCCGGATGCAGTCCGCCGTCTCCCGGACGGCCTGGCTGGAGACCAGGCTGCTGTTGATGATGAGATGCTTGGCCTGGTCGATCTGTCCGGACTGAAGATAGCCCAGGATCACATGGAGCTTGTTCATAAACTCGTGGTTAAAGGCCCGCAGGGTGTCCAGGGTGTTCTGGGTGCCGGACAGCTTGTCCGACAGGCGGAGCATCTCTGTCTTGTCGTGGAAGACGGTGAGCACGCCGCCGCCCTCCTCGCCCTGGATGGGCAGCTCGGTGGTCAGCACCTGGCGGTTGCCCAGGGTGCAGGAGCGGTTATAGCTGCCCGCGCCGGACCGGGCCGTCTCTTTGCAGCGGGAGTCGGGGAACAGCTGGGGCAGGGGGCATCCCGCCGGGTCATCCTCCGTATGGAGCAGAGCCTGGGCGGCCTGGTTGCAGAAGAGGATGTTTCCCGCCGGGTCAGTGGCCACCACGCCGTCTTCAATGGCGTTGAGCACGTCAGACTGGCGCAGATACAGGTCCAGCAGCTCGGCGGGGTGGTGCCCCCGCAGACTGCTTTTCAGCAGGGACACGATGCCGTGGGACAGGGCCAGGGCCGCCGCCAGCATGACGCACAGCAGCACCAGACTGTAGCAGGCCAGCACCAGGCCCCGGCGGAGGATGTCAGAGGTGAAGACCGAGGCCATGACAAAGCCCACCAGCTCTCCCCGGTCGTTATACACGGCGTGAAAGGCCCGGCGCTGCTCCCCGTGGGTGCTGTATCCGGTGGTGATAAAGCTGTCCTGTTCCTGAAGCCGCTGCCCCTCGTCCCCGGTGAGCTCCGTCTCGCCGCCGGACTGGCGGCTGGTGTGGTAAAAGCGCATCCCGCTGGTGTCGCACACCAGAATGACATCCAAGCCGGACAGGGTCTGGCTCATGGCGTCCAGCTCCTGGCGGACCTGGGGGTCGGGATAGCCCTGCTCCAGCATGTCGGCCACCGGGCGGAGGGAGGCCACATAGGCGGCGGTGTTGGAGATGACTCCGTCCATCGCATGGCGCTGGCGGGAGATATCCAGCCACAGGGTGATGCCGGTGAACAGCAGCAAAAGCGCGGCGCACAGGGAGAAAAAGCTGAGAAACAGCTGGCGCTCTAAGCTCAGCCGTTGAAATCGTCGGATCAAAGAAGATCGCCTCCCGGGGGAAGATGGGGGATGTTTTCCGAAAAAATCATATCAGCGGCGGGGGGAAAAGTCAACTGCGCCCGCCCTCTTGCCTTGGACGGTGAAATGTGATACCATCAGACGACAGCGCTGGGCGCTGTCTGACATTTGACAAAGGAGTATCAGTATGCCGATTTACAAGACAGACAGAAACCCCACCGGCACCGGCGGCTTTGACATCAGCGCGGCGGCCCTTCATATCATCGCCATGGCGCTTATGCTGATGGACCACCTTTGGGCGACGATCTTCCCCGCCCAGGAGTGGCTGACCTGTGCGGGGCGGCTGGCCTTTCCCATCTTTGCCTTCATGGCGGTGGAGGGATATTTCCACACCCACAGCTTTCAAAAGTATGCGCTGCGGCTGCTGCTGTTTGCGGTGCTGTCTGAGGTGCCCTTCGACCTGATGTACGGCGGGACGTGGTTTTATCCGGTCCACCAGAATGTGATTTGGACGCTGCTGATGGGCCTTTTGGGCATCCGCCTGATGGAGACGGTGCGGGCGAAGGGGAAGACCTGGCGATACATCCTGGCATCCGCCGCCGTGGTCCTGGCCGGAGCGGTGCTGGGGACCCTGTGCATGGTGGATTACTACGGCGCCGGGGTGCTGACGGTGTTCCTGTTCTACTTTTTCCGGGGGAAGAAGTGGTGGTGTCTGCTGGGGCAGCTCCTTGGGCTTTACTGGGTGAATGTGGAGCTGCTGGGCGGTCTGGTGTACCCCATCCGGCTGCTGGGCATGGAGCTTGAGCTGTGCCAGCAGGGGCTTGCGCTGCTGGCGCTGATCCCCATCTGGCTGTATCACGGCCGGCAGGGATACCACAGCAAGCCGTTCCAGTATGTGTGCTATGGGTTTTATCCGGTCCACATGCTGGTGATCGTGCTGATCCTGAATGTTATGACCCGGTGAGCACAAAGCCGGAGGGCAAACCCAAAGCCCGGAGCGCCGCACAGCGCTCCGGGCTTTGGGTTTTACATAGAATTTGACTCGAAACTAGTATTTTTCTGGATTGTAAAGATTTTGAAAATTTGCTTCCTGTGATTGTAAGACGCCGGAAAATCTGCTATACTTTTAAGAAAAGAGAAATTTGATATAAAAGGGAAAGGGAGGGAGCAGATGAGATCGTCCCGTTTTATCAATGACATCAAGGATAACCGTGTGGTGACCGAGCTGCTGCGCCACCGCCGGGTCTATCTGTTTGAATATTTTTCCGCCACCGACACCATGGTGGTCTATGACCAAGCGCTGAATGTGCAGCGGACCATCGAGCGCTATGTGGCCTCCGTCTGTGCGCAGGGCTGTGTCCTGCCGGAGGACCGCTGGCAGCTGCGGGAGCTGCTTACCGGCCAGATGCACGGCCCCCTGGAGCTGCGGGAGATCAAAGAGGGGAAGCTGCTCTACCTGGAGGCGGACGCCCTGCCTGCGCAGGATATCCGGGAGGGGCAGGTGTTTGTGGGCTATGCCAAGGACGTGACCCCGGAGAAGGAGCGGGAGCGCAGCCTGCTCCAGCAGGCCCAGCACGACCCGCTGACCCAGCTGTATAACCGCCGGATGGCCAAAAGCCTGATCGCCCGGTATCTGGAGGAGAAGGACCCCTATGCCTCCTGCGGCCTGCTGGTCATTGACGTGGACTTTTTCAAAAACGTGAACGACCGCTACGGCCATCTGTTTGGAGACAAGGTCCTGCGGGAGTTTGCCCGTCTGCTGAATACCCTGTTCAAGCGGGAGGACGTGCTGGCCCGGATCGGCGGAGACGAGTTTTTGGTCTTTATGAAGGATGCCGGACACTCCGTGGTGCTGAAGAAGGCCAGGCAGCTGTCTGAGTCGGTGCGGAAGCTGGTGTTCGAGGAGAACGACTACTGCATGACATGCAGCATCGGGGTCTGCTTTTTGCCGGAAAACGTATCGGGCTATTCCTATGAGCAGCTGTTTCAAAACGCCGACTGGGCCCTGTATCAGGCCAAGGAGAACGGGCGCAACCAATACGCCTTCTGCGACAACCTCCACCGCTATGCCGAGGGGGAGAATACAGAGATCAAGACGGAGGATATCGATGCCCGCTATCTCCACAACGATCTCATCTCCACCGCCTTTGAGCTGTTCGAGAAAACGAACAGCTTTGAGGCAGCCATCTCTCTGTTTTTAAAGATCGTGGGCATCCGCCTGCAGCTGGACCGCATCACCATCATCAATACGGATATTAAAGAACACCGCACCAGCCGGCAGTTTCAGTGGACCTCCCCCCGGGCCCCGGCGGCTCTGGAGCAGGAGGGCGGCTTTACCAAGGAGGACTTTATCACCCTGTTCCAGAGCTATGACGAATACGGCACCACCGTTTTGCAGTATGACAACATGGACATGTATTCTCCCGGCGGGGCCGCCCTGCTGATGCAGGGGGGCGCGAAAACCGTGGTCTATGCCGCCATGTACAGCGAGGGCGAGTATCTGGGGGCCATCGCCTATGTGGTGTGCGGCAGCAAGCGCTTTTGGACGCAGCAGAGCCGGAAAGAGCTGGGGGAGATCACCAAGATCATCAACGCCTATCTCGCCAAGCACCTGGCGGCCAACGCCATCAACCGGGGCATGATGGCCGCCCCGGACTTTGACCGGCTCACCGGTCTGTTGAGCTTCAGCCGCTTCCGGGAGGAGATCGAGCACAAGATCGTGGGCGGCTATGCCGGGGGCCATATCATCGTGTACAGCGACTTTGAGAACTTTAAATACTTCAATGCGAAGTATGGCTATGCCGTGGGCGATCAGGTGCTGAAGGAGTTCAGCGGCTATCTGGTAAGCAATGTGCACGCCGTGGGCGACATGTACATGACCCGGGTGGTCGGGGATCAGTTCGCCGTCTATGTGCCCTACCGTGGGCCGGAGGACAGCACGGCCTTTGTGGACCGGATGAACCGGGAGTTTGAGCGGCGGCAGGCGGAGAAATACCCGGAGGCCAGCCTGCATCTGCGCAGCGGTATCTATGAGATCGAGCCGGACTGCCTCAGCGCCTCCGCCGCCATCGACAAGGCAAACTTTGCCCGCAAGCAGCTCCGGCCCGGCGACAGAGGATCGGTCCTGCGCTATGACCGGCAGATGGAAGAGCAGCAGACCCTGACCAACGAACTGACCAACGGCCTGAGCCGGGCCATGGAGCGGGGAGAGTTCAAGCTGTATCTCCAGCCCAAGTTCTCGTTGAAGGATTTCTCTGTCATCGGGGCGGAGGCCCTGGTCCGGTGGGAGCGGGAGAACGGCACCGTGCTCTATCCCGACCAATTTATCCCCATCCTGGAGAACACCGGCCGCGTGGTGGCCCTGGACCTGTATATGTTCGAGCAGGTGGCGGAGTTTTTAAAGCGCGGCATTCAGGACGGGCTGAGGCTGTATCCCATTGCGGTGAATGCCTCGGTGGCCCTGGCCAAGGACCCGGAGAACGCCCGGCGGTATGACGAGATACTCCGGCGGCACCGGATCAGCGCTGAACTGCTGGAGATCGAACTGACAGAGACCGCCGCTGTGTTCGAGTTTGACCGGGTGAAAAAGCTTTTCGCCTGCTTCCGGGAGAAGAAGATGCAGACCTCTCTGGACGACTTCGGTGCGGGTTATTCTGTGCTCAACTCCGTGGTGGACATCCCCATCAACACCGTGAAGCTGGACCGGGGCTTTATCGTCCGCTGTACAGAAAACCAGCGGGGCATCTACTTTCTGCAGCAGGTGGTGAACATGGTGAAGAGCCTGGGCTATCAGGTCATCTGCGAGGGCATCGAGACCCGGGAACAGGTGGACATCATGCGTGCCGTGGGCTGCGACAGCGCCCAGGGCTTCTGGTTCTCCAAGGCCATCCCGGCGGAGGAATTCCGGGAGAAATATATGAGGTAAACGACATCCCATAGGGGCGGCCTGTGTGTCGCCCGCCCTCTCAGTCACGGCTAACGCCGTGCCAGCTCCCCCGAAGGGGAAGCCAAGTTTCTTGCCTTGTCATTGCGAGGAGGCCCGAAGGGCCGACGCGGCAATCCGTATTCCCCGTCCCCTTGCCTCCCCCTTTGGGGGAGGTGCCCAGTGCGCACACTGGGCGGAGAGGGTCATTCCCCAACGCGCAAAAACAGCCGCCCGGCCGGGCGGCTGTTTTTGCGGTTCATTGCACCTGTGTGCGGTGCAGCGCTTTTTTGTTTTCATACATGGCCCGGTCTGCCCGATGGAACACCTGGTCAAAGGTCAGGCTGTCGTCCTGTGCGGTGCAGCTGCCAAAGGCCACATCCAAGGGGAGGATGCCGTCGCTGCACTGCTTTAAACGCTGGCGGATGCGGGCGACGACGGCCTGGGCCTGGTCGGCGGGGCACTTGGGGCAGAGGATGAGAAACTCGTCCCCGCCCACCCGCATGGCCACGGAGCTTGGGGGGATGCTGTCCTGGATGCACCGGGCCACCCGCTGGAGCATCAGGTCGCCATATTCGTGGCCCAGGGTGTCGTTCACCCGTTTCAAATAGTTGCAGTCGGCCATAATAAGGCTGGCGGGGAAGTCGTCAGTGCGGACGTAGTGCCGCATCCGGGTCTCCAGATAGTTCCGGTTATACAGCCCCGTGAGCTTGTCCCGGAAGGAGAGTTCCTTCACCTCCCGCTCCTGGGTCACCTGCTGGGTGATGTCGTTGATGACCCCGATGATGCCGATGACCGCCCCGTGGAGCCGCACCGGGTTCTTTTTGATCTCCAGATAGACCGGGCCGGAGGGGAGGGGGACCCGGCTGACCCGATGGCTGCCCTGGCCGGAAGCCAGAATGTGCAGGTCTTCCTCATAACACTCCCGGCCCAGGGCGGGGTCAGATTGGACCTCTAAATCGGTCCGGCCCAAAAGGTCCTCTGCTGCGCTGCCGTGGACCAGACCGCACAGGTCAGAGACAAAGCGGTATCTGCATTGGGTATCCTTAAAGAAAATACTGGCCGGGGCGCTGCGGATAAAGCACAGCAGCTCCTCGTGGCTCAAGCTGGTCAGTTCGTTCATGCCTGCGTCCTCTTCTTCAGTCTTGTATGCGCCTGTCAGGGGGCGGGTACAGGTTCCACCTTAAAATTTCCAGAGTCATTATAACTCTATCATAACTCCGTTTTCAAATATTTGCAAGACTTAACGCTATTATAAGTCCATAATAGCGTTATACGGAGGAAAAGAGGATGAACAAGATCAATGAAAAGCACTTCGGGCTGCGAGTGGATGGGGATATTCTGGCGAAATTCCGCTATGTGTGCGGGTTCAAGGGCCGCTCGGCCAACGCCCAGATCATCCAACTCATGCTGAAATGTATCGCGGAATATGAAAAAGAGCACGGAAAGATCACGTTGGAATAAAGAAAAACCGGACTGGCCGTTAATTAGGGGAACGGTCAGTCCGGTTGAGTTTTTGGGGGGATACCCTCTCAGTCACGGCTGCGCCGTGCCAGCTCCCCCACAGGGGGAGCCAAGGGGCAGGGGATTCCGGGCGGATGATATCCGCCCCTACACCTGCTTCACTGGTCTCTTGTAGGGGCGGCTATCAGCCGCCCGCCGTCGGCGTACAAGGCAAGCATTGCGGGCGGATGGGGACATCCGCCCCTACGGAATGTGACGAACCTTG
>PPYF01526168.1_pt1 | contig 11778 bp, 7 predicted proteins | sample 1559871 | NCBI WGS metagenome assembly PPYF01 (sample SAMN08240021, study PRJNA423297) | Human gut metagenome, whole genome shotgun sequencing project. | reverse complement strand
GCCGAAGATGCAGATGTCACCTTGCAGTTGCATCTGAAAATGTGGCCGGATCTGCAAAAACACAAAGGGCCGTTGAACGTCTTCGAGAATATCGAAATGCCGCTGGTGCCGGTGCTTTCACGCATTGAACGTAACGGTGTGAAGATCGATCCGAAAGTGCTGCACAATCATTCTGAAGAGCTCACCCTTCGTCTGGCTGAGCTGGAAAAGAAAGCGCATGAAATTGCAGGTGAGGAATTTAACCTTTCTTCCACCAAGCAGTTACAAACCATTCTCTTTGAAAAACAGGGCATTAAACCGCTGAAGAAAACGCCGGGTGGCGCGCCGTCAACGTCGGAAGAGGTACTGGAAGAACTGGCGCTGGACTATCCGTTGCCAAAAGTGATTCTGGAGTATCGTGGTCTGGCGAAGCTGAAATCGACCTACACCGACAAGCTGCCGTTGATGATCAACCCGAAAACCGGGCGTGTACATACCTCTTATCACCAGGCAGTAACCGCAACGGGACGTTTATCGTCAACCGATCCTAACCTGCAAAACATTCCGGTGCGTAACGAAGAAGGTCGCCGTATCCGCCAGGCGTTTATTGCGCCAGAGGATTATGTGATTGTCTCAGCGGACTACTCGCAGATTGAACTGCGCATTATGGCGCATCTCTCGCGTGACAAAGGCTTGCTGACCGCATTCGCCGAAGGAAAAGATATCCACCGTGCAACGGCGGCAGAAGTGTTTGGTTTGCCACTGGAAACCGTCACCAGCGAGCAACGTCGTAGCGCGAAAGCGATCAACTTTGGTCTGATTTATGGCATGAGTGCTTTCGGTCTGGCGCGGCAATTGAACATTCCGCGTAAAGAAGCGCAGAAGTACATGGACCTTTACTTCGAACGCTACCCTGGCGTGCTGGAGTATATGGAACGCACCCGTGCTCAGGCGAAAGAGCAGGGCTACGTTGAAACGCTGGACGGACGCCGTCTGTATCTGCCGGATATCAAATCCAGCAATGGTGCTCGTCGTGCAGCGGCTGAACGTGCAGCCATTAACGCGCCAATGCAGGGAACCGCCGCCGACATTATCAAACGGGCGATGATTGCCGTTGATGCGTGGCTACAGGCTGAGCAACCGCGTGTGCGTATGATCATGCAGGTACACGATGAACTGGTATTTGAAGTCCATAAAGATGATGTCGATGCCGTCGCGAAGCAGATTCATCAACTGATGGAAAACTGTACCCGTCTGGATGTGCCGTTGCTGGTGGAAGTGGGGCGTGGCGAAAACTGGGATCAGGCGCACTAAGATTCGCCTGAACATGCCCTTTTTTCGTAAGTAAGCAACATAAGCTGTCACGTTTTGTGATGGCTATTAGAAATTCCTATGCAACAACTGAAAAAAAATTACAAAAAATGCTTTCTGAACTGAACAAAAAAGAGTAAAGTTAGTCGCGTAGGGTACAGAGGTAAGATGTTCTATCTTTCAGACCTTTTACTTCACGTAATCGGATTTGGCTGAATATTTTAGCCGCCCCAGTCAGTAATGACTGGGGCGTTTTTTATTGGGCGAAAGAAAAGATCCGTAATGCCTGATACGCCATGTTTATCAGGCCAACGGTAGAATTGTAATCTATTGAATTTACGGGCCGGATACGCCACATCCGGCACAAGCATTAAGGCAAGAAAATTATTCGCCGTCCTGCGTTTCTTCTACAGGCTGCATCTCGCTAAACCAGGTATCCAGTTTCTGCCGCAGCTTGTCCACGCCTTGTTTCTTCAGCGAAGAAAACGTTTCAACCTGCACATCACCGTTAAACGCCAGCACCGCTTCACGCACCATATTCAATTGCGCTTTACGTGCGCCGCTTGCCAGTTTGTCCGCTTTGGTCAGCAGTACCAGCACGGCGATATTGCTGTCTACCGCCCACTCAATCATCTGCTGATCCAAATCTTTCAGCGGATGGCGAATATCCATTAGCACCACCAGACCTTGCAGGCTCTGACGTTTTTCGAGGTACTCGCCGAGCGCGCGCTGCCATTTGCGCTTCATCTCTTCCGGGACTTCCGCATAACCGTACCCAGGCAAGTCAACCAGACGCTTGCCGTCAGCCACTTCAAACAGGTTGATAAGCTGGGTGCGCCCCGGGGTTTTTGAGGTACGAGCCAGGCTTTTCTGGTTAGTCAGCGTGTTCAGCGCGCTGGATTTACCTGCGTTGGAACGGCCTGCAAAAGCCACTTCAATTCCGGTATCGGAAGGTAGGTGGCGAATATCAGGCGCACTCATCACAAAATGCGTCTGTTGATAATTCAAATTAGTCAAAGCGGTCGTCTCCATCAGTCAAAGCTTTGCGGCGATTATACCTGAACCATAATAAAAGGCGGATTTTTCGGCGTGAGCGTTGTAAGTAAAAGCCATATGCTTTGTGAGACATTGCCGATAGTCTTTATGCGAAATAGCAGAGAAAATTCTGCGACGCATGTCAAATAAACTATATAAATCAGTGAATTGCTTTTATATAAAACTCTGAAAATGTGCAAATACTGATGGCGGTTGATTGTTTATTTAAAGCAAAGGCGTAAAGTAGCACCCATAGAGCGAGGACGCTAACAGGAACAATGACTCAGGATGAGGGTCAGGAGCGCCAGGAGGCGAAGACAGAGGATTGTCAGGAAGATAAACGTCCGGAGACGTAATTAAATGGAAATGGAATCAACACGGATTGTTCCGGCTAATGGAAAAACAGGGTGTGTTGGCGGCCTGCAAGGATTGTAAGACCCGTTAAGGGTTATGAGTCAGGAAAAAAGGCGACAGAGTAATCTGTCGCCTTTTTTCTTTGCTTGCTTTCTGTTAGATTCCGCCGCAAATCTATACTGAATAAAACGGCTAAAAGACGAACCATTATGAAACCATCATCTTCAAACTCACGCAGCAAAGGTCATGCAAAAGCGCGTCGAAAAACACGCGAGGAGCTGGATCAGGAAGCTCGTGACCGTAAGCGTCAGAAAAAACGTCGTGGTCATGCGCCGGGCAGCCGCGCAGCGGGCGGTAACACCACGTCAGGCAGCAAAGGCCAGAACGCACCAAAAGATCCACGTATTGGCAGTAAAACCCCTATTCCATTGGGCGTGGCTGAAAAAGTCACCAAACAGCACAAACCGAAGAGTGAGAAACCTATGCTTTCACCGCAGGCGGAGTTGGAGTTACTGGAAACGGATGAGCGTCTGGATGCGCTGCTGGAACGTCTGGAAGCAGGCGAAACCCTGAGCGCCGAAGAGCAATCCTGGGTGGATGTCAAACTGGATCGTATTGATGAGTTGATGCAGAAACTCGGCCTCTCTTATGACGATGACGAAGAAGAGGAAGAAGACGAGAAGCAAGAAGACATGATGCGTCTGCTGCGGGGCAACTAACGGATTGCCGCCGTGGGCCTTCCCGTTCTGCTGATAACCCTTCCGGTTATATGTTATCTGGTGTGGTTATTCGTTAAACTACAGCGGTTGTCGCGGCGACAAAAGTGGCTGCGCAACCGGCTGATGACTCGAAACGGGCATCCGCCGGTACGCCGTAGCCGCCAGAGACGCCATCGGAAGGAGTGAGCATGTCTGTACAGCAAATCGACTGGGATCTGGCCCTGATCCAGAAATATAACTATTCCGGGCCACGATACACCTCGTACCCGACCGCGCTGGAGTTTTCAGAAGACTTCGGCGAACAGGCGTTTTTACAAGCCGTGGCGCGCTATCCTGAGCGTCCATTATCTCTCTACGTACATATTCCGTTCTGCCATAAGCTTTGTTACTTCTGCGGTTGCAATAAGATAGTTACTCGCCAGCAGCACAAGGCCGATCAGTATCTGGACGCGCTGGAGCAAGAAATCGTCCATCGTGCACCGCTTTTTGCCGGGCGCAAGGTGAGCCAGCTGCACTGGGGCGGTGGTACGCCGACGTATCTGAACAAAGCGCAAATCAGCCGTCTGATGAAGCTGCTGCGCGAAAACGTCCAGTTCAATGCCGATGCGGAGATCTCGATCGAAGTCGATCCGCGGGAAATCGAACTGGATGTACTCGATCATTTACGCGCCGAAGGCTTTAATCGGCTGAGCATGGGCGTGCAGGACTTCAACAAAGAAGTGCAACGTCTGGTTAACCGCGAGCAGGATGAAGAGTTCATCTTTGCACTGCTTAACCATGCGCGTGAGATTGGCTTTACCTCCACCAACATCGACCTGATTTACGGCCTGCCGAAACAGACGCCGGAGAGTTTCGCCTTTACCCTGAAACGCGTGGCGGAGCTGAACCCCGATCGTCTGAGCGTCTTTAACTACGCGCATTTGCCGACCATTTTTGCTGCTCAGCGCAAAATCAAAGACGCTGACCTGCCGAGTCCGCAGCAAAAACTCGATATCCTGCAGGAAACCATCGCCTTCCTGACACAATCGGGCTATCAGTTTATCGGTATGGATCACTTTGCCCGTCCGGATGACGAGCTGGCGGTGGCCCAGCGTGAAGGCGTGCTGCATCGTAACTTCCAGGGCTACACCACTCAGGGCGATACCGATCTGCTGGGGATGGGCGTTTCCGCCATCAGCATGATTGGCGACTGCTACGCGCAGAACCAGAAAGAGTTGAAGCAGTACTATCAGCAAGTGGATGAACAAGGCAATGCGCTGTGGCGTGGTATTGCGCTAACGCGTGATGACTGTATTCGCCGCGATGTGATTAAGTCGCTCATCTGCAACTTCCGTCTGGATTACGCCCCTATTGAGCAACAGTGGGATTTGCTCTTCGCTGATTACTTTGCGGAAGATCTCAAGTTGCTCGCCCCGTTAGCAAAAGATGGGCTGGTGGATGTGGATGAGAAGGGAATACAGGTGACGGCGAAAGGTCGCTTGCTGATCCGCAACATTTGCATGTGCTTTGATACCTATCTGCGCCAGAAAGCGCGGATGCAGCAGTTCTCTCGGGTGATTTAAATTGTGAATGGCGCTTCGTTTACAAAGTAGAAAACGAAAGCGCCATCAATGTGCTGAGAACAAGATTGCCTGATGCGCTACGCTTATCAGGCCTGCAAAATCTGTTGAAATTATTGCTTTTGTAGGCCGGATAAGGCGTTTACGCCGCATCCGGCAATCAACGCCTGATGCGACGCTGGTTGCGTCTTATCAGGCCTACGACTTTCTCCGCATCCGGCGTAAACAACGAGCTTCAGCTAAACAGCCCAATCATCGCGGCACACAGCACGGCAGCAACGGCAGTTTTCGGTGTGTGGCTGTCAACTGCGCCACTCGATACCAGATTAATTATTGATTCCAGCATAATGACTCTCCCCGTTTTCCGGGCAAGATCATACTGAACTTATCGGAACAGTAAAGCGCAAAATACCAGCAATTTGCGCTCAATAATCAATCTTTACACACAAGCCGTGAATCACTCCATCCCCAGCTCTTTTAACTTACGCGTCAGGGTGTTGCGGCCCCAGCCAAGTAGCCGCGCCGCTTCCTGTTTATGCCCCTGCGTATGCCGCAACGCGGTGGTCAGTAACGTCCGCTCCAGCTCAGGCTGCGCTTCGGAAAGCAGGTTTTGATGACCGGAACGCAGCGCTCTGTCTGCCCACTGTGCTAACAGCGTTGCCCAACTGTCCGGCTGCATGTGCGAAGGGCTTTCTGCTACGGTGGATTCAAACAGTTCGCCAGGCAAATCCTGAATCAACACTTCCTGTCCGGCAGCCATTACCGTTAGCCAGCGGCAGGTGTTTTCCAGCTGGCGCACGTTGCCTGGCCACGTCAGACGCGTCAGCGCGGCTTCGGTTTCCGGATGCAGCAACTTCGCTTCTACGCCCAGCTCTCGCGCGGCAACCTGTAAAAAATGGCGTGCCAGACGGGGAATATCTTCCCGACGTTCGCGCAGTGGCGGCAGATGAACGCGGATGACGTTCAGGCGGTGGAACAGATCCTCACGGAACTTGCCTTCCTGCACCCGCTGTTCAAGATTCTGGTGAGTGGCAGCGATAATCCGCACATCTACTTTCACCGGCGCATAGCCGCCAACGCGATAAAACTGACCGTCTGCCAGCACGCGCAGCAAACGCGTCTGCACATCCAGCGGCATATCGCCAATTTCATCGAGAAATAATGTACCGCCATCAGCCTGTTCAAAACGCCCCTGACGAATGGTATTCGCGCCGGTAAATGCGCCTTTCTCGTGACCAAACAGTTCGGATTCGATCAAATCCTTCGGGATAGCCGCCATATTGAGCGCGATAAACGGCGCTTTGGCTCGCGGACTGTGGCGATGCAGGGCATGAGCGACCAGTTCTTTACCGGTGCCGGATTCGCCGTTAATCAGCACGCTAATAGAAGAACGCGAAAGCCGACCGATAATCCGGAACACGTCCTGCATGGCTGGCGCTTCACCGATGATATCGGTCGTTGGGCCGTTAAGCTGAACATTACGCGGCTGCTGCTGTTCCTGGTAATGACTGATGGCGCGCTCAACCAGCGCCACGGCTTCGTCGATATCAAACGGTTTGGGCAGATAATCAAATGCCCCTTGTTGATAGGCGCTGACGGCAGCATCCAGATCGGAATGTGCGGTCATAATGATGACCGGAAGCATCGGATGGCGCTGTTTAATCTGCTTGAGCAGCGCCAGCCCGTCCATTCCCGGCATACGGATATCTGAAAGCAGCACATCCGGCGTTTTGCTCGCCAGCGCCTCCAGTACTTCCGCGCCGTTCTCAAATGTCGTACAGGTTAAACCCGCTCCAGCGAGCGCACGTTCAAGCACCCAACGGATGGAACTATCGTCATCGACTACCCAGACTATCCCTCGTTGCATAAACGTCACCTTTATTTCCTGATAGGCAGGTAAACCGAGAACTCGGTATGACCTGGCCAACTGGTAAATTCAATTTTGCCTGAATGCTGATCAATCAAATTACGGGCGATGGATAAGCCAAGCCCGGTGCCACCTTCGCGGCCGCTGACCATCGGGTAAAACAGCGTATCCTGCAAATGAGGCGGAATGCCCGGCCCGTTATCTTCCACATCAATCCGCGCCGCCAGCCGATAGCGCTCGCCGTGTAAGGTCAGTTGAAACGCTGTGCGGGTACGTAGAATGATTTCACCACCCTCCGGCCCCAGCGCCTGTAGCGCATTGCGCACAATATTCAGCAAGACCTGTTCAATTTGATCCGGGTCGTGCGCCAGTTCCGGCAGGCTGGGGTCGTAATCCCGAATCAACCGCACGTTGTTCGGCAGTTCCATCGACACCAGCGTCACCACGCGTTCAGCCACTTTGTGAATACTTTCGGTAATGCGCGTACCGGGCAGCTGCGGCCCCAACAGACGGTCGACCAGATTTCGCAGCCGGTCCGCCTGTTCGATAATCACTTTGGTATATTCGAGTAGTGACGGGTCAGGTAATGCTTTGCTGAGCAGCTGCGCCGCGCCACGTAAACCGCCAAGCGGATTTTTAATCTCATGTGCCAGGCCGCGCACTAAATCACGGGCAGCAACCTGCTGGGCGTGCTGTAGCTGTTCCTGACTTAAGCGGCGCTGGTTATCCATCGGTGCCATCTCCAGCAGGATCATGCCGTCCGGCATACGCTGAGCCGTCACAGAAAGGATATGCGAGCGCCCGTCGATGACCAGCGTCACTTCGTTATCGGTAAAACCTTGCCCCGCCTCCAGACTTTCTTGCATCAGCTCGATATTTAATGAGAAGTAGCTCAACAGTTCCGGTAACGGCGTACCAAACAATTTGCGGGAGCTTTGGGCGAGCAGTTGTTGCGCGGCGGGGTTGGCGTAATGGATCGCCAGATTGTCATCGATTAACAAAATACTGTTAATCAGCGAGTTGAGGATCTGCCCAGCATCGGGCTGCGTGCCTGTTGCCATAAAGCAGTCTCCTGAACAGGTTGCACCATTTTAGTGCATTATAGCTTTTTACGGATAAAAAGCGCGAAGCATCAGAGAATTGACGGAGAAAAAAGCCCATGCAGAGATGGGCTGAAAGTTTCCACGGCAACTAAATCCCGGCGTTGTTGCGCCGGGTAGTACAACTTCAACTATTAGACGCTGTAGTACAGCTCAAACTCTACCGGATGCGGAGTCATACGCACGCGGTCATCTTCTTCGCGACGCAGAGCGATGTACGCATCGATCGCTTCATCCGTGAACACGCCACCGGCTTTCAGGAACTCGCGATCCAGATCCAGTTCGTTCAGTGCTTCTTCCAGAGAGCCTGCAACCTGTGGGATCTCTTTCGCTTCTTCTGGCGGCAGGTCATACAGGTTTTTGTCCATGGCTTCGCCCGGATGGATCTTGTTCTTGATGCCATCAAGACCGGCCATCAGCAGGGCAGCAAAGCACAGGTACGGGTTAGCCGCCGGGTCCGGGAAACGTACTTCGATACGACGTGCTTTCGGAGAAGAAACCACCGGAATACGGATAGACGCAGAACGGTTACGCGCAGAGTAAGCCAGCATTACCGGTGCTTCGTAGCCCGGGACCAGACGCTTGTAAGAGTTGGTGGTCGGGTTTGCCAGGGCGTTAATCGCTTTCGCGTGTTTGATTACGCCGCCAATGTAGTACAGCGCCTGTTCAGACAGACCTGCGTATTTGTCGCCAGCAAACAGGTTGACGCCGTTTTTAGACAGCGACATGTGGCAGTGCATACCGGAACCGTTATCACCGAACATCGGTTTTGGCATAAATGTCGCGGTCTTACCGAAACGATGCGCCACGTTGTGCACGACATATTTGTAGATCTGAATTTCGTCAGCTTTTTTGGTCATGGTATTGAAGCGGGTAGCCACTTCGTTCTGACCTGCGGTAGCGACTTCGTGGTGATGAGCTTCAACCACCAGACCCATCTGTTCCATCACCAGGCACATTTCAGAACGGATATCCTGAGCTGAGTCTACCGGCGGAACCGGGAAGTAACCGCCTTTCACTGCCGGACGGTGACCTTTGTTACCACCTTCATATTGGGTGGAGGAGTTCCATGCACCTTCGATATCGTCGATAGCAACGTGGGAACCGGAGATAGACGATCCGAAACGGATGTCATCGAACAGGAAGAATTCAGGTTCTGGCCCGAACAGTACGGTGTCGGCAATGCCAGTAGAACGCAGGTAATCTTCAGCGCGCTTCGCAATAGAGCGCGGGTCACGGTCATAGCCTTGCAGGGTGCCAGGTTCAAGGATGTCGCAACGGATAATCAGGGTAGAATCGGCGAAGAACGGGTCAATCACTGCGGTGGATGCGTCTGGCATCAGCACCATATCGGATTCGTTAATGCCTTTCCAGCCGCCAATCGAGGAGCCGTCAAACATTTTGCCTTCTTCGAAGAATTCGGCATTCACCTGATGAGCAGGGATAGTGACGTGCTGTTCTTTACCTTTGGTATCGGTGAAGCGCAAATCAACAAACTTCACTTCGTGCTCGTTCAGCATCGTCAGTACGTGTTCAGCGGACATACTTTAACTCTCCTGGATTGGTCATGGTCGTCGTGGTAACGAAATCTGCAATTATTTTGGCCGTGTCGCCGTAAAAAAGATAAAGCGAAAACTGTGCCAACTTTTAAATTGCCCCTAAAAGGCGTTATCATGCTTAACATCGTGCAAAAGGGCTGCACCATGATGTGAATGTTGCACCAATATAGTGCTTCAATGGAAACATTAAGCACCATATTGGTGCAATGACCTTTGGATAACCCTTTTTATGCTCCGTGAAAGCGATCACAAAGGGACTCTGCAATACTTGTTTGCGGAGGATGTTTGTGATCCTGTTTTGTAGTGCGATTAATCCGTGTACAATAACGCGCTATTTCTAATGCCTGAGGCAAAGTTGTGATCGAAAAATTGCGTAATATCGCCATCATCGCGCACGTAGACCATGGTAAAACCACCCTGGTAGACAAGCTGCTCCAACAATCCGGTACGTTCGACTCTCGTGCCGAAACCCAAGAGCGCGTGATGGACTCCAACGATTTGGAGAAAGAGCGTGGGATTACCATCCTCGCGAAAAACACCGCTATCAAATGGAATGATTACCGTATCAACATCGTTGATACCCCGGGGCACGCCGACTTCGGTGGTGAAGTTGAACGTGTAATGTCCATGGTAGACTCAGTGCTGCTGGTGGTTGACGCATTTGACGGCCCGATGCCGCAAACGCGCTTCGTAACCAAAAAAGCGTTTGCTTACGGCCTGAAGCCGATTGTTGTTATCAACAAAGTTGACCGCCCTGGCGCGCGTCCTGATTGGGTTGTGGATCAGGTATTCGATCTGTTCGTTAACCTCGACGCGACCGACGAGCAGCTGGACTTCCCGATCGTTTACGCTTCTGCGCTGAACGGTATCGCGGGTCTGGACCACGAAGATATGGCGGAAGACATGACCCCGCTGTACCAGGCGATTGTTGACCACGTTCCTGCGCCGGACGTTGACCTTGACGGTCCGTTCCAGATGCAGATTTCTCAGCTCGATTACAACAGCTATGTTGGCGTTATCGGCATTGGCCGCATCAAGCGCGGTAAAGTGAAGCCGAACCAGCAGGTTACTATCATCGATAGCGAAGGCAAAACCCGCAACGCGAAAGTCGGTAAAGTGCTGGGCCACCTCGGTCTGGAACGTATCGAAACCGATCTGGCGGAAGCTGGCGATATCGTGGCGATCACGGGCCTGGGCGAACTGAACATTTCTGACACCGTTTGCGACACGCAAAACGTTGAAGCGCTGCCGGCACTCTCCGTTGATGAGCCGACCGTTTCTATGTTCTTCTGCGTTAACACCTCGCCGTTCTGCGGTAAAGAAGGTAAGTTCGTAACGTCTCGTCAGATCCTGGATCGTCTGAACAAAGAACTGGTACACAACGTTGCGCTGCGCGTAGAAGAAACCGAAGACGCCGATGCGTTCCGCGTTTCTGGTCGTGGCGAACTGCACCTGTCTGTTCTGATCGAAAACATGCGTCGTGAAGGTTTCGAACTGGCGGTATCCCGTCCGAAAGTTATCTTCCGTGAAATCGACGGTCGTAAACAAGAGCCGTATGAAAACGTGACTCTGGACGTTGAAGAACAGCATCAGGGTTCTGTAATGCAGGCGCTGGGCGAACGTAAAGGCGACCTGAAAAACATGAATCCAGACGGTAAAGGCCGCGTACGTCTCGACTACGTGATCCCAAGCCGTGGTCTGATTGGCTTCCGTTCTGAGTTCATGACCATGACTTCCGGTACTGGTCTGCTGTACTCCACCTTCAGCCACTACGACGACGTACGTCCGGGTGAAGTGGGTCAGCGTCAGAACGGCGTACTGATCTCTAACGGTCAGGGTAAAGCGGTAGCGTTCGCGCTGTTCGGTCTGCAGGATCGCGGTAAGCTGTTCCTCGGTCACGGTGCAGAAGTTTACGAAGGTCAGATTATCGGTATTCACAGCCGCTCTAACGACCTGACTGTAAACTGCCTGACCGGTAAGAAACTGACCAACATGCGTGCTTCCGGTACTGACGAAGCCGTTGTTCTGGTTCCGCCTATCCGCATGACTCTGGAACAAGCTCTGGAGTTCATCGATGATGACGAACTGGTAGAAGTGACTCCGACCTCTATTCGTATTCGTAAACGTCACCTGACGGAAAACGATCGTCGTCGCGCTAACCGCGCACCGAAAGACGATTAATTTCGTTTTTTAGTCATAAAAAACCTGCCAGCGATGGCAGGTTTTTTTTTGCCTGTCGTGAGCGCACACCAATGCGAGTATCTCCCTTATAAGTCTGTGATTACGTCAATAGAG
>PPYF01030211.1_pt1 | contig 11778 bp, 10 predicted proteins | sample 1559871 | NCBI WGS metagenome assembly PPYF01 (sample SAMN08240021, study PRJNA423297) | Human gut metagenome, whole genome shotgun sequencing project. | reverse complement strand
GAAAATTAGTGTTAAGAATAATAACGTTTAGAATAGATTATAGAGGTGCGAAATGGAACAGTATATTATTAAAGGTGGTAATCCGTTAGTTGGTGAAGTTGTAATTGGTGGAGCAAAGAATGCAGCATTAGGAATTCTGGCAGCTGCCATTATGACTGATGGAGAATGTTTAATTGATAATATGCCGAATGTTAGAGATACCAATGTTCTTTTACAGGCAATGGAAGGCATTGGAGCAACGATTGACCGTAAGGGAGATAATGAAGTTGTAATCAGTGGAAAGAATATCGATTCTACTGGAGACTTAATTGTAGATAATGAATATATTAGAAAAATCAGAGCTTCCTATTATTTAATTGGAGCTTTACTTGGTAAGTATAGAAAAGCACAGGTTGTTCTTCCGGGAGGATGTGATATCGGAAGCCGTCCAATCGACCAGCACATTAAGGGATTCCGTGCACTTGGTGCGGAAGTTAAGATTGAACATGGCATGATTATCGCACAGGCAGAACAGCTTGTTGGAAACCGCATTTACTTAGATGTGGTTTCCGTTGGTGCAACAATTAATATTATGATGGCAGCATCACTCGCACAGGGTAATACTGTAATTGAGAATGCTGCAAAAGAGCCGCATATCGTGGATGTTGCGAACTTCTTAAACAGCATGGGAGCCAATATTCGCGGTGCTGGAACTGATGTTATCCGTATCAAAGGTGTAGAGAAGTTCCACGATACAGAATATTCTGTAATTCCAGACCAGATTGAGGCTGGAACTTTCATGATGGCAGCGGCAGCTACCAGAGGAGATGTTCTGATTAAGAACGTAATTCCTAAACATTTAGAGACAATTTCTGCGAAGTTAATAGAGATTGGAGCAGAGATTGAAGAGTCTGATGATGCAGTAAGAGTTGTGGCAGCGCAGCGTCTGCGTCACACACAGATCAAGACACTTCCATATCCGGGATTTCCTACAGATATGCAGCCACAGATGGCAATTACACTGGGGCTTTCTACAGGTACAAGTACGATTACAGAAAGTATTTTTGAGAATCGTTTTCGCTATGTAGAAGAGCTTCGTCGTATGGGAGCCAATATTAAGATGGTAGAAGGCAACACTGCGATTATTCACGGTGTTGAGAAGTATACAGGTGCATCAGTAGCAGCACCAGACCTTCGTGCAGGAGCAGCTCTTGTTATCGCAGGACTTGCAGCCGAAGGATATACAACGGTAACTCAGATTGGTTATATTCAGAGAGGATATGAGAGATTCGATGAGAAGCTCCGTGCTCTTGGGGGATTGATTGAGAAGGTTGATTCCGAGAAAGAAACCAATAAATTTATTTATAAAACAGGTACTGTAAATTAAGAATTGGAGATGAAAAGTATAATGGAAAGAAGATTATTTACATCAGAATCTGTAACAGAAGGACATCCGGATAAGATGTGTGACCAGGTTTCTGATGCTATACTTGATGCATTAATGGAAAAAGACCCTATGAGCCGCGTTGCCTGCGAGACAGCAATGACAACAGGCCTTGTACTTGTTATGGGAGAAGTAACAACAAGTGCATATGTGGACATTCAGAAGCTTGTCCGTGATACAATCAAAGAGATTGGATATACAAGGGGTAAATATGGTTTTGACGCAGATACATGCGGTGTTATGGTTGCTTTAGATGAGCAGTCTTCCGATATTGCTATGGGTGTTGATAAAGCACTTGAAGCAAGAGAGAACAAGATGAGCGATGAAGAATTAGAAGCAATCGGAGCTGGAGACCAGGGTATGATGTTCGGTTACGCCAGCAACGAGACAGAAGAGTATATGCCATATCCTATCGCATTAGCTCACAAGTTATCCAGACAGCTCACAAAGGTTCGTAAAGACGGAACTCTGTCTTACTTAAGACCAGACGGAAAGACACAGGTTACTGTAGAATATGACGAGAATGGTAAACCAGACCGTCTTGATGCGGTTGTTCTTTCTACACAGCATGATCCTGAAGTCACACAGGAACAGATTCATGAAGATATTAAGAAATACGTTTTTGATGCAATTCTTCCACAAGATATGGTTGACGAGAATACAAAGTTCTTCATTAACCCTACAGGAAGATTCGTAATCGGTGGACCACACGGAGACAGTGGATTAACAGGAAGAAAGATTATCGTAGATACTTATGGTGGATATGCACGTCACGGCGGCGGAGCATTCTCAGGCAAGGACTGCACAAAGGTAGACCGTTCTGCTGCTTACGCTGCAAGATATGTAGCTAAGAACATCGTAGCAGCCGGACTCGCAGATAAATGTGAGATTCAGTTATCCTACGCAATCGGTGTAGCACAGCCTACATCTATCATGGTAGATACTTTCGGAACAGGGAAGATTGCAGAAGATAAACTCGTAGATATGGTTCGCGAGAACTTTGATTTAAGACCAGCAGGAATCATTAAGATGCTTGATTTAAGAAGGCCAATCTATAAGCAGACAGCAGCTTATGGTCATTTTGGAAGAAATGATCTTGATCTCCCATGGGAGAAGCTTGATAAAGCAGAGACTCTTAAGAAGTATCTGTAAGATGCTAATCTGCTAAGCTAAGGCAAAGGAGATAGGCTCTTTTTGAGGGCTGACTTTGGCTGCTGAGGGAAATCAGAAGTTTGGGAGATACATGGTTAGCTGCACTACTTTAAGGCAAGTGGGAGAGTTATTTTTCGACGCATTGTAGGGATTAGATGGAACATTAGCTGTAAGAAACTTTTGCCGGATTGCTCAAAGAAATTAAAAAAGAAGGGGTTGTTCTAAGCTTGAATTTTGTGACTTTGTGCTGTGAAATTCTGACTGTAACCTTGCGAGCTCGTTTTCGAGCAAGGTTGTTTTATCAGGCAGAATGGAACGTTTAGCACAACGGAACAAAATCAAGCTTAGAATAACCCCTTCTTTTCTAAATCCTTCTGGCAAGCTGGTCACACTTTCCACCACAGTGACGTCTGTTTACCCGCAAATCCAAAATTGCATGTTAAAAAATAATCAATTTTTTCAAAAAATCTATTTACGAATGTCTTTGAAAATGATATAGTGTGGTAGTAATTTTATGGATGGTATTCAAAGCGAAACCATACCCCCATGTAACTGGCAGATATTGAGCTTATATCTTTAGGAATAAGACTCGGAGTATCACCGTGCGAAAGGCAGGGTGATGAATTATGAGAACAGGAATTATAGGTGCAGGGAAAGTTGGGTGTTCCCTTGGTAAGTATTTCAGATTAAATAATCTGAAAGTAACAGGATATTACGATGTGAATGAGAATCTTGCGAAAGAGGCGGCGACTTTTACAGAGACGACCTTTATAGAAGATTTGGAGACAATTGTAAAGATAAGTGATACTCTGTTTCTTACTGTTCCTGATGATTTGATTACCACAGTGTGGAATCAGATGAAAGATATGTCCCTTGAGGGAAAGTTTATATGTCATTGCAGTGGTGCTTTATCAGCCGGAGATGCATTTCCCGGAATTGATAAGTGTGGTGCTTTCGGATATTCTGTCCATCCGCTCTTTGCAGTCAGCGATAAATACAATTCTTACAAAGAGCTATCACATGCGTATTTTGTAATAGAAGGCGATGAGAAGCATCGGGAAGAAATCGCCGGGATTTTTAATAATCTTGGAAATGAGGTGCGTTATATAGCAGCAAAGGATAAAGTGAAATATCATTGTGCTGCCGCCGTATGCAGTAATCATGTGGTTGCACTGATACAGGAAAGTCTTGATCTGATGCAGGAGTGTGGGTTTGATGAAGAGAGTGCGCTTAAGGCATTAGCTCCAATTATGCTTGGAAATATGCAGCATATTGCAGAGCGTGGAACTGTAAATAGTCTCACTGGTCCGGTGGAAAGAGCCGATGTAAAGACCGTGGAAAAGCATTTGAACTGTCTGGATGAGAAACAGCAAATGCTTTATCGTCTTTTGTCAGAAGTTCTTATTTCCATAGGAGAAAAGAAAAATCCGGGCAGAGATTATGGAAGGCTAAAACACATTCTCGGAAATGAGTAAGACTGTCTGACCACAAATCATTTCGCGATTTTATCAGATGATGATTTGATGAAGCGAAGATTTTGTGTGAGGGTTGCATGACAACAACATAAGGGACAGCGAATCAGGAGGTATATAATGAAGAACACGGTAACAACTTTTCAGGCAATGAAAGATAAAGGTGAAAAGATTTCCATGCTGACAGCATACGATTATTCCACAGCAAAGTTAGAAGATGCTGCAGGAATTAACGGAATCTTAGTTGGAGATTCCCTTGGAAATGTTGTTTTAGGATATGATACTACAATCCCAGTAACAGTAGAAGATATGATTCATCATGGAGCTGCTGTTGCAAGAGGAGCAAAGAATTCTTTAGTAGTAGTAGATATGCCTTTCCTTTCTTATCAGACTTCTGTTTATGATGCAGTTGTAAATGCCGGAAAGATTATGAAAGAGACACAGTGTGACTGTGTGAAGTTAGAGGGTGGAAAAAGTGTGTGTCCACAGATTAAGGCAATCACTGATGCTTCTATTCCAGTAATGGCACATCTTGGACTCACTCCACAGTCCGTCAATGCATTTGGTGGATTTAAAGTACAGGGTAAAACTGTAGAGGCAGCACAGCAGCTTATTGAAGACGCAAAGGCAGTAGAAGAAGCAGGAGCATTTGCTGTTGTTTTAGAATGTGTTCCAGCCAAACTTGCCCGCAAGGTAACAGAGGCGTTACATATTCCTACGATTGGAATCGGAGCAGGAGAGGGCTGCGATGGACAGATTCTTGTCTATGCAGATATAGCCCACTACGCCGCCCTCATTCAGGCGAAATCTCCCGCAAATTGTGATGCACATCTTGCAGAAAGCATTTTTCAAACACGCTCTAGAATCAGGCATTATAAATATATAAAAGAAGGATAATAAGATTATGGAAAAAGTATATACAGTAAAAGAAGTAAGAGAGCAGGTAAAAGCATGGAGAAGAGAGGGCCTTACCGTTGGTCTTGTCCCTACAATGGGATATCTTCACGAAGGACATGCAAGCTTAATCAAAAAAGCAGTAGAGCAGAATGATAAAGTTGTTGTCAGTGTATTTTTAAATCCTACACAGTTTGGACCAACAGAAGACTTAGAAGCTTATCCAAGAGATTTCGAGGCAGACTGTAAGCTTTGTGAATCTATTGGAGCAGCTATGGTATTTCACCCAGAACCATCTGAAATGTATGCACCAGATTTTTGTACATGGGTGGATATGGATGTTCTTTCTAAGACATTATGTGGAAAGAGCAGACCAATTCATTTCAGAGGAGTATGTACCGTTGTAAGTAAACTCTTTAATATCGTAACACCGGACCGTGCTTATTTTGGACAGAAAGATGCACAGCAGCTTGCTATCATCCGTCGTATGGTAAGAGACTTAAATATGGATATCGAAATTGTTGGATGTCCAATCGTGCGTGAAGAAGATGGTCTGGCAAAGAGTTCAAGAAATACTTATTTAAATGAAGAGGAAAGAAAGGCAGCACTCATTTTAAGTAAAGCTGTATTCCTCGGTAAAAAAATGGTAGAAGATGGAGAGACATCTGCAGCAGCAGTAAAAGAAGCAATGATTAAGAAGATTGAGTCTGAGCCAATGGCTAAGATTGATTATGTGGAGGCAGTAGACGGATTATCCATGCAGCCTGTAGAAGAAATCAAAGCCCCAGTATTAGTAGCTATGGCCGTTTATATTGGAAAGACAAGACTCATCGATAACTTTATCGTAGAGTAACAAGTGGATTAAAGAATATTTCAAGCACACGCAGAGTTATTCAGAGCTAAGTAGTTTATATCGAAAATGAATATAAATTAAAATTCAGGTAGCTTTGAATAATGATTTATTTAATATTTTGTAATTAAGAAGACATAGAGATTTTTCGGAGGAATAGATACAATGCAGATTACAATGTTACAGGGAAAGATTCACAGAGCAACTGTTACTCAGGCTGAACTTGATTATGTTGGAAGCATCACAGTAGATGAGGATTTACTTGACGCGGCCGGTATCAGAGAATACCAGATGGTTCAGATTGTAGATGTAAATAATGGAAACCGTTTTGAGACATACACAATTGCCGGCGAAAGAGGCAGCGGCGTTATGTGTTTAAATGGTGCCGCAGCAAGATGTGCCAGTGTAAATGATAAGATTATCCTCATGGCTTATGCACAGATGACTCCAGAAGAAGCCAAAGAAAATAAACCAAATGTTGTATTTGTAAATGATGAGAATAAAATCAGCCGTGTTACAAATTATGAAAGACATGGGCGTTTATTCGACATGGAGAGGTTAGGATAAAAAATGTTAAAAGGAAAAACCGTCGTTTTAGGAGTAACTGGAAGTATTGCCGCTTATAAAATTGCAAATCTTGCAAGTATGCTCGTAAAACAGCACTGTGATGTGCATGTGATTATGACAAAAAACGCAACGAACTTTATCAATCCGATTGCATTTGAGACATTGACAAATAATAAATGTCTCGTAGATACATTTGACAGAAATTTTCAGTTTCATGTAGCACATGTGTCTGTGGCACAGAAAGCAGATGTGATGATGATCGCACCAGCTTCCGCCAATATTATTGCCAAGCTTGCTCATGGAATTGCAGATGATATGTTAAGCACAACAGCCTTAGCCTGCAGTGCAAAGAAAATCGTATCTCCTGCAATGAATGTGCATATGTTTGAAAATCCGATTGTACAGGATAATTTAAACATATTGAAGAAATACGATATGGAAGTGGTAGAGCCTGCAGTTGGTTATCTTGCATGCGGAGATACAGGGGCAGGAAAGATGCCAGATCCGGAAGTTTTGTATGAATATATCATAAAGGAAATTGCCTGTGAAAAAGATTTAAAGGGCAAAAAGATTATGGTAACTGCCGGTCCGACGCAGGAAGCTATTGACCCTGTCCGCTACATCACAAATCACTCTACAGGAAAGATGGGATATGCCATCGCAAAAAGAGCAATGCTCCGCGGAGCGGACGTAACACTTGTCTCCGGTCCCGTTGCACTCGATCCAGTTCCATTTGTGAAAATGGTTCCTGTAACTACGGCACAGGATATGTTTGAAGCAGTCAGCGGCGGTTTTCCAGAGCAGGATATCCTCATTAAAGCAGCAGCAGTAGCAGACTATCGTCCGTCTAATGTCAGCGATGAGAAGGTAAAAAAGAGAGATGGAGATATGGCGATCGCTCTCGAAAGAACAACCGATATACTTGGCTATGTCGGAGAGCATAAGAAGCCAGAACAGATTATTTGCGGATTTTCCATGGAAACACAAAATATGCTTGAAAATTCCCGAAAAAAATTAAAGAAAAAACATCTTGATATGATTGTAGCTAACAATTTGAAAGAGCAGGGGGCTGGATTTGGAACAGATACCAACAGGGTTACAATCATTTCAGAAAAAGAAGAAAAAAATCTCGAACTCATGTCCAAAGAGGAAGTAGCAGATGAGATTTTAAACTATATTCTTGAGATGAAGTAGACTTTTGGCAGACAGACGAACTCTGAATCCTTTATCAATAGTATCTGTGACTTTAGCCGCGGGTGTTAAATACTCGCTTTCGCACTCGTGTTCAACACTTGCTCCCAGGCCACGGATACTATTGATAAAGGATTCAGAGTTCTGTCTTCTGGGGGGATTCAGAAAACCTATCGGTAGTTTTCTACTTGCTCTGGAGAGTGGGGAAGAATGTAGTTTTTTGGTAGGATTTGAGGGAGAGAGCTGGAGAGTTTGGCTGGATTCAAGTTATCTATAGAGTAGAAAAAGATTAAAAAACTAAAAACTTACTATTTAATAGAAACCCCTCCTGAGAATCCCCAAATCCTCCCCCCCTATTTTATAAAATTTAGTTTGCCAAAGTCAGAAAACAAAAAAATCATATCCTAGAAAATGTGGCCTGGGAGCAAGTGTTGGATGCGAGCGTGAAAGCGAACATTCAACACGCCACGACGAAAGTCACATTTTCTAGGATATGATTTTCCTGTTTTCGTCTCCCAAACCTAAAAATTTTATAAAATATTTGTTAAATATTGTTTAGTTTTTGAAAAGTTGTGTTTTAAAAATCAATTTATGTTATAATCGTATTACAATAAAGTAAATAAAAGAGTATTGTCGGGGAAGGCAGCATAATTGGGATTTTCTATTATCAAAAGTTATAGAAGACCACAAATACTGTGTGGGCGAAAAGTACTCCTGTTGCAGGCAGGCTTTCTTTCACATAAGAGTTACAAGAAAGTCAGCAAAGAATGGAGAGGTGTTTATGAAGCATATTTTGATAATAGAGGATGAAAGAGCTGTTGCGGAATTAGAAAGAGATTATTTGGAGATTAATTCTTTTAAAGTATCTATTGAAGAAACGGGTGAGGGCGGATTACAAAGAGCGTTGAAAGGAGATATTGATCTTATTATATTGGATTTGATGCTTCCTGATATGGATGGATTTGAGATATGCCGGGAGCTTCGCCATAGAATAGATATACCAATTCTTATTGTTTCCGCAAAGAAAAGTGATATTGATAAGATAAGAGGATTGGGCATTGGAGCAGATGATTATATTACGAAGCCATTTAGTCCGAACGAACTGGTTGCAAGGGTAAAAGCACATTTAAATCGCTATATCAGACTCACCAGGAAACGTATTGATGTAAATGAATATATAGAATACCCAGGATTGAAAATTGATAAAAGTGCCCGTAGAGTCTTCGTAAATGAAGAAGAAAGATTTTTTACTACTAAGGAATTTGATCTTCTTACTTATCTCGCAACACATCCAAACCATGTATTTTCCAAAGATGAATTATTCAGTGCAGTGTGGGGAATGGATTCAATGGGTGAGATTGCGACAGTAACAGTTCATATTAAAAAGATACGAAAGAAAACAGAGAATGCAAATGTAAAGTCCGGATATATTGAAACGGTCTGGGGATCAGGTTATCGTTTTAGAGTTATTGACAGTGATGTAAGTGGAGAAAGAGAAAGTATTGTAGATGCCATTTGATTTTAAGAATCTGAATAAGTATAATAGAGGAGATAAAAGACTGAAGTAATAGAGGAGTAGTAAAGAATATATGGTAAAGAAAAAGAGAGTTCCGATTGTATTTGAAGACGATGCAGTAATTGTATGTGAAAAACCTGCAGGTATGCCGGTACAGAGCGATCATACAAGAGATATGGATGTGCTTACAATACTAAAGCATCATATTTTTGAGGAGCAAAATAGTGAGGAAGAACCATATCTTGCCGTTGTTCACCGTCTGGACAGACCAGTAGGTGGATTAATGGTTCTTGCTAAGACAAAAGAGGCTGCTGCAAATCTTAGCGAACAGATTCAAAATTTTGAATTTGAAAAAAACTACCAGGCAGTTGTGTGTGGAAATCTTAGAGAGGACTTTGGAACTTTTGAAGATTATCTCCTGAAAAATGGAAAGACAAATAAAACAGAAGTAGTGAAAGCAGGAACACCGGGAGCCAGGAAAGCAGAACTGGATTATGAATTGATTGACTGTATTGAGACAAAAGAAGGAGTGCTTACATGGATCCTTGTCATTCTTCATACAGGCCGTCATCACCAGATTCGAGTACAGTTTGCTTCTCGTGGACTTGGACTTTATGGCGATACAAAATATAATTCAAAGTTCCAGAAAACGAAAAAGAAATATACAGAGATTGGATTATATTCTACAAGGATATCCTTTAATCATCCGGTAACTGGGGAGAGAATGACATTTAAGATAGAACCATCAGGAGAAGCATTTGAGAAGATGGATGTAGAAGCATTTTAAAAAATAGCACTGCCAGCTATTTATTGGTGGTGCTATTTTTGTATACATATTTATGTATATTTTCTCGCTTTATATAGTCATATTCTTGACAAATCAAGGGAGTTATTTTACAATAAAAAACAGACTGACAGTGCGGATTGTTGCGGGAATTGAAGCAGCAATCCTTTATCTTTGTATCATAAAAAATATGTTAGATATCATGTTATATAAGAAGAAAGGAAATATTATGGCTAAGGAAAAGAAGCTTGTAGAAGCAATCACTCCAATGGATAAAGATTTTACCCAGTGGTATACAGATGTAGTAACAAAGGCAGAGTTAATTTCTTATTCTAACGTAAGAGGATGCATGATCATCCGCCCAAGAGGATATGCAATCTGGGAGAATATCCAGAAGCAGTTAGATGCAAGATTTAAAGAGACAGGGGTAGAGAACGTATATCTTCCAATGTTAATTCCTGAGAGTCTTTTACAGAAAGAAAAAGATCATGTAGAAGGTTTTGCACCAGAAGTAGCATGGGTAACTCATGGTGGAGAAGAGAAACTTGCAGAAAGACTTTGTGTACGTCCTACATCAGAGACCTTATTCTGCGACCATGTAAAGGACATCGTACATTCTTATCGTGACCTTCCAGTTGTATACAATCAGTGGTGCTCCGTACTTCGCTGGGAAAAGACAACTCGTCCATTCCTTCGTTCTTCTGAGTTCTTATGGCAGGAAGGACATACTTTCCACGCAACAGCAGAGGAAGCAAAAGAAAGAACAGAGCAGATGCTCAACGTATACGCAGATTTCTGTGAGCAGGTTTTAGCGATTCCATTAGTAAAAGGAAGAAAGACAGAAAAAGAAAAATTTGCCGGTGCAGAAGCTACTTACACAATTGAGGCATTAATGCATGACTGTAAGGCATTACAGTCCGGTACAAGCCACAACTTTGGTAACGGATTTGCAAAGGCTTTTGGTATTGAGTATACAAATAAAGATAATAAACTTTCTCCTGTATACGAGACTTCATGGGGAATGTCCACTCGTATCATCGGTGCGATCATCATGGTACACGGTGATGACAGCGGACTTGTATTACCTCCAAGAATCGCTCCAGTACAGACAATGATCATCCCAATCCAGCAGAAGAAAGACGGTGTTTTAGATAAAGCATTTGAGATTCGTGATACTCTGAAGTCCAACTTCTCTGTAAAAGTAGATGATTCCGATAAATCCCCAGGATGGAAGTTCAGCGAACAGGAAATTCAGGGAATTCCTACCCGTATCGAAATCGGACCAAAGGATATCGAAAAAGGTCAGGCAGTTATCGTTCGTCGTGACACAAGAGAAAAGATTGTCACACCTATTGATAAGATTCCAGAAACATTAACAGAAGTTCTTGAGACAATGCAGAACGATATGTACAATAAAGCAAAAGCACATCTTGAGAAAAATACACATATCGCTCATAACTGGGAAGAATTCAATGACATTCTTGAAAACCAGCAGGGATTCATCCGCGCAATGTGGTGTGGAGAAAAAGAATGTGAAGAAGCCATCAAAGATGAGAATGGTGCAACAACACGTTGTATTCCATTTGTACAGGCAAAACATTCCGATGTATGTGTTCACTGTGGAAAACCAGCAAAATGTGAGGTTTACTTCGGAAAAGCTTATTAAGTCCTGATTTGCCGCAGGCAAGGAGACGCTCCCAAAGAGAGCCGATACCCTATATTTGTGACTTTAGTCGCTGCAGGTTGAATGTTCGCTCACCCGCTCGCATCCAACCTTTGCTCCGAGGCCACAAATATAGGGTATCGGCTCTCTTTGGGAGCTGTTTGTTGGCTGCCCATGCAAATTCAGAATTTATTTTGAGAAAGATTTGAGGGAGGCTTCAGACTGTTGTGACCTTTTGAGGAATTGAAATACTGGAGGACTGACAC
>PPYF01548180.1_pt1 | contig 11783 bp, 15 predicted proteins | sample 1559871 | NCBI WGS metagenome assembly PPYF01 (sample SAMN08240021, study PRJNA423297) | Human gut metagenome, whole genome shotgun sequencing project. | reverse complement strand
CGTATGCCGGGAAACCGGCACGTACGGTTCTTAGGGGGCAGCTGCACAGTAATGTGCAGCTGCTACCCGACATGAAATCAATGGCGTTATCAGGGATACGGGCCATAACATCGATGCAGTTACCGAGGACAAAACGGGACATACGAAACTCCTTCTCTTACAGAGGGCACCGGGAGGGCACCCCTGTGGTGCCCGTTCCCCGCTGCCTGTGGGCTGTTCACCGCGTCCGGTAACGGGTCAGGCCGACCGTGGAATACCGCAGCCGTCGTCTTTCTGACGGCAAGGTTATGCCGCGAAAGCGGCTTGAAGGGCGTTCATCAGAAAAGGGCGACGGGCTGGCGTACACTGTCACCGACGCCAGCCGGGAGCGGTAAAAGCGCCCGTCCCGTGCCCGCCGGACGCGGGACACTGACCACAGGCAGCGTTTATGCCGCGCCGCGTCAGCCGGCGCAGTAAAAAGAGGAGCACGGCGACATCCTTTGTCGGAAAAGAAACGGGCGGTTTCCCGCCCGTCTCCGTCAGAATTCATCCACCGTAATGCGCCACCTTGTCGACAATCCACGCAGGTCCGGTGACTTCCGGCAGCTCATCGTCATCTGTCGGGGAAGACCATTCCAGTTCCCCCCACAGGACATCAACAAGCTCTCCACGCTCATATCGCTGCCAGCCACAGAAATTGCAGCCCTGCTCGGCATACCAGTGCTCCAGTGTGCAACTGAAACGGCGGCTTAATTCTGCAATAACGTCGCTTTCCGGCTGACACCACGGCGTGTCGCAATCAACCTGAATGAAGTTGTCTCCCTGACTGCTGATATTCAGGTCATACCCACAAGGCCACTTCACGCCATACCGTTCGATATACCAGTGATATGCAGAAGGAACACCGTTCAGAACACCACCGTTAAAGCCATTCACTTCAACATCCAGGCGGGTCGGCAGAACCGTCAGCAGGTCAAACGGCATGGTTTTTTCCGGCAGGACATTGTCACACAGACGGTTCCACCACACCGATACATCCTCGTTACCCCAGATATCACACCAGTCACCTCTTTTTGCGGTGAAATGCACAGTGATGGTTTCCCTGACATCATCCGGTAATCCTTCCCAGCGGCGTTGTCCAGTACCGCTCTGCAGCCAGAGTTCATGCAGCATCAGGCAGTTTTGCTCATCCAGCAGTACACCGTCCTGCAGGTGTGTCAGCCAGCGGGTGAACGCGATATTTTGAGGCCGGCGACAGCGACACACTTGCATCGGATGCAGCCCGGTTAACGTGCCGGCACGGCCTGGGTAACCAGGTATTTTATTCACAGAACCGTGCGCAAAATGCTGTGGATAAGCTGAACACAGCAGTCCACAGCAGGCATACAGCCACACTCTCAGAGAATTGAGCGCTTTTTAGTCACAATAATGATATTTGACTGTGTGTGGATTCAGTTATTAGAATACTGTATATGCATACAGCAAAAGAAAAGGGAGATGAGAACATGATCCGCATTGAAATTCTTTTCGACCGCCAGAGCACAAAAAACCTCAAATCAGGCACACTTCAGGCGCTACAGAATGAAATCGAACAACGTCTGAAACCACACTACCCGGAAATCTGGCTGCGTATAGACCAGGGCAGCGCCCCGTCTGTATCTGTCACAGGAGCCCGCAACGACAAGGATAAAGAACGTATCCTGTCTCTGCTGGAAGAAATCTGGCAGGACGACAGCTGGCTGCCTGCAGCATGAGTACCGTTTATCACCGTCCGGCTGACCCTTCAGGCGATGACAGTTACGTGCGACCGTTGTTTGCCGATCGTTGCCAGGCCGGTTTTCCTTCGCCTGCCACTGATTATGCTGAGCAGGAACTGGATCTGAACAGCTATTGCATCAGCAGACCTGCAGCCACCTTCTTTCTGCGCGCCAGCGGTGAATCGATGAACCAGGCTGGCGTGCAGAATGGTGATCTGCTGGTAGTGGACAGGGCCGAAAAACCACAACACGGGGACATCGTTATCGCTGAGATCGACGGTGAGTTCACCGTCAAACGACTGCTGTTGCGCCCACGCCCGGCACTGGAGCCGGTTTCAGACAGCCCGGAGTTCCGCACACTGTATCCGGAAAACATCTGTATTTTTGGTGTTGTCACTCACGTGATACACAGGACGCGGGAGTTACGCTGATGTTTGCACTGGCTGATATCAACAGTTTCTACGCCTCATGTGAAAAAGTTTTCCGCCCGGACCTTCGCAACGAACCGGTCATCGTACTCAGCAATAACGATGGCTGTGTGATCGCGCGCAGTCCGGAGGCAAAAGCCCTTGGCATCAGAATGGGGCAGCCCTGGTTTCAGGTGAGACAGATGCGCCTGGAGAAGAAAATACATGTATTTTCCAGCAATTATGCGCTGTACCACAGCATGAGCCAACGGGTTATGGCTGTTCTGGAGTCGCTTTCTCCCGCAGTTGAGCCCTACTCAATTGATGAAATGTTCATTGATTTGCGGGGGATAAATCATTGCATCTCTCCGGAGGTTTTTGGTCATCAGCTCAGGGAACAGGTAAAGAGCTGGACAGGACTCACCATGGGGGTGGGCATTGCGCCTACAAAAACGCTGGCTAAAAGTGCACAGTGGGCAACAAAGCAATGGCCACAGTTTTCCGGTGTGGTCGCGCTGACGGCAGAAAACCGTAATCGGATCTTGAATCTACTGGGGCTGCAGCCAGTTGGTGAGGTCTGGGGAGTAGGACGCAGACTGACGGAAAAGCTGAATGCGCTGGGTATTAACACAGCACTGCAGCTGGCGCAGGCTAACACGGCATTCATCCGGAAAAACTTCAGCGTCATTCTTGAGCGTACGGTACGCGAACTCAACGGCGAGTCCTGCATATCCCTGGAAGAAGCACCACCGGCAAAACAGCAGATTGTCTGTAGTCGCAGTTTTGGTGAACGAATCACAGACAAAGATGCCATGCACCAGGCTGTTGTTCAGTATGCAGAGCGGGCCGCAGAGAAACTACGTGGGGAGCGTCAGTATTGCCGGCAGGTGACGACATTTGTACGGACATCCCCCTTTGCAGTAAAAGAACCCTGTTACAGCAATGCCGCTGTGGAAAAGCTTCCATTACCCACACAGGACAGCCGGGACATTATTGCCGCAGCATGCAGAGCGTTAAACCATGTCTGGCGTGAAGGGTACCGCTATATGAAGGCAGGAGTCATGCTGGCTGATTTCACACCATCGGGTATAGCGCAGCCGGGATTATTTGATGAGATCCAGCCCCGTAAAAACAGCGAAAAGTTAATGAAAACACTCGATGAACTGAACCAGTCTGGAAAAGGGAAAGTGTGGTTTGCGGGGCGAGGAACCGCCCCTGAATGGCAAATGAAACGGGAAATGCTCTCGCCTTCGTATACAACACAATGGACTGAGATCCCCATTGCTTCATTCTGATATATCAGAATAATTTTTGCATTTTAAGGCGCACATCATTCATTGCCTCCTGCACCGAATCAGTAGCAGAAGGAGGCATTTTTTCAGCAGATTGCAAAGCACCGAGTTCAGTCAACACAGCTCTGATATCGGCCTGAGAAGGCTTCCATCCTGTCGTCTGACTGAGTAAGGTTACAACCTGATCTGCTGAAAACTCCTCGCTCAAAATGGCAGTCAGCAATACAGGCAGGCGAGGATCAAGTTGGTGTAACGCCATTCCAGAAATAAATGCATTCCGGAACAGCTCACCACGCTCAGAACGCGGAACGGACTCTATCGCTTCCAAAGTTTGAAAGTCTGCAGCTTTTTCCGGATGCAGATAAAGTGTGAATTTTTTCCTTTTCCGTTCATCGTCCACAATATTACTCCTCTTTGAAAGCCGCGATAGCTTCAACCAGTGCTGTCTGTGGCGACTCCATCATCACTACTTTTTGCCCAAGATGGTGCCATGCCGTTTTTATCGAATCATAGATCAACGGGGCCCCACCACCGACAACATAAACACGATTCACATGATGAAAATCACCGAGCTCATTGACTACTTGCTCCCCCAGACTGGCAATAGCCCCCTCAATGGTATTAAGGACCAGATCAGTTTTTGTTTCGTCATTTATAACCTGCCGAACAAAGTCCGGGTCATTACGACGTTTAATCAATTCATCTGCAACGAGGAAACTGGTATCACTGGATGCCATGCGCAATGCACTCATTGCAGCTTTCGTAACTGAAGACACACCAATGCCAGAATTACCATGAATGGCACTTACAGAGTCAAATTGACCAACGATAACACCAACATCAAGCGTAGTGCCGCCAATATCAACTACCAGCGATTTTTCGAACTGACCAACTTTATCCATGACCAGACGAGAAAACACAGCTGGCAATGATTCAGGCATCACATCAACGTGTTCAATGGTGAAAACATCGCCTTTATTAAGACGAATCGGCCTCATTAAATTCTCAATTTTACGCTGAATGTTGAGTTCATTTTTTTGACACTCTTTCGTGTAGAACTCACTGATAGGCAAAGTCACAGTCAATGATACAGGCTGAGGCGCTAATCCACGCCAACTTGATTGTTGTTGAACCATCATCGCAGTATACGTTCATCTATAGCCCCTTAAATACTCAATCTGAGTAAATCACTGTTTCTGGTTGCAAGGTAATACTCAATTTGAGCACTATCATAGTTATGAAATCACAAAACACAAGTAATATTTATTACATCATATGACATACTTCATATTTCATACTTCATAAATATGAATGCATGTTGACACATCAGGTTACCGTGTCAAAATATCATCATACTTCACACATCACATTTATGAGGTTGCAATGATTACTGTAGTTGGTGGGAACAAAGGTGGTTCAGGGAAAACTACCATTGCATCAAACCTGGCTATTGCTCTCGCAAATAAAGGAAGGGAAGTCTGCCTGTTAAACGGAGATCTACAACGAACAGCCGCAAAACATCATGCGGAACGAGAAGCTGCAGGACTGTTACCAGCAATAACCCTTGTTGAGAAATTTGATAACCTGACACAAACACTACAGGCTCTGAATGAAAAGTTCGATGATGTAATAGTGGATGTCGCAGGAAGAAACTCAAAGGAATTCATAACGAGTGGAGTTGTCGCACATCAAATAATTGCGCCACTACAGTGTTCTCAACCAGATCTGGATACTCTTACAGAACTAGAACAACAGATAGACGCAATGCGTAACCTTAACCCGGAACTTAAGGTTTATTGTTTACAAAGTATGGCAACAACCAATCCGGTTTTGAGGGGAAATGAGAGAAAAGAATTCCTTGAATATCTTGAAGAATTCCCAACAATTCAAGTCCTGGATTCAGTTATTTGTTTCAGAAAAGTCTATCGCGATTGCATGAGCAACGGCACCGGTGTAGTAGAAACGAACAATACAGCAGCCAGAGCAGAAATTGAACATTTAATGAATGAGGTATTTGGCCCATGGTGAAGAAACCCAGCCAGCAAGCATTAAACAGAGCTGCAGTTACGGTAGAACAAGCAGAGGCTCTGGCTCAGCGCCTTGCGGATAAACCATACGGCGCGCCGGAAAAACCCGAACCAGAAAAACAATGTCGGACGACAATCTCTCTTGGTGAAAGCATGCTTGTCACAATAGAAGATCTGGCATTGAGGAATAAACGCAATGGTAAAGATCCAAAAAATGTAAGTGCCATCGTCAGAGTAGCCCTTGAGCAATACTTAAAAACACTAACGTAATAATCAAGAAGTTATTACTTATGAAATCACACTTGTGAATTCACACTGTTTAAGCACCCCTGCATACAAGAGATCACATATTGCAGTGGTCTCTTCTTTTATAGAATAAATCACAATTCATAATTATGATTTGTGACTTATGCGTGTCTGTTTTTCAGCATTGTGACAGCATCGGACTCAGGCATCGAAAACTGCACCCTGTGCCTTGCTGCCACATCGAGCGCAAACACCTTCGTGTACACCTCTGTCGAACTAATCGACTTGTGCCCCATCAGGCTCTGCAGCACCTTCAGCGGAATACCAGCATACAGCATATGCATCGCGTAGGAATGGCGGAAAGTATGTGGGGTAACCGGCACAGAGAATGACACCCCGTCAGCGGCCGCATTCTCCACTGCTTCATTCAGCCAGGTCCGTACCGTCCGGTCAGTGACCTCCCAGATACGCGCCTTTTCGGTTCTGCCGGTACGCTTATTACGTCGCTCGAGCGGAATCTTCAGCGTGGCCACCATCATTTCCAACTGGTTCACGTACTGGCTGTCTGATAGCGGAACCAGACGATGGGCCTGACTGCCGGCGGGCAGACGTCCTGCTGTTCTGGCAGCCTTCTCGGCACGTTGCTTCAGCGTGGCCAGCTGTACGAACGGATATGGCGGTGCCAGCGAAAAATCCCCTCGAGTAAGCGCCAGCGCCTCGTTAATGCGGGCGCCCGTATTCCAGAGGGTGGCCAGCAGCATCTTACGGTGCAGATCGGGCACATAGTGGAGCAGGGCGCTCACTTCCGGCGCCAGCAGGTATTTCGGTAGTTCGTCCTGAACGAGCGCCATCTGCCGCAAGGCCAGTGCTGCGGGATAGTCGATGGTCACTGGCAGGGCGGCCATTGGGCCCTGAGAAGTAGCTGAAGGTATGAGGCCAGTCATGATCGGTATCTCAGTATCATTAGTTGTTCAGGTAAGTCTGATGGATTTTTCGCGCCGTTTCTGGCTGTCAGAAGCTGTCCAGAATTTGATTCCATTCGGCTTTACAGTCCAGCAGGTACCGGAGGCCATTGTCGACCCCGTCAAGTAAATCGGAAGCCTCTCCCATTTTTTCCCCAAAGCGGCGGGTGTTGACGTAATGAATTCCTTCAAGGCTCCGGGTGCCGTCATTTCTCCTGGCATATCGGAAATCTGTCGCCCGTTCATCCGCTTGGTGAAGAGCTTTAACCACCTCTTTGACGATTTTAAAATCGGAAGGCCGGTAGCTGTCATCAACTTCCAGGATCAGCTTTTGTGCCAGCGGCCATAGATTATTCAGGTTATGGTCATCTTTTTTGTACTGGTGTTTATCCGGGTCTTCTGCCAGTGCAAGGGCCAGTCCGATAATTTGTTTGATAAGGAGCTCCAAGTGATGTCGGTAGAGAAACAACACCGGATAAACCAGAAAATCCTGGTCCCGCCCGGATTCATCAATGTGGTTAATCAGAATATCAGCAGCTCGCCTGTAACCTTCGGTGTAAGCTGTACCATGATCCGGCATGTAATTCAGGCAGGCATTATTGTGCCAGTCGCTGTCGCTGGCCAGCAGCCCCGGTTCTAACGTTTTTCCCTTTTTCATTTCAACTCCAGAATCTTTTAACAGCCCCGGTTCGGTACCTTATCCGGAAATCCCGCCTACTGTATGTATTCAGCGGTCAGCCGCCAGTTCTTCAGCCAGCTTCACAAACCCTTTGTGCTCAGTCTGCAGGTACTGACTGTAAATCCGGGCGTCACGTTCTGTCAGTCCGGATGGATTGCCAGTGAAGTAACGTTGCAGCACCGCAATACAGTGATTGTAGGTATCGAGATCGTATTCCCAGTTTCCCAGCTCACCGGCCACATCCAGCTCCCGGCGAAACTGCTCGTATTTACGGAGCAGAATGCCAAGACCTAATTCTGTGGCAGCATAAACATTATTTTCTCCTGGCGCGGAAATCGCATTGCGAATTTTTTCAAAAGCATAACTGAAATCATTTCTCTCATTGAATGCAGTAAACATGTCATTTCCTCAGTTGAATAGTTAGCCGTGCAATTTTACCACACCTCAATCATCGCCAGATGAGTGCTACTCTGTTGAGAAAGTGACTTTCACAAAAATGAATTTCACATATTGAAATAATAATCAGGCATATAACCACTCCATTAAATTATCGAACAGTGGTTTTTCCATGATCCGATTTTTATCGGATTCAGGATTTTCCGGAAGTGAATCATGCACGCGGAATAAGCAAAGCGGTGTTTTCCGGTGTGCAGCGGCTGTATGTCCGGAACAGGATGTAACACAATATATGGGGTATCATCTCGCATGGAAAGGGACAATGACCACAAGATATGGAATGCGGTGACCGCTGCGCGCCGGCGTGTGGAAGGATGATCCGTAACTTACTTTTTTCGGATCCTTGCAAGGGGGAAGAGGGATTAATGTAGAACAGGCGCTGATTAATGCCCTAAGTGAACGAGTATCTATGACGGCGAATCAGCGACGAAGCGACACGCATCAACTTCATCCTGAACGTTTGCCCTGACCTTTAACACAGTGACCGCTCTTAATTCCGCTTTGTGCCAAGAACGGACAACTACACCGATGCTTCCACAGTGTTACACACTGCATCCATATGAATCCCTATCTCAATTGTTGTTAATAAAGTTACTCATTGTAAATCAATACATTGAAGATGATATGGATAATACCTAAGATATCGAAACCGATGTAAGTGTGTACTCCTTTGATGAGTATTCACTCGCCGGAGAGCAAGCATGTGGCCATTGGGCAAGCACTTTGGCTGTACAGTCATCCCATAATCCAGAAATGGTGAAATTATGGTTAGAGAAACTTTGAAACGTAACGGTGGTATAAAATGGCAAGAAAGAGTCAAAAAAATGGAGAATCACTCCATGAACAACTAAGTAAGTTAGAAGCACAAGGAGAAATCCCAACGATAGTTCGCGGGATTGTTCAGCAAAAGCGGTGGCAGTGGGAAGAGTACGAGTCTGGCGTTCACTACGCTGCTCCAACAAATCCCAAGAAAATGGGCCGGTATAATGACCCTACCACAAAAACTGGCATCTGCTACACGGCAGATTGCGCCTCTGTTGCAATAGCTGAATCTCTGGGAAGGGTTTACCAGCAAGACCCAGACAATTTCACATTAGGTGAGAGCGACTTGGTAAAAGCCCAGCTGTATACGTTGGAAACAACGCGCGAAACGACAACCATCGATATGCCTAAGTTGCAGGCTATGCTGCATATTACCGCAGATAAAACGATGGGCGACGACCAGAGCGTAACCCAGGCTATTACCGACTGGGCTGCAAATCACTCTGAGAATGGCTATGACGGTGTCACTTACGCATCACGCCATTATAGTAGCGCAGGGACATGCACCGCATTCTGGAAACGCGAGGGGATGGATGGTCCTCTTATCGATGTAGAGCATAGTCCTGTTGATTCATATGTCGATTCTGATAAGCGGAACTTCCCACCGAACTGGCAGGAAGAAGACATCTCTGGATTTGAAATCGTGACCCGGACGTTACGCTTCAATGTTTCCAAAGACGGCAAAAAATAAGCGAAGTAGCCCGGCTCTCCGGGCTACTTTTTTTTAATGGGCTTCCTGATGACCAAAAAGCGCAGCCTGCTTTCTGATCACATCCATGTGTGAGCTATCGCTGCCATATTTTTTCAATGCTTCAATGACATTGATGTTTTCGTCGCCGAAAAATTTTAGACCTGTGAAGAAGGATATCTTCGTAACGTCACTGATATCTCCCAGCACGGCCAGAATTTCCTCTACTCCGTCAGTTATTTTATTTCCATCAAACTGAAAAATTGGAAAACGAGTTTCTTCGCCAATTTTAATCGACAGAAGTTTGTTCGCCTTCTGTCTGTTGCTGACTGTTTGGCGCTTAACACCCAAGATATCGGCAGCAACACTCGCCCGGCAAGTTCCCCCCAATTCCTTCAGTCTATTTGAGAATTTCTCTGTACCCTCATTCAGCGCACGAATTCTTCTTAGCTCGCGGGGAGACATTTCTGAGTTTCGTTCAATCTGTGATTCAAAAATAATTCGTGCGAGTTCGGTATCACTAGAGTTAAGCACTTTCCCAAGGCTCTTGTCCTTCGACCACTTCACAACAAGCTCAGCGACCAAGTGATGTACACGATTCATCACAGCTTCTTGCTGTTTTGTTTTCGGAGCCGGGACTTCTTTTTCAAGTGTACTATTCATGCTTCACCTCTCTTTTACACTTATCCTATTAAAGCTTTGGTAAAGTGTCAAACAAAAGAACAATAAATGTTCATTGTTGCGCTGCGAACGAATAGACACAGGTTTTCGAAACAGCTGCGCATATCTTATGATGAATCGCTCAATCGATTTATGGGACTGGAGTCTCAGCGCAAACTGAGATATGCAGATGATAACCCCTGGACCACAGCGTCACCTGAAGGGTTTTATTACACTATGTATCCGTTGTATGACTGGAAAGCCCGTGATATCTGGATATATAACGCCAGAACCCGAGCTATCTACAATCCCCTGTATGACCTGATGTACCGTGCCGGCGTGCCGTTACGCAACATACGGGTCTGTGAGCCTTTTGGCCCGGAACAACGTAAGGGACTTTGGCTTTACCATGTCCGTAGAGGCAATGATTGGTCAGTTGAACGCGGAAATTAAACGTCTGAACAGAATGATCCGTTCACACCTTGATCAACACCCTGAATTAAAAAAGGATTTTGACCTGCTGACGTCAATAAAATCCGTAGGTTATCAGTTAGGTCTGAATATGCTTGTCATCCTGCGGAGCCATGATTTCGCCACTGCAGAGCAGGCGGCGGCATTTTTGGGTGTCGTTCCCGTTGAAGAATATTCCGGCACCTCGGTCAGAGGGTGTCCGAAACTTTCAAAAATCGGTCCGCCGGAAATTCGGGCGAAACTGTATCTGGCTTTGTTGTGTGGTCTGAGATTTAACCCATTGATGAAAGCGATGTATGAACGGTTATGCCTGAGAGGTAAGGGGTCAGTTTGGATATCGAAAATTATTGTACGTTAAGGCTACTTTTTAATCAGTCGTTGGTTCTCGATAAAGTGCCTGAATACGGCAAACCTGCGAAGTGCTGTAGCCCGTAGCATCTGCTGTTTCTCTAATGCTGAGTTTTTTTACTTGTCTGTAGTACAACACTTTCTGATGCCGTTCCTGATCGGCTTGTTTTCCCCGGTATTTACCCAACGTATGAGCTCGTTCTAACGTGTGTTCTTTCTCCTGCATCAGCTTATACATGGAAGTCAGGAGCGGTCTACTCTGCATTTGCCTGACCGCCAGGCGTTCAGACACCGGTAACCCGCGTATATCGTGCTCGATGGCGTACAGTTCACCGATTAGTTTCAGGGCTTCTTCCGCCGTCGCGCTTTTAGTACTGATATATACATCGTGGATTTTGCGTCGCGCATGAGCCCAGCATCCTGCTTCCGTCAACGCGCCGCCTTCACGTTCGGCACTGAACAGCCGATCGTAACCATTAAACGCATCTGCCTGTAGGATACCCCGGAAGGGACGAAGGTGCTGCTCCGGATGTTTACCCTGATGATCCGGTGAGTAGGCGAACCAGACCGCTGGAGGCTCTGGCGAACCGGCATTCCTGTCATCCCGGACATACGTCCAGATATATCCTGTTTTCGCCTTCTTCCTGCCCGGTGCCAGTACCTTTACCGGTGTGTCGTCAGTGTGAAGCTTGAAGGTATTCATCACGTAACGGTACAGGGCATCATTCAGTGGCGTCATTAACTGGCAGCACGCGTCAACCCAGTTGGAGAGTAATGCACGGCTCAGTTCGACGCCCTGGCGGGCATAGATTTCACTCTGACGATACATTGACATCCTCCCCCACCTTCGCACTTCGTGACTCAGGAGGGGGATTCCCATTAGTGGGTGACGGCTGATTGCTCAGCGTCTGGTTCCTGCTTCAACGAGCGGCCTGACTGCACCATCTCTCCACAGGCAAGAACGGCGTGCCCCGCCGCTAAAATGTTAC
>PPYF01017276.1_pt1 | contig 11786 bp, 10 predicted proteins | sample 1559871 | NCBI WGS metagenome assembly PPYF01 (sample SAMN08240021, study PRJNA423297) | Human gut metagenome, whole genome shotgun sequencing project. | reverse complement strand
TGGAAACAGGTCTTGCTTCGCAAGACTAAAGAAAAACTTTATCCTAAAGTGCTTGACAACTACCGGGGTTCCAGAGATTTGAATTTAAGAATAAAGATAAGAAAAAGTCTTGTCTGTCTATAAAATCATCTACGTCAGCTGAACTCTTTATTTCTAACCCCAGATCTTTGAACTTACGGAGGGACAGTTTAATAAACTTAATTTTTTCATCATGCTGAAAAACAAAACTTCTTTCTCTGGTTAACCTAAAAGCGATTTGTTTTTTTACCCTTTCTCGTAGCTCCTTATCTTTGATCTGTTTTTCAAAAATTGAAAAAATCTGAGGAATAATTTGAAATATTTCTATCTCTCTACCGATTGAGGTAGTTGTTATGGATCCTGCGCGGCCTGATCTATAGAAATATAACGGTTTCTGAACGTAGGTAATTTTTTTGCAACCTGAAAAATACATATAATGGAAACGGTGATCTTCGTAGAATATTCCCTCAGAGAACGAAGCCCCTGTTTCTTCGATGATGTTCCTTCTGAAGAGTTTGTTCCAAGCGCTCGGCCATAAATTCCAAACACTTAAGTAGGAATCGTGCCAGTTACATGGAAAACAACAATTCTTTAGATTATTTATGTAATGAAGTCCAGATTGGTAGTAACTTTTGTCGTTTTCGAAGCATTCTACAGCTGAAATTGAAACATCTGCATTATGTTCTATTAAGGCTTTATAAAGGCATTCAATGTAGTCTTCTTCAATAAAGTCATCGGAATCAATAAATGCAATAAATTGCCCTGTCGATTTGGATAATCCTACGTTTCTACTGCTGCCCAATCCTTTATTTTTGTCATTTTCAATTATTTGGAAGCGGCTATCTGCGGCTTTGTAAGACCTCGCAACTAAGATGGATCCGTCGGTTGAATAGTCGTCAATACAAATTATTTCAAGATTTGTGTAAGTTTGGTTTTGTATAGACTTTAAGCATCTATCTATGTACGGAAGCACATTAAAGAAAGGAACAATTACTGAGATAAGCGGTTGATAACGAGTCATTTTAGTATCTTAAAATCCATAATCTTTGTAGATTTGCTCAATAGTTTGAATATAGCGCTTTCCGAAAGCTTCGAGCGAAAAATCAGAATGGTAAAAGTTCAGGAGGTCCTTTGAAATAGATTTTCTTGTAACTTCTGGAAGATTAAAAAACGAATCAACTCCTTCAATAAGTGAAGGAACATTAGGTTCGAAACATTTGAAAGCAGGAACATCTCTAGCCAAGGAAATATTACCTCCTGTTCTTGAAGCTAATATTGGAATACCTTTCGACATAACTTCTAGAGAAACAAGATCATAGTATGTTGTCCTGTTAGGGAGAATAAAGAGGTCAAGAGCTTCCAAAAAATTTTTTGGGTCCACTCTGCCGCATTCTATCCAGCGGGGATGTTGTAATGGAGGGATAACACCATTACCTGCAATTAGAACATAAAGATTCTTATGCTTTTCTAGGAGATTTGTACAAGCTTCCTTTAAGATGTCATAGCCTTTTATGTAAGTGTGACGCCCGAGAAATCCAATGACTTTCGCATCTGGAGGAATATTGTATTGTTCGAGAATCGATGCCCGACCAGGACCTTCTGCAATAGGCATGCAGCCAGTTTTTAGAAAACGAATATCTTTTGATTTTTCAATAAAATTAAAATTGTTAAGAAAGTGCCGTGCTGGATCCATAGCCTCCGGGGAGGGAAAGATTAGGATGTCGGCCAGCATAAAACCTAGTTCCTCTATTTTCAGCCATTCTTCTTTTACTTGCTTTGCAATATCGTAGTCATATCCTTGAGACATTTTATTTTCAAAGTGCTCAGAACCTAGCGGTTCTGGATTATGAGCTGTAAGGATAATTTTAGGAAGATCAGTCAGGGTATTTCTTAATTTTTGAAACGTGTTGCTAACTTTAATGACATCTGCTACAGAATGACAATGTATAGTGCTAATAAGCGGTAATAGAGCGTGAGAAAGAACTCCCTCATTTAAAAAAGAATTCCTGATTTCTTTAATTCCTCTAAGGTCTTGCAATTGCTGGGCAATCGTTATTTTCGATAGATTAGATTTAGGAAATATAGCAATATTTTTTGGTCTTGGCCTGCAAGCAAAAAAGATGCGTTCTTTGAAATCTGACTGATTAAGTTGCACACCAGACCTTAAATTCGCAAGATAGCCAGTGGGGCCCCCAGCTCGTGGATCTAAATACCAATCAAAATAAATACAATGGACTTTTTTAAGATTGTTCAATAACTTCAAATGAGGTAGAGAATTTAACATGGTTTTGTGACGATTATCAATAATGTATGATTATTCTCAAAGAATTGAATTATGACGAGTCCCCTAACTAGAGGCATGATTTTTTTCAAAGTTATCACAGAATAAAAAATTACGGAAAATTGATTCTGTAGATGTTGATAACATCGACGCTATCATTTGGACATATTTCTCCATGTTTAGGTTGTGTGAGGTCACCATTCAACATTATTTCTTCAAGACCATTAGAACATAAAATGTAAACTTTGTTTCGATCATTTCCATTATGGTGATATATTTGTCGGCTTTCCTCAGTAAATAAATTCGATTGAGTTTCAAGAAAGTCAGCTTTACCTGCGACTAACCATTCAATGGAAGGTACAATATCAACGGTTGAATGTGGCGCTGTTGATTTTCCTGGGACGATTCCTTTTCCGATGATGAAGCAAGGAACTTTCGCTTCAGGAAGATATTTTATCTTTTCTTTTTCTTCTAAGGTTATAGGTTCCCAAGGGTGGTGGTCCGAGCTGACAACTAAAATCCCATCTTTGAAAAAACCTACTTTGTCTAGTTCGTTGATAAAATCGGACAAGGCCTTGTCTGCATACAAAAATGATTTCTCATAGTTCCATTCTTTAAACTTCGGTGGTACTAGATAAGGAGGGTGGGTTGTCGAATTAACTACAAAGAAATAAAAAGGTTGATTGGTTTTGTTAATTTTATTGAGAACAAAGTCATACAAATCTTTATCGTCGTGAGCATTTTTTTCTCTCGGATGTGTTTGGCTTATGTCAAAAGTTTTGTCAAAGCCGGCTAACTTAGCCATTTTTCGAAGTTGAGAAGAGGCAAGTTCGACTGAGGCTATATATTCTGATGTATACCCTAGCTGATGAAGTCTGTGGGGAAGACTATCCTTAAGTAATGTTTTGTTATGCCAAGGGTAGTCCCGATTCGGCGTTGGCAATGCAAGGTGCCCAGACATTGAAACAAATTGCCCTGACGCCGAGTTGTAAGTATTTTGATAGAAATTAGAGAACCAAAGACCTCTTTCTTTAACTATCCTATCTGTTCGTGGAAAAAGATCTTGAGACATGTTGCCAAAAAGTTTACTTTGCGAGACAGACATTGATTCAAAAACAATTTGAATAATGTTGATGGGTTTTTCATTTTTAGAGCTTAATATTTCATTGTTAAGCGTTCTTTTTATCAAATTTTTATTCTTATATTTTTGAATATATTGTGGGGAATACGATTTAAATCGGTTAGTGCCTTCTAAATTTGTAAAAATAAAGTTGGAGTAGGCCTGTCGAAATGCGCTTTTTTGTGGATGGTAGAAAAGAAAGATACCAACACCGAGGAATAAAAGGCATGCTAAAGCGGATAGATTCATACTTTTGTCTAACTTAAGATCATGACCAGCCTTTATTTTGATTAAAAAGAGAGAGACGGATATAAAAAAGGATATCGATAGCAGAATCTCACATAATACAGTTCGTTTCATTAGAATGGAAGGAAGAAGCACATCAAAAGAAATTCTCTGTCCGATGTACACGCTAATATCTGTCAAGAAGAGTCTGTTGCCGAGAGTAGAGAAAACGATAGAGTCGGATACGAATAAAGTATTAAGTAGAACCGTAAATAAATAAAAAAAGAAAAGAAAAAATTTTAGTAAAAACGAAATAATAAAAGAAATATTCTTCTCATCTGCGAGTTTTTTTAAGTATATACAGGATAAAAATAAAGCATTTATGAAAAACAGTACTGGTAAATCTTCTATCAAAATGATAAAGACATATTTGTACAAACCATAAAAAGAGTTTTTATAAATCCAACCCCTTACTATGGACTCCGCGTAAGGTATAAAAATGGATAAGAAGAAAAGTGTTTTTAGAGAAAAAAACAAAGAGAATAAACGCTTTGGTAGGAACTGTGTCATTTTAACGCGCGAAGTCGAATTATTAAAATTGTTTAAACCAATGTCTTAGAGATCGGCAATTAATTGCTATGTTTATTCTGAAGAAAATTAAATAAAATACTTTAAGAAGTCAAAAAAGTCGTAATTATGAAATTCGCTCAGTTTCTGTCAAAATAAGCGTTGCAAACTTCATCAGTAGGGCCGTCCATAGCAATTTTTCCATGTTCAAGCCAGACAACTCTAGTGCAGCACTTCTCTAACAGACTTCTGCTGTGACTAGCAATAACTAAGATATTGGATCTCTCAATAAGACCGTTCAAACGAGATTCTGCCTTTTGCTGAAAGTTTTGGTCGCCAACAGAGAGCCATTCATCCATTAATAAAATATCGGGATTAATCATTGTTGAGACCGCAAATGCTAAACGCATGTGCATTCCAGATGAGTAAGTTCTAACGGGTAGGTTTACAAAGTCCCCGAGTTCTGAAAATTCAATTATTGACTCAAGCTCTTTTTCAACTTGCTTTTTTGTGATACCTAATAAAGCTGCTCTAAGGTAAATATTTTCGATGCCCGTCGCCTCTCCGTCGATACCTAGAGATATGTCAATTAACGAACCGATTCTGCCAACGATGTTAGCGATGCCGGAGGTTGGTTTATAAACTCTTCCTAAGACTCTTAACAATGTACTTTTACCAGCCCCGTTATGGCCAATTAACCCTACTCTCTCTTTTTCTGAAATAGATAAAGAAACATCGTCTAATGACCGAACGATAGTTTTACCAGCTTCTGTAAGCCCTATCTTTCCTCCGGTAGCAAATCCCATAACAGTCTTTTTTAAAGACCTTCCTTGAGAGTTAAAAATGGGGATATCAACGTTTATATTTTTTAAAACTATAGATGCCATGCTACAACCAGTAAGGAATCTTATTCCTGTATTTATCAAAAAAATATAAAGTAAAGAACCAGCCGATTATTGCCAGAACAAAAACATATGACCAACTAAGCAAAGAAGGAGCTGAGCCTAATAATGGGGCTCTTACAATTTCCATCAAGTGATAAAAAGGGTTAGGGGCCAGTAACATCAAATCAGCACGTGCCGGGAGAAGTTTTGGCATCCAGATAATAGGTGTTACGTAAAAAAACACTTGAAGAAGGCTACTTACTATTTGGGTTAGGTCTCTGAACCTCGTACATATCGTTCCCAGTAGCAATGAAATCCATGATAGATTAAGGATTAAAAGGAAGAGACCGGGTAGAAGAAAGAAACAATTGAAATTTAGCCCTTTTCCCACTGCTAGATATACGATTGGCAGAATAAAAACATTGTGGCAGAAGATAATAAAATTTCTGGCAACCATCCTCAGCACATGAGAAAAAAGAGGCAATGGTAATTGTCGGATAATAGCTTGGGAATTAACAAATACATTTGTAGACTCAGTGATTACCGAAGCGATAAATCCCCAAAGTATTAAGCCAACAGATAGGAAAGGAATAAATTCCTCAACAGGGGCTTTGAAAATTTTGCCAAAAATCAAACCCATGCTACCTATCATAATTCCGGTCGAAATTGTGATCCAAAACGGACCCAAGGAAGACCTTCTGTATCTTTGACGAATATCCGAATGTGCAAGATAAAAAGGCAAGGATATCTCCTTAATCGCATTTTTTACGTCGAGATATCCTTCGCCCGCTCCAAAATTTCCCATGGGTTTATCATTAAAACGAACAAAATGAAAATTGCCCTGAATTATAATGCACCTTAGTTAAAGCAGTTGTTAGTTTATTTAGATTAGAAAGCCAACATAATGAACTTGTTAGATGAGGGCATAGATATCGTTTATCTTTGGGTTGACGGGCAAGAAGAAGAATGGTTAAGTTCTAAGGCACGTTGGGCCCAAAAGCTAAATGTTTTAAATCAAAGTACAAATGCATGCCGCTTTAGAGATAATGAAGAATTACGTTATTCTTTGCGCTCTTTATATGCTAATGCTCCATGGATAAGAAAGATTTATTTAGTCACTAATGGGCAAATTCCACATTGGCTCGATATATCTCATTCTAAAATTCAAGTAATCAAGCATTCGGAAATTATGCCTGACTCAGCGCTCCCTACGTTCAATTCGTCTGCAATAGAAGCAGCTATATCCCGCATTCCCAACTTATCAGAGTTATTTTTGTTGGCAAACGACGATACTTTTTTTGGAAGGGCGCTTGCAAGAGATTTCTTTTTTGCCCAGACTGACCGCAAACCAATATTAAGGCAGGTTTATCGAAATTGGAGTAAGGAAGGCACCTCTCTTAATATTTATTGCTCGAACGTCGAACTTGCATCTAACTTGATTTATTCAAAGTATGGTCAGAAGTTTCATTTTGAGTCTCACCATAATGTAGATGCTTATTGTCGTCAGGATTTTGAAGAGGCCTACTCATTGTTTCCTGATTTGACGTCCAAAACAATTAACAACAAATTTAGAAGAAAAGATGACCTTCAGAGAAGTTTGGTTAATTTCTACATGTTAGCCACTAATAAATGTCACTTGCAGATTGTTGGTAATTCCATAGCAAAAATGAAAGGTAGTTGCGTTCTCGGAATATCTAATCTTTTAAAAATGGAAGTAAAAGTTCTTCTGGGGCGTTACGGGCTATTCTGTCTAAATGATAATGAAGAAACCAAACCTTATCATCTTAAAAATGTCAAGATTTTTTTAGAAGTTTTATTTCCTAAAAGAGCTCCATGGGAAAAAGATCTTCCACGGTTCACATTTCTTGAAAAATTCAAAATTTTTCTGAGTAAGGGATTATTTGTTTTTTACAAATAAGAAGGCGCAGAAATGGTAAAAACTAGAAAGGCAAAAGTTCTACTTCTAGATTTATGGAGAGTCAATAATGCTTCTGGAGGTACAGAAAAGGTCTTTTTTGAGATGGCGAACAATCTTGAACGTCTTGGTTATGAAGTGTTTTGTGTTGCATATGATGTTGCTGAGGGGGCCCCTTTGTTCGAAATCGCGAAAGGTGTAAACTATAAAAATTTAGCAGAGACTTTAAGGGGAGACAATAAATCGAAATCGATAAAAAGAATCTCACATATTCTTGATAAAGCTATTATCCTAGGAAGATCCTACTACCGTAATTTTATTACTTATCTTCCTTCTTTTGATAAGCCCATAAGGAAAATTAAACAGTATCTTATCAAGGCGGGTAAAGGACGGTTGATTAATGAGTATATCAAGGAAGTCTCACCGGACTTAATAATTTCTTTTCAACCTGAAGCAACTGACATTATATTCGGGCGGGGAGAACCCAAGCAAAAAGTTATAACGATGTTTCACATGAATCCCTCATCTCAGTTTGCCCAAGATAAGGAACTTTTCAATAAATCATTAAGGAAATCTGCTGTCATACAGACATTGCGGCCAGAGTTTAGGGATGAGTTAATTAGTAAAATTGGCTTTCAAAATGTGGTTTACATACCTAATACAGTTGCTCAACACTCCATGCATGCAAATTTAGACTCCAAAGTAATAACTTTCCTAGGTCGATTCGACAAGGTTCAGAAGCGTCCGCATCTTTTAGTGGAGGCTTTTTCTGAAATTGCTTCTTCTTATCCCGACTGGGTACTAAAGCTTTATGGAGAATTTGATTTAGATGAAGAATATACAGATTCCATAAAAAAAATTATCAAAGATAAATCACTCGAGAAAAAAATACTACTAATGGGCGTAACTAAAAAACCCTTACTTTCATTGAGCGAAAGTTCAATTTTTGTTTTTCCTTCCTCAAGTGAAGGTTTTGGACTTGCACTGGCAGAGGCTATGTCTCTTGGTATCGCATGCATTGGTTGCAAAGGTTGTGATTCAGTAGATGGACTTTTAATAGATCACCATAATGGAATACTTGTCGAACCCAACTCATCGTCCATTGCATTTGCAATTGAAGAGTTGATACGAGATGGCTCCTTGAGAAAAAAACTCGGAGGGCAAGCGAAAATTGCAGTCGAGGAGTTCAAACCTGAAAGAGTATGGAATATGTGGGACCAACTTATTACTGAAACTATAGAGAAGATATAAATCAGCCTCTGGAGCTGAAATGAAAGAAAGTCTTATGGAGTGCAAACAAGTGAAAAAAAAAGTATTGGTAACAGGGGGAGCTGGTTATATAGGTTCCCATTGTCTAATTGAACTCATAAAAAATGACTATATTCCAATCGTTTATGATGATTTTAGTAATAGCTCTAAAGAAGTATTTGCCAGAATAGAAAAAATAACTGGGTTATGCCCTCAGTTTGTCACTGGAGACATAAGAGATATAAAAAGCCTTAGAAAAGTATTTAAAGATAATGATATTGATTCAGTGATCCATCTAGCAGGGAAAAAATCAGTATCTGAATCGGAAGTTGATCCTCTGCTGTATTACTCAGTTAATGTTGGAGGAACAATCGCTCTGTTGAAAGTGATGAAAGAGTTTTCTGTAAAGAAAATGGTATTTTCCTCAACAGCAACTGTTTATGGTTTGGGATCGTGTAATTGCTTTTCAGAAGAAATGCCTTTAGCACCAATTAATAACTATGGCAAAAGTAAATTATCTTGTGAGGAGATAATACGTTCTTACGCTAAAACTGACTTGGATTTTAATGCCATCATACTGAGATATTTCAATCCTGTCGGTGCACATGAATCTGGATTGATAGGAGAGAATCCTTGTGGCTTGCCAGCTAACCTTATGCCTTATATAACAAATGTTGCCATTGGCAAACTCAAGAAGTTGAAAATCTTCGGCAATGATTACCAAACTAGGGATGGGACCGGTGCTAGGGATTATATACATGTACAAGACTTGGCTAATGCGCATATATGTGCCCTTGATTATCTTGTATCAGCAAACGGTACAGAGGTGTTTAATATTGGAACCGGCAAAGATACGACCGTATTGGAGTTGTTATTAACTTTCGAAAAGGTTACTAATATAAAAATTCCATACGAAATAGTTAGCAGAAGACCTGGCGACACCGATAGTTGCTATGCCAATCCATCAAAAGCCAATTTAAGGTTAAATTGGAAAGCAACAAAGAATATAGACGAAATGTGCCGAGACGCTTGGAATTGGCAACGATTGAATCCAACTGGCTATAACTAATTTTAAAGGCTCGATTTTGAACAAGAAGATGATAAAAGAAAGGGTGAAAAAGGTGATATTTCTTTTGCCCGTTCCAATCCAGAAAAGATTTTATTCGCTGGCAAAGAAAAGCCTTTCCTGTTACAGAATCTTAAGAGGGCCATCTGAATATCCTCAGAATTGTGTTTCCGGAATGCTAGATAGTAAGGAATACGCATCAGCGAAAGAGTTAATCCTAAAAGAGCTAAGTCTTGTTGGGGAATATGCCCCTTACATAAAAGATTTTAACGCTCCCTTACCACCTGTCGCTACAAGGCCGAATAGATTGCCAGATGGTGTCTTGTTTGTGAAAATAATGAAAGAGCTAGGAAGTGAACTCCCTGATATTGTCCTCCTATGTCCCTGGCTTATTAGGGGAGGTGCTGATTTAATGGTATTAAATATAGCAAACACACTTTCCCTATTAGGTAAAAAGGTTTTGATAATAACTACAGAAACTAAGCCTTCTGATTGGGTTAGTTCTCTTTCCAACAAAGTGAAGCTTATCGAGTTTGGAATCTACGCAAAAAAATTTTCATTTGACAAAAAAAAATACTTGCTAGCTAGATTGCTAATACAATTACGACCAGAAGTTGTTCATAATCTACAATCCCGTCTGGGTTTTGAAACGTTTTATGCCTACCACAAGAGCTTAAAAAATTTTACTAAACTTTATGCGTCTTTTTATGCTGACAGTCTGAATAAAGATGGATTGAGAAGAGGATTCGTTTCGCGTTATCTTCAAAGCCTTAGCCCAAATTTGGACTCTATAATAAGCGACCAGCCCGTAAATCCCAAAGAGTACGAGAGAATGTTCGGCATACCAGCAGAAAGATGGAAGGTACTTTACGGGTTAGTAGAAAGTTGCAAAAGGAAAAATATTTCAAGCTCTCAAAAAAACGGTCTTTTATGGGCTAGTAGGTTTGATGATTCCAAACTCCCAAACTTGCTTGAAGAAATAATCTTAAACTTCCCCGAAATTCACTTTCATATTTACGGAGCCCCTTATAAAGAAGAACTAAAAAAGAAATATGATAGGTTAAAAAAAATAAAAAATGTAACCTTATATGGAGCTTATAATTCATTCGCACAAATTAACAAAGAGGAAGTATTTTGCTTTCTTTATACAAGCGAGAGTGATGGATTACCAAATGTTCTTTTAGAAGCCGCTGCAGAAGGAATTCCAATAATATCAAGTTCAGTTGGAGGAATAAGAAGTTTTCTAAATGATAAAAACTCTTGGCTAGTTCCTACTAATGATATTTCAGACTTTACTTTTGCAATAAGAAATGCTTTTAACAACAAAGAGGAAAGTTTAAAAAAGGCTGAACAAGCTCAACTTCTTGTTATGGAAAGGCACTCAAAAGAAAATTTTATTCAATCTGTAAAGAATATTTATAAAATTGAAAGTACTTAGGTTTATGAAAATCGTCACTTGTATTCTTAATTTTCATGGAGAAAAATACCTCGCATATTCTATGCTGAGGTCTTTTAAAGAAAGCCTTAGTCAGGCGCTGAGGGTCACTGACTTTACTTATGAGTTAGTTGTAGTTCTTGATAATGCAGACGAGCTGACAAAAACCGTAGTTACGAGTTTTCTAGAACGTCTTAATTTTGTTAAGGTCTCAATATATAACACATCTTTCGGAGACGTAGCGCTTCCGAGAAATTTTGGGATAGAACATGCAAATGGCGATGTAATTTCAATATTTGACGGTGATGACCTTTATTCATCAAATTACGTTTCTTCTGTTGTCACAACCGCAATGAAGAATACCAATTGCGTCGTTCATCCTGAAATTTTGTATTCTTTCGGGAAGAATGAATCTATAATGTTCATGCCCGATTCTAGAGACCTCCCTATATCAGATTTTTTTAGTTATAACCCTTACCAAAGTTCCGTCACAGCGGTAAAAAAAATTTTCTTTGAATGTCCCTTTAAGAAAAATTTTCCTGGAATTGGATTTGAAGATTGGACATTTAATTGTGATGTGTTAGCTGCAGGGTATTTTCACACACCGGCAAAAGGCGCTATACGGTTTTACAGATGCGGCACTGTTGGAGGTGCCTTAGACAAGCAGCGGGCTGAAAACTGTATTTCTGGTTTTTCTTCGCTCTGGCGCCCATCTTTCTTGAACAAGGAAAACTAATAAATTCTGTTTTTCTTTTAGGTTAATATCTATTTTAAAGGCAGTTTCGGAAGCACTTACGCTAAAAGAGTTGATGAAATTTTATTCAAGTTCAGTATAAAGGTTATATAAGTAAGTTATAAAATTAACTTTGTCGGAGTTATTTCGAATGATAATTCGTAATTTATTGCACGTCATCTGCAATAATCTTGCTATCGATAAATTTCTATATTTTAAATCACTGCTGTCCAAAATAATTTGCTCTTTGACTTTGGCCTCAACATTTACAGTTAATCCAGGCCCCAGAAAGTT
>PPYF01654226.1_pt1 | contig 11787 bp, 11 predicted proteins | sample 1559871 | NCBI WGS metagenome assembly PPYF01 (sample SAMN08240021, study PRJNA423297) | Human gut metagenome, whole genome shotgun sequencing project. | reverse complement strand
CTTCTGTATGTTTTGTTTTTTCATGCTCAAAAGGGACCGATAGAATGATTTTCTATCAGTCCTAGAAATTATAGAGCCTTTTTTATTTGGTCTTGAAGAAGAAAAGTAAGCGCCCCATAGAACAGTACCTGTACGTCAAATAACCCGACCTATAGAATAGAATCGGGAATGTTTGGCGTTTTTAGTTACGAGAAAAATGTTGTTGTACATCCTTGTTCCAAGGCAACAGTTGATCTAAAGTTTCTGCTGAAAGTACGGGAAGATTTGGTATCTTATCAAATAGAAACTCTAGATACTTTACAGGATTCAATCCGTTAAGTTCTGCTGTTTTATATACACTCAGAATGATTCCTGAAGTTCGTGCTCCTTCAAGACTTGTGGAATGCAACCAATTTTTCCGTCCTATCACCAGCTCTTTGATATTTCGCTCCGCACGATTATTTGTGAGTTCTAAACGACCATCTTCAAAAATAGGTTCAAAACCACTTCGTAGTTTACACGCATATTGAACGGCTGCATCCAACTTGGATTTTGCAACAGGATCTATCGTTGCCATCCACTCATAAAAAGCAATAAATAATGGACGCAGTTCTTGTTGCCGACAGCTTAATCGCTTCTCAGGAGAAAAGTCTTTCCATTTCTTTTCTAGGACAAACCATTTATCCAATTGTTTGACTGCTTGAGCTGCGGGAATATCCGTGTTTTTCTTTCCTTTTGGAATTGCTTCGAAAAATTTCCGCCGAACATGCGCGAAACAATAGACAAGTCGTACACTTTCCACGGCATTATACCCGCTATAGCCGTCACAGTGTAAATACCCTGTAAACTCCTTGAGAAAAGTTTTCGGAACATCTCCAGCACGACTTTCGTCGTGGTGATAATAAACGATGGGATGCTGACTGTCTTTTCCTGTACAAAACTGCCAGTAATAGGTATCTGTTTTGGCACTTTCAATCACACGATAACTTGTTTCATCCCCGTGTAGAATCTCTTCTTGATTAAGATAGACTCTTAATCGTTCTCCTAAAGGGTCTAACGCGTTTTGCACTGCTTTAATATGCCAATTGGTGATATTATCTCTCGAAATATCCAACCCATGTGTTTGTTTCCAATAGTTCTCTTGCCGATAGGCAGGAACTTTCTGACCAAATTTCATCCGGATCGTTTCCGCCACTAAACTATTGGAACCTAAGCTATTAGAAATCAAAGGTTTAGGAACGATCGCTTTTTTAAAAGAAGAAAGTCCTTCTTTTTCGCAGCTTTTACAACAATAGGTATGTTGATAATGGGTGAGACAATCCAACATAGCCTGATGGAAACGAATTTCTTCTCGTACTTTTGTCCGTCCGATATCTTTCATCTGTGAACCGCAATGTTCACAAAATTGTTCTTCCAAAGGAAGGAGATGTTCTTTCTCTGTTATAGGTAAGTGTTTGATTTTGTCTGCTTTCGTTCCTACAACTCGTTGATGTCCTTTTACTGGAATAATGGTGGCAGCTGCTTCTGGAACACTTACAGAAATTTCTTCATCACTAAAAAGATTCAATTGCCCATTCGTTTCCTCAAAGAGAGTCTCTTTAGAGCGTCCAAATAATTTGTTGGTTAAATAATTGACCTTTTCATTCAATAGTTGGATTTCAGTTGTAAGATTCTGAATGGTTTGTTGTTGTGCTTGATTGGTTTTATGGGCTTCTTGAAGCAACTGAAGCAACGTATCTGTAGTTTCCAAAATTTTTCACCACCTTGAATCGAACTGATTTTGTTACAGAATACCACAAGAAACGCACAAGAAATAGGGGTTCAACACATTTTTTGTGTTAACCCCCCAGCTTAAAAAACTCCTTTTTTTCCTGGCAAAATAGCTCGAGGTTGATCGATACTTAATCCTTCTAACAACCATCGAACCTGTTGGTTCGTTAAGGTTCGAACTTCGTCTTTCGTCCGAGGCCATTTTAACTTGCCGTTTTCTATCCGCTTATAACAGAGAAGAAAACCATCACCGTCCCAATAGAGAAGTTTGAAACGGTCTTGACGGTTCCCGCAAAATAAAAAAACGGCATCTTCGTAAAGCTCGAGTTGATACTCTTGTTGAATAAGACTGGCAAGACCATCAATTCCTTTTCGCAAATCTGTTTTTCCGCACACAATATAAATATGTTTGGTTTGAAGTAAATCATAAAGCATTGGACAACAGTTCTTTCAAAATAGCTTGAAGAATATAATTGTTAATACCGTTATAGATCAAAACTTCAGAACCATTCTCTCTTTTGATGCGCATCGCTAACTTGGCAGCCGCGGGTTTACCTTTTTCTGGTGCACTCTTTTCGTTTCCTAATTGGACAGGAACAATCTCATTTAATTTATACATAGAAGACCTCCAGACTTCTTGATAGCTCAAGTATATCTTGAGGTGCATTTGTTAGTAAGGTACTGTTCTATGGGGCGCTTACGTTAAAAATGTTTTGCTATGACGAATCATAATTCGTAGTTTGAAATTGTAAAAGTTGCGAAAGCCGTACGCATTGCGTTTTAATACTTTGATGTGGTTGTTTAAGCATTCCAATGGTCCGTTTGAATAGCTGTAGTGAAGCGCATTTTGGATCTGTGGCAGAAACTTTTTAAACGTTCGTAAAGTGGTTGTATAGGTTTCTGGCAGACCGCTAATGTCTCTAGTTAAACAATCCTCAAATAGTGACTGATCTCTTTTCTTTACCGCATAAAGAATGTCTTGGTATAACTGATAGCCTTGGCGTAAGTTGGGACAAGCAGCTAACAGTCGATCGGCAATCTCACTTTCAGTCAAATAATCTTTAAAACTGGCACGCCAAACCCGTTTTTCATAGTTTAACTTTGCTTCTTCTTTTTGTAGGAGTTTCCAATAGCGCTTCAATTTTTTCCCTAACCCTCGTTGAGAGTGGGAATTTCCTTTAAGTCGTACCGTGGTTTCTTTCACTCGATGATTCAAGAAAGTTCTGCCAATATGTTGGACGATGTGGAAACGATCGATGATCAACTGAGCATTCGGGAAAAGCTTTTTCACCAACGAAACATAAGGCGCATACATATCAATAACAATCAATTGAACGGCTTCACGAGTCGCTAATGAAAACCGAGAAAAATAGCGTTCTAAATAAGGCAAGCGTCGATTTTCGACAATATCCAATAATGCATGGCTTTGTCCGTCCATCATGATAAAACTCATTGCACTGGCAACACTTCGAACCGATTTGAATTCATCAAAGCATAAGACCTTTGGCAAAGTCTGTTTGAAAGGATTCAATGGGCGGTAGAATCGCTTCATGACACGATAGACCGAAGAAGTGGAAATATTTTTCTGACGAGCGATTTCCGTCATGGAAGTATTCTCTTTTAAGCGAGCAATGACAGACCAACGAACTTTTTGACTAATGAAACAGTGTTTTTCAGCAACAGAGGTATCCGCTACGAATGTTCTTTGGCAAGACTTACATTTAAATCGTTGTTTCTTCAGCTCCAGATAAGTGCGATACTCAGACACATCATTCAGTAACAACCGAACGGTTGTCGTCCCCCAACGAATGATCCTAGAGGGGACGACACAAAGACAATGGGAACACTCTTCTGGCTTGTACAGAAGAGTTCCTTTGTAAATCAAGCAAATTTGCCCTTTGTATTTTTCTTTAGTTAAACAATTTTCCTCGAAATAGATATTTAGGTCTAGAATATTTAGGGTATCTTTGATAAGCTGAGTATGAGACATCTTGAATCCTCCTATGAATTGGTAGCCAAATTAATTCTAAAGGATTTCAGGGTGTCTTTTCTATATTTTTTTTATACAAATAATTCACCAAAAAGGTGAGTAATGCCATTTTTGAAAATTGAGCTTGTTTTATGTCTACATCTGTATCCGTATATAATCCAAAGGATTATAAACTCAGAAGAGTCTTTATTTTTTCTGAATATAACTACTGTATCAAAAACAATCGATTATGAGACAAAACAAAATGACCTCTTTTATTTAAGAAAGGAGGTCATTTTTTGTATCATAAATTGTATTAAAATCAATGTATCACTTTTTAATCAGTTTTAAGACCATAAATTGCGTACTAAAAGAAATTCTGCAATTCAAAATAAAGCATTTTAAGCCATTTTCAAATTTAAGTGCACCCATCTACCCGTCAAATCACTTTATTTTCCACTCCAGTAGTTTCCTAATTCAACTGTGTGCAAAAACGATTTCTTCTAAACAAATCAAGACAAACTTATAAACCTTCATCCCAGCACCATAATTATTTAAATCATAGGCATTTTTCGAAATTAGTATATGTACTCAAGTTTCACTGCAGATTATTTATATTTTTTAGAGAAATAAATTTTTCCTATTGACAAACACAAAGAAAGCGGATACAATGCAATTATGTCACATGACGTTATATGACGTTATGTGATATCTTTACATTTAATCAGTTACTTTTATTTTGGATAAAATTAACATTTTTAAAATTTTAAGGAGGAAATGTTGATGGATGTAGCAAAAACGGTTAACGCAATTGTAGAAAAAAATGATGGAGAGATTTCTGGAATTTATTTGGTGGCTTGTGGCGGTTCGCTGGTAGATATGTATGTCTCAGATTATTTTCTTAAAGCCGAAGCATCGAAGTGTATTACAGGCTTATATACAGCGAACGAATTTAACCATGTAACCCCAAAGCAATTAGATGATAAATCTGTTGTCATTCTATGTTCTCATGGAGGAAATACAGCAGAAACGGTAAAAGCAGGAGAAGTCGCTCAAGCTAGAGGAGCTGTGACTGTTGGTCTGACTCATAATAAAACTGCGGATTTATTAAAGGTTTCTGATCATAGTTTCCTTTACGAATGGGGAGATGATGCAAAAATAGTCAATAATCCTATGGCCATCATTCTTGATTTAACTGTATCTTTGGTCAATGTTACCGAAACATTTGAACATTACGGTAAATTCAGAGAAGGCATGAAGGTTATCGATACCGTAATTGAAAATGGCATTAAGCAGGTGCAGGATCGTATTAAAGTGTTTGCTGATAAGTACAAAGATGAAACAATGTTTTATATCTTAGGTAGTGGACCATCATATGGACATGCTTATGGTTTTTCAATTTGCTCTTTGATGGAAATGCAATGGCTTGATTCAACTTCTGTTCATTCTGGAGAATTCTTCCATGGACCTTTTGAAGTAACAGACAAAGATACGAATTTTATTCTCTTGATGAGCATTGGACGCACTCGTGCTTTAGATGAACGGGCAAAACGATTCCTTGATAAATATGCAGAAAGAGTAGAAATCGTTGATGCAAAGGAACTAGGATTGGATATGATATCAGATGAAGTTTCTGAATTCTTCAATCCCATTTTATTCTACAGTATTCTTTCAGAATATCGTTCAGCTTTAGCAGATGTACGCAATCATGATTTAGATGTTCGTCGCTATATGGGGAAAGTGGAGTACTAGGAGGATTAAAATGAAGGTATTAGGCTTAGGTGATAACGTCGTCGATAAATATGAAAATCTGGGAATTATGTATCCTGGAGGAAATTCATTGAATTTTGCAGTTTTTGCAAAAAAACTGGGACATGAAAGTAGCTTTATGGGAGTTTTTGGCTCAGATGAGGAGGCAGCTCATGTTTTATCAGCAATAAAAGAAATAGGACTGGACAACAGTCACTCTCGCTTTGAAAAAGGCGAGAATGGCTGTGCCAGAGTGAAGATTGATGAGGGCGACCGGATTTTCCTTGGCAGCAATTCGGGAGGTGTTACTCGTGAATACCCGATTCAGCTTACTGAAGAAGACAGAGAATATTTAAACCAGTTTGAATTGATTCATATGGGATTATATAGCCATGTCAATCATCTATTAGAAGAGTTACAAAATGTTTCTGGAAAGATTTCTTATGATTTTTCTGACGACTTTACGGAAGAAGAGGTTCAGCGGGCAATTGATAAAGTTGATTTTGGCTTCTTTTCTATAGAAGACTTTTCCGATGAAGAAGTAAAGCAGTTTTTGATGAAGCATTTTTGTGAGCGAAATGATGTATTGATTGCAACCCGAGGAGAAAAAACGGCTATTGGTTATGATGGAGCAAAGTTTTATGAAGTGAACCCCGTGCTAGAAGAACCAGTTGATACAATGGCAGCGGGAGATTCTTTCTTAACAGCTTTCCTACTTTATTTTCTCGAAGGGGACGATATAGTCACCGCGATGAAAAAGGGGAATGAATTTGCTGGGAAGTCTTGTCTGGTTGACGGTTCGTTCGGCTTTGGTATTCATTACGATTGAGCTTGTTTTAAATTCCTGCATTTGATAACCTAAAGAAAGAAATCCCGGTAAAGTGGAGGTTAAAAAAATGCTGGATACAAATGCACAATTACCATTGTACTTACAATTAAAAGAAATATTAAAAAATAAAATCAATACAGGGGAGTATCCCGAGAATACGAAAATTCCCGCTGAATCAGAGCTGATAGAAAGTTATGAGGTCAGCCGAATCACAGTGAGAAAAGCAGTAGAAGAACTGGTAGAAGAAGGGTACCTACTTAAAAAACAAGGGAAAGGAACTTTTGTCAACCGGCATAAAGTTTTTCGTAAAATTGAATATATTATGGGTTTCAGTGAGAGTTGTAAATCTAATGGTTTTACACCGACTAGCATTGTTTTGGAACGCAAGATCATTCCAGCAACTGAAGGGATGGCAAAAAAACTCGATATCGCTCAAGGTGATGATGTTTTATATATCCAGAGAAAGCGAATGGCGGATAACATCCCCATTATGTTAGAAAACAATTATTTTTCTTATGAAAGATATAGTTTCTTAATGGAGGAAGAGCTGACTGATTCTTTGTATGAAGTACTTAAAGTCCAAGGTACCTTAGCCATCAATCCTGGGGAAACTGCACTTGAAATTGTCACAGCTGATGACCAAATTGCCAAAATAATGGAAGTAGCTGTTGGGACGCCCTTTTTCTTTATGGATACTTTAATCAACGATCAAAACAACATACCAATTCATGTAGGTAATCAATATTACCTGGGAGAAGTATATCGTTTTTACTTATGATTTCCTGTTTGGATTTCAAGGAGTAGATTTTATTTATGAAGCAAATATTGCGGTCAAAAATGATTTTTGATGGAGAGCAGCCACCTTTCAAAGGTTATATTGTAATCAATGAAGGGATCATTGAAAAGGTGGAAAACAACTGGAATTACAGTGATCTATTAAATGAAAACACGGAATTAATTGCTTATGATGATCAATTCGTTATGCCAGCAATTCATGATAATCATGTATTTTTCAGTGGTTATTTGGCTATGAATGCTGGCATAGATTTAAGCGATACATCTTCAGCTAACGAGGCTGTAGAGCGTATTAAAGCTGTAATGAACCATAAAAAAGCAGATGAACCAATTTATGCTCATGGCTGGGATGCTGCCCTGTGGAAAACTGACCCATCAGAAGAGCTATTGAATGAAATAAACCACTTTGGTCCAATCACAGCGATCGACAAAAATCGCAGCCATTGTTGGATGAATGCTATTGCTAAGCAGACTTATGGTTTTACAGAAAAAGAAACCAGTGCTGAAAGTCGAGTATTATTAATTAAGGAAATGCTAGCAAACAAAAAGCTTTTAGCAGAGGTTTACGCTGAATTTGAAGCATTACTGCTTTCAAAAGGTGTTATATCAATGAAAGAAATCGTTTTTGATGACGCAGAATTTCTTTCTAATATACCTCAGAGGAAAATACTTAGTAACCTATATGTGCAGGCAGTCCAAGAACCTCTACAGCATGAACTTCTATATGAGTATAAGGAAAAAGTTTTCCCTGAAAAGGTCCGCTTTGGTGGAGTGAAGATCATGGTAGATGGTGTTGTTGCGGATAGAAGTGGAGATATTTACGGTGTTTATCAGTCAGGAGTAGCTTCACCCGAGATTGACTATGAGGCAATTAAAGCAGAAGTTGCTGCATTCAATGAAGTAGAGATTCCTTGCTGTTTGACAACGGAAGGAGATAAAGCGGGTTATAAAGCTGCGTCAATTCTTGTCGAATTTGGAAAGCGGTTACCTGAAGGCGTTTTTAATTCGATTAGTGATTTGGAAATGGTTACTCAAAAGACAGCAGAAAAAATGAACGAAGGACAAGTAGTAGCAGAGGTATATCCACAAATTCTCGGCTTGAATCAAACGTTAGAAGAGGCTTACATGTCAACTGTTATAAAAAATGAGTCAAGTCCACAATCTTGTGTAAAAGTTCAACCTCATCAAAAGCACAATGTTTTGCGTTGTGAACCTAACTGCCATGCCTTTCTTTCTGAGGAGAGAGGTCAGGAGCAGTAGCGCAGCGACTCTTGATGTCTCTCCTCAGAAAGAAGAGACTCGCACAGGTTCATGGTGCTAAATGTTATTCGAATTAAATTCTAAATATTTTCGTGGAGAAGCCAGCCACTCAGTGTCTTTTTCCATCAAAAGTGTTCCAATTATCCGAGTGATGGAATTGATATTTGGAAAAATCCGAATCACTCGTTCTCTCCGGCGAATCTCTTCGTTCAACCGTTCCAACACATTGGTTGTACGAATCCTTCGGCGGATATTTTCAGGAAAAGACAAAATTTGAATAGCATCTTCAAAGCCGTTTTCTAAAATGTCGCAAGCAGCACTTAATTTTGAATCACAACCATATTTTTCCAAGAAGTGCTCTTTTCTTTCACGTGTCAATTCAAGTTCAGAGGCTTTAAAGATACTCTTCAACTCGTCTTTTACATCAGAAGAAACTTTCTTTGGCAGCTTATCAAAAATATTTCTCAAAAAGTGGGCTTGGCATCTTTGCCAGCTCGCACCTAAAAAGTTCTTGCGAACAGCCTTAACTAACCCTTTGTGTGCATCAGAAATGACCAGTTTTACACCGAACAAACCTCGTTGAACGAACGATTGAAAAACGGTATCCCAATTATCTTCCGATTCGCCGTCTTGAACATCAAAACCAAGAATCGTACGTCGTCCATCAGAATCAATGCCGATACCAATATATACACCTTTTGAGACAATACGATGATTTTCCCTTACTTTCATATACAGGGCATCACACATGAAAAATGGATATTCCGAGCCTTCTAGGCTCCGGTTTCTCCACTCAAAAACAAATGGATCCAACTGTTTCATCAGATTTGAAACGAATGATTTAGAAACAGTCGCACCATCCGTTAGCAGTTCAACTGTTTTAGTTACTTTGCGAGTGGAGACACCAGAAATGACCATTTCAATCATGGCAGCGATCAAAGCTTTTTCGCTTCGCTGATATCTTTCAAAGATAGTAGGACTAAACTTACCGTCTCTGGTTCGTGGAACATGAAGTTCTAACGTACCAATTCGAGTTGTAAACGAACGATCGTAGTAACCATTTCTTTGTGATTGCCGTTCTTCTGAACGTTCATAGGCATTTGCCTGAATATATTGATTTCGTTGTTCTTCCATCAGCTGATTAAACATGATAGTCATAAGTGTTTTTGCGGTATCATTCGCACCGCTTTCGTTTATAATTGCTTGAATTTCTTCGCTTTCAAAAGTAAAATGTACTTGAGTCATTGATATCAGTCCTATTCGAGTATGTTTTCTGCAAAAAACATTGTACTCCTAACTGAGATCAATGGCTTTTTTGATGCTTCACTTTTACACAATTATATGGACGTAATCAAAAAATGTTTCCACAGAGGACTTCTTTAATTATTGTCGATTAGAGGAAAGTGGTGTAACAGTCACTAGCGGTACAGATTTACCGCTGTTTATTACTGATATTCCTGAATCGATTATAAGAGCAGTATTCCGTCGTTTTCCTGAAGGAGAAGAAGTCTGGGAGAAAGAAACAAGCTTCACGACAACCGAGCTGCTGAAAAGTTTTACAAGCAACAGCTTCAAAGTAAATGGTTTATCGGAGTACGGAGAAATAAAAGTAGGGAAAAGCGCCAGCTTAGCTGTTTTCAGCGAGGACCTCTGTACTGATGACTGGCAAAAAGTGATGGCTGCGGAAGTTATCGCTACCTATCTTGATGGTGACTTAGTTTACAAGAAATAATGCTTTTCGATATAACGTTATAAAACGAATTAAAGAGAGGTTAAAAAATGGAAACAATGAAAAGAAAATTCACCTTCCCACATAGTTATACATTGATTTTTATCTTAATTATTTTGGCTGCAATTTTAACTTGGATAATTCCTAGTGGTCAGTTTGAGACAGTTGTTGAAAACGTCGCAGGTATGGAAAAAACAACGGTTGTTCCGGGAACCTATCACCAAATCGATAAGGCAGATTATGGACAAGGTTTTTCCTCTATACTAATGGCACCAGCTGAAGGGATTATTTCAGCTGTTGAGGTTGTTGCTTTTGTTCTCATCGTTGGTGGTGCCTTCGGGATTATCCTAAAAACGGGAGCCATCGATCGAGGGCTGTTTACCTTAGCAAAAGTTCTGGGAGACAAGGGGATCTTAGTTATTCCGATGTCGATGATTCTATTCAGCTTAGGAGGATCAACCTTTGGCATGAGCGAGGAAGTCATTCCCTTATTTGCGGTGTTTATTTCTCTGATGTTTTCTCTTGGCTATGATTCCATGACTGCGATCTTGATTCTATTTTTAAGTACACAAGCGGGATATGTTGGGTCGACGATTAATCCCTTCAACGTTTTAATCGCACAGGGAGTAGCTGGCGTTTACGGAAATCCCCTGCTTTGGTTTCGGATGCTATCCTGGATTGTCATTACTGGGATTTCAATTGTTTTCACCATGCTTTATGCTAGCAGAGTCAAAAAGAATCCACTGTCCTCTATTGTTTATGAGAGTGATTTAAAGGTTAAGCATAAGTTTCAAAATTTTGACACTGAAAAAGAGTTTTCAACACAAGATAAACTAATTATCGCCGGTTTTATCGTAGGTTTAGGAATCATGATTTGGGGTATCATTTCCAAGGGATGGTATATGGTTGAAATTTCTGCACTATTCTTAGGATTAGGTCTTTTTGCTGGGGGCATCGCTAGATTTTCTCAAAAGGAAATTGCTGAAGCTTTTGTCGAAGGCTGTTCAGATTTCGCCTATGCTGCTGTAATCATTGGGCTAGCTAGAGGAGTCTTGGTAATCTTGGAAGGTGGAATGATTATTGACACTATTCTAAACAGCTTGGCTAACCTTTTAGGTGGTCTTCCAAAATTCCTGTTCACTACGATTCTACTCATTTCTCAAGTAATTGTTTCCTTTTTTGTTCCATCCTCCTCAGGAGCTGCGGCATTAACGATGCCGGTTATGGCACCATTGGGTGATCTAATGAATGTAAGTCGTGATGTTGTTGTTCTAAGTAACCAGTTTGGAAATGGTTTAATGAATATTATCTCCCCAACTAGTGGTGTATTACTGGCAGGATTAGCCATCGCAGAGATTAATTTCTCTAAATGGTTTAAGGTTGGCTTCAAAATATTTGCCATCTTAACCCTTGTTTCTGCTGTTTTGTTATACATTGCTACACTCTTTTAGTCTTAATCATCCATTAATAGGAGGCAATAGTTATGATTAAAATAAATCAATTAGCAGGAATGAATATCCACTATTTATTTTATTCTCTCAAAGAATTTTTCGCTTATCAACAGAAAATTGGTATTTCTTCTGTTGAACTTTGGGGAGGTGCTCCGCATTTTTTCATAGATGCTTTTACTGGTTCTGTTGCAAAGTTTTAAATCTACTATCAAATAAGGTAGAATAATAGAAAAAGATAGCAGGAGGAATGACGATG
>PPYF01546329.1_pt1 | contig 11787 bp, 10 predicted proteins | sample 1559871 | NCBI WGS metagenome assembly PPYF01 (sample SAMN08240021, study PRJNA423297) | Human gut metagenome, whole genome shotgun sequencing project. | reverse complement strand
GTTCTGGAACGTGCTCAAAGGGGATATGTCTCTGGTAGGTACACGTCCACCAACGGAAGATGAGTGGGTGAAATATGAGCTGCACCACAGAAGCCGCCTGGCAATCAAACCGGGGATCACCGGGATGTGGCAGGTAAGCGGGCGCAGTGAGATTACGGATTTTGAACAGGTGGTAGCACTTGATCGCAGTTATATTGCGAACTGGAGCCTGGGACTTGATGTGAAAATATTGTGCAAAACAGTGGGAGTCGTGCTGAGACATGAAGGTGCGATGTGAGTGGTAAAATATGGAAAAAAATGATGAAAAATTGTTTGATGTATACCATGGAAAAAACAATAATTGGCAGTCATGCATTAGCTATCTACGGATATTTGCAACAATTTGTGTAATTTATCTTCATACATGTAGTACGTTAAGTGAAAATCAAGAACTATTTGATTTGAGCAAAATGCAAAAGATTTTCTTTAATGCGTCATATCAAATGATGTATTGGGCAGTACCGGTATTTTTTATGATAACGGGAATGCTGTTTTTGAGAAAAGAAATGCATGTTAAATCCAGTGAGTGGCTCTTTAAGTATTCAAGGAGAATTTTGCTTGCTCTTGTTGTATTTGGTATTCCGTATGCTGCATTAAAATTAGTAATGGCAGATGGACTATCAATTAGCTTATTGGATAAGGCTATTTTAGCTTTCTTATCAGATACAGGTTTTGGACATCTTTGGTATTTATATGCTTTAATCGGAATTTATTTAATAATGCCCGTGTTAAAGAAATTTGTTGATAATGCTTCAGAGGGAGAAATACAATTAGTACTTTGTGCACTATTTGTTCTTGATTTTTGTTTTCCGTTATTTTCTCGATTAAGTAATTTGAAAATTGCTTTTAACAGCCAGTTTTTATATCCGGTTTTTTATGTCTTGTTGGGACATTGGTTATTCAAAAATAAAGAGAAAGTTAATAGAAAACTAATCGGAATAATTGCAATAATTTGTGTGGCATTGATTTGGATTTTAAATAGCATGAGTTGGAATCCAAAAGTTTGGACTTCATATGACAGTCCAGTAATTGGTGTGTTAGCAGCTGTAGTATTTTTGATGTTTGTATCTAAGGAATGGAGAGAGAAATCCTGGCTTTGGAGAGTAGATAGATTATGTTTTGGGGCTTATTTAATACATCCTTTATTTATTCAGTTTGTGTATCGATTCCTAAAGATTACACCAATTCGTTTTAAAATTTATCCAGTGATGACACTGTTATTTTGTTTGATTTTTGTATGTTTATCATTTTTAGCATCCTGAATCATGCGAAAAATAAAAATTTTAAAAAAATATGTATTGTAAAAAGGAATTATATTAATGAGTGAATATTCAGTTAAAATTATTGTAGCAACTCATAAAAAATATAAAATGCCGTCAGACGCGATGTACATTCCTTTGTATGTTGGTGCGGAGGGGAAAAAAGATTCCGATGGAAATGAGTTGGATTTGGGATATATCAAGGATAACACTGGAGAAAATATTTCAATATTGAATCCATCATTTTGCGAATTAACAGGTTTATATTGGGCATGGAAAAATTTAGATTCTGATTATATCGGTTTGGTACATTACAGACGCTATTTTGGAACAAAAAAAAGGAATCCGTTTGACGGGATTTTAACTTATAGGCAATTAAAACCAATGCTGGAATGTTACCAGATATTTGTTCCAAAGAAAAGAAAATATTATATTGAAACTTTGTATTCGCATTATGCACATACACATTATGCTGAACAATTGGATTTGACAAAAGAAATTTTAAAGGAAAAGTATCCAGAATATGTGAATACATTTGATGCCGTTGTAAATCGCACCTATGGTTATATGTTTAATATGTGTATTATGAGCAGACAACTTATGAATGAATATTGCACATGGTTGTTTGATATTTTGTTTACATTGAAACAGAAAATAGGAGAAGATAATCTTTCTTCTTTTCAAAGCAGATTTTATGGAAGAGTGAGCGAGATTATTTTTAATGTTTGGTTGGAACAGCAGGTAAGGGACAAAAAGGTAGAGAAAGATCAGATAAAAGAACTTTCTTATCTATATACGGAAAAAATTAATTGGAAAAGGAAAATTGTTTCTTTTATAGAGGCAAAATTTATTGGAAAAAAATATGAAGAAAGTTTTTAAAAAAACATCTGTGAAAAATTTGTCACCATATTATCAGTTTGGAATCGATTATTTTGGGCCATTTCTCTATGGATTTACCAAATGGTTGTATACAAGTCTGAAAAAGGCACAGATACATCGCGTTTATTTTTTTTCCAGAGATGGATATATGATGGATCTGGCATTTCAGCAATTAGGATACGATGTGGAGTTTGACACACAATATGTCCATTTTTCACGCAAAAGTCTGAGACAAGCGTTGCTGTGTACAACAAGTGGGTATCAGGATTCGTTGCAGTATTTGGGATGGGAGAAATATGTTACACTTTCTAAATTATTGGAATATTATGGATACGACGCAACAGAGAGAAAACATCTGGCGGAATTGCATAAGTGGGAACTGTCAAAAGATTATGCATATGATGGATTGAAAAATAATAAAGAAGTTGAACAAATTTATATATGTCTGAAAGAACAAATTTACGAAAAATCACAGCAACAAAGGCAATTGCTGCTAGCTTATATTGAACAAATTGGAATGAAAGGATCTTGTGCAATTGTTGATATTGGCTGGCATGGGTCAATGCAGTATTGTTTAGAACAGATTGCAAAATATAATGGATTGGATTTAAAAATTTATGGATATTATATTGGAATCTCTCCTCAATTTCCAATTTGTGGATTTTGTAGTGGATATTTATATAATCCACAAAATCTAAAACAAAGAAAGAGTGTTTTATGTTCCTTAGGGATCATGGAAAGAATGTTACAGAGTACCGAAGGCTCAACGGACAGTTATAGGCAAGTAGGAGATAAGATTTGGCCGGTTTACGCCCACTATGAATATGAAGAAGAACAGAAACTGGTGTGTTGTATTAAGGAATGGCAGCAGGGGGCTCTTGATTATATTGAACAAAAGAAAAATTATTTAAAAGAGGATGAGGATTATGTAAAGTTTGCACAACCGTTGATTGCCATTGGGAAAAATCCTACATTAAAAATGGTTAAATTGTTTTCTTTTTTTTACAATACAGATGGGGAAAAAGAATATTATGTGAGTCAGAAAAAGTTAGTACAATACAAACCGAGGGAGTTAATGCATGCGTTAAGCAATAGTGTATGGAAAACTGGATTTCTCAAATCTGTGTTCAAGATACCGTTTCCTTATTTTTATATTTACAGGATATTTAGAAAATGAATCAAGTAATTGCCGCTTATATTTTAACACATTTTGATACGATAAGTTTTGATATATTTGATACCCTGATTGAACGCAGCGTATCAAAACCAACTGATATATTTGAAATTGTTGGGGAGAAAGTTTTGGGAAAAGAACATCGCCGGGAATTTCTCGAAAACAGGATACGTGCAGAAAAAAAGGCCCGAGAGAAATCTTGTGAGATTACATTAGATCAAATTTATCAGGAGTTGGTTGATACATATAAGTCTGATATAGTAGAATTGTTACAAAAGACAGAAGTGCAAATAGAATTGGAAAACTGCCATAAGAAAGAAACAATATTTCCTTTTTATGAGCAGTGCATACAAAAAGGAAAGAGAGTTCTGCTTATTTCAGATATGTATCTTCCGGAAACCGTGATTGTATCAATGTTACAAAGGTGCGGGATCAATGACTATGAGAAACTATATGTATCAAACACATATGGAGAAAATAAGTTATCAGGGAAATTATTTCAAATTGCGTGTAAGGACTGGCAAATAGATTTAAAATCCATGATTCACATCGGAGATAGTATCAAAGCAGATATGATAGGTGCGCATAAAGCGGGGATTCATGTGTGGCTTGTGGGAAGGAAAAACAGAATAGAAAGGCTGATACAAAGAATATGAGCGATAAGGTATTGGAAGTAAATGTCGATGATTTGTATTTGGGAGGAGTGTTTTCTTTAGTAAAAAATGTTGTAAAAAATAAGCCGAAGGATATGCAGATTGATATAGCTGCAATCGAAAAGTTTACGGATAAAGAAAATATACAAAGTTTTGAAAAATGTGGTTCAAAGGTATACTATGTGGGATATGATGGAAATAAGTGGCTTAAGCAATTCATTTGTTTTTTTCATTTGAAAAAACTGATTCGTGAACAAAATTATACCTGTGTACATATTCATGCAGATGTGGCGAATAAGCTGATGGTATCTGGAATGGCTGCAAGAACTGCGGGAGTCACTAAAATTATATTACATTCGCATGCAGCAGGTGTTGATGGAAATCATCGATGGTTAAAGGCGTGGATTCACAGACGATGTCGCAGATTGCTTAAATGGATCGGGACAGATTATGTGGCATGTTCTGATATTGCTGCAGAATGGATGTTTCCAAATATTGCCGCAAAAGAGATTACTTTGATACAAAATGGAATTGATTTACAGAAATTTCGCTTTTCACAGACTGTACGTGAAATGGTGCGTAAACAATTACAAATTAGTGACGAATTATTGATCGGTCACGTTGGAAGGTTTTGTTATCAGAAAAATCATGACTTCTTTCTGGAAATTTTGAAACAAATTCGGGAGCGCGGTTTACATGCAAAATTGTTGTTGGTCGGAGAAGGACCAAATGAAAAAGCTTTTCGGGAGAAAGTACATGCCTGTGGTTTGGACTCTTACGTCATTTATTATGGTGTTAGTAAGAAGGTTCATGAATTGTTTATGGCGATGGATTTATTTGCATTACCGTCCCATTTTGAGGGACTTCCAATTGTTGGAGTGGAAGCACAGGCATCTGGATTGCCTGTTATCTTTTCGGATACGATTACGAGGGAAGCAAAAATTACACAGGCGGTAAGTTATCTTGGAATTGATGCCCGTGATGTGTCAAAATGGTTGGATACCATTATTCATTATGGGAAAGAAAAAAGAGATCGAATAAAGGCTTATGATATTCTGAAAAATGCAAAATTTGATATTGTAGATACGGTAAATGGTTTTATGAAACTATATAGAGGATAATAGGAGTCTAATGATTTATATTGCAACACATAAAAAGTTTAATGTGCCAAATCTGAATGGGTACTGTGCATTACAGGTTGGTGCAGAGGGAAAAGAAAAATATGGGTATCTGAGGGATAATATAGGTAATCATATTTCAGGGAAAAATGCAAATTATTGTGAGCTGACAGGCCTTTATTGGATTTGGAAAAATACAGATGATTCATATAAGGGATTGGTGCATTATAGAAGATATTTTGGAAGAAACAATCTTAGTAATAAAATTTCCGATATCTGTTCATATGAATATTTATTGAATTGCTTGAAAAGTGTAGATATAGTTCTTCCTTATGTAGAGTATTTTAAGCAAAATGCAAAAGAAGAAATTTTGCTTCATTGTTGTACGGAAGAAATTTTTGATAAATTACGTCAGATAATTGAAACAAAATATCCAGATTATATAGAAACATATGATCGTTATTTTAATGAAAATAAGGCATCGTTGTTCAATATGCTTTTTTGCAAAAGAGAAATTTTTGATGCATATTGTGAATGGCTGTTTTCGATCCTATTTGTGCTGGAAAAACAAGTAGACCTAGCAAAGTTAAATACTTATCAGCAAAGATTGTATGGCTTTTTGTCGGAGCGGTTGTTGAATGTCTGGGTAATTAAAAATAAATTGGTGGTAAAACATTTACCGGTGATTCATATGGAATTACCTGTTTTTGATCGTATTCGGCTTGTGAGAAGAAGATTTACTAACAGGTTTCGTTTTTGGATAAAACGTGGGAGTCAAAGATGATATATGCAATTATGATTATTTTTTCGGTCATAAGTGGTTGTTTGGTACCTTATGCAGAAAAGAAAAAGAAAAAATCCAAGAGCACTATTTACATGAAAAACATCAAAAGAAATGGGATGATAAGTATCAGCCTGTTGTTTCCATTGCTGGTTTCTTCGTTACGCTACGGATTAGGAACCGATTATTCCTATACTTATATTCCGCAGTTTAATAGTATTGCCAGGGGAGATAGGGGATATTATGAAATAGGTTTTTATTTATTAAATAAAATAGTTTCATTTTTTACCAACGATGGACAGTGGATAATCGTAATTTGTTCTATTTTGTTTGTTGGAATTGTGTATCGACAGATTTATAGGGAATCAAAAGTATATGCGTTATCTATTTTATTGCTGTATCTGACTTTTGCATATTTTGTATCATTAAATAATGTAAGACAGTCACTTGCATCTGCATTTTTATTACTTGCAATGGAATGTCTGTGTGAGGGCAGAAAACTAGCGTTTATAGTCTGGGTATTACTTTCAACATCGATGCATCAGGTATCGTTGATTTTTTTATTATTATTTTTTGCAGATAGAATTATGTTATCTGCAGTTACATATTTAATTGTTTCAATAGTGGCATTTGGAGTGATGCAGATTATCGGGGGAAGAATTGTGCAGCTCTTTGCCAGATATATTCCAAGATTACAGCTATATTTTCAGGCACAGGAGTTGTCGGCATATACAGGTAATACGATAGGAAGATATTATATTCTAATGCAATTTCTGATCTTGATTTTATTTGTGTATATTGAAAAGAAAAATAATAAAGTATTTCAGAGTATAACAGGCAAGGATCAAATTGAGTGGAATATTACGCTTATGAGTCAATGTGCACTTTTATGTGTGTGTGCATTAGATGGAATTGTTCCGGCAGCTTACCGAGTTGTAAGAATTTTTTCATTTGCGCAGTTTATATTGATTCCAAATGCGATACGCAAATATGTAAACAACAAAAAAGAAAGAATGTTGTTGTATATGGCAAGTATAATACTATTTGGTGTGTTGTTTATATTTTATGTTTTGAATGGGGCTGAACAGGTATTCCCATATCGGTCAATTTTTAGAAAATATTAGATTTGATTTTGCAAAAGAAAAATAGAAATTAAGTTTGTAAAAAGGGAAAAAATATGAAGAATAGAGTTGTTGCAATTGTTGTTACCTATAATCGTTGTGAGCTGCTTTTAGAAGCTATAGAAGCGCTAAGAAAGAGTTGTGAAAAATGTGATATTTTTATAATTGATAATGCAAGTACTGATGGAACAAAAGATAAATTGACCCTATACATAGACCAAAAGACGATATTTTATTTTAATACAGGCAGGAATTTAGGTGGAGCAGGGGGCTTTAATTTTGGAGTAAGAAAAGCTTATGAGGCAGGATATGATTATATCTGGTTAATGGATGATGACACAATAGTCGAAAAAGATACTTTGACTGAGCTGTTAGATCAGGCGAAAACTTTGAAAGGAAAGTTTGGGTGGTTATCAAGCCTCGCACTGTGGATTGACGGAAATGAGTGTCTTATGAATTATCAAGAAATTGATAAAGATTGGAATAGTGAGAAGAAAAATATTTTAAATGGAAGATTGCGTTGTCAGGCTGCTACATTTGTATCGCTTTTTATAAACAGAGTTGCAGTGGAAGAAGTTGGATTACCGATTAAAGATTATTTTATATGGGGGGATGATACGGAATATACAAAAAGAATTTCAAAAAAGTATTCTTGCTATTTTGTTCCTTCAAGTCAGGTGACGCACAAAATGAAGTCAAATGTGGCTACTACAAGTTTGGAAGAGTCTATAGACAAAGAAAGAATAGATAGAATGTTTTATTCAATTAGAAATGATTTCTGCACTTACCGTAGAATCAGTAAGAGATATTATTATGTTTTGATATTGAAATCTTTATTGTTGATTGGAAAAGTACTTAGATCTTCAAAGCCATATAAAATTCGTAAGGTGAAGGTGATTATAAAAGGATTGTGGAAAGGAATTTGGTTTAACCCACAAATTGAATTTGCGGAGTAAAGTGATAAATTGAGAAAAATGAAGGGTTCAAATAGTAGTTTGAAATGTAATTTTGCATATAGTATGATGTTTCAAATTTTCACAATGATAACACCATTTGTAACAGCTCCATATGTGTCAAGAGTTTTAGGCCCAGATGGAATTGGAATACAAAGTTATACCGGATCAATACAATCCTATTTTCTTTTGTTTGCAGCGTTGGGAACTGCAAGTTATGGAAATCGAGAAATATCGCAAGCCAGAGATAATAAAGAAGCATATAGCAAGAAGTTTTATGAAATTGAGTTGATAACCGTATTAACCTGTATTGTATGTTTACTAGCATGGATTGGGTTGATTTTTTTCGATAAGAAAAATCAAATATATTACATTGCAATGATTCCATATATTTTTGGGGCAATGTTTGATATCAGTTGGTTTTATAATGGATTAGAGAATTTTAAAACGACAGTTACATGCAATATGTTGTTTAAAACAATTGGAATTGTTGCTATTTTTATGTTTGTAAAAGATGAAAATGATTTGGTTTTGTATATCTTAATTATGGCTATAACAACAATGTTGGCAAATTTATCGATGTGGATTTATTTGCCACGCTATGTATGTAAAATTACTTTTAAATCGTTAATGCTTAAGGATCATTTTAAACAGACGTTAATGTACTTTATTCCAACAATTGCTACTTCAATTTACACAGTCTTAGATAAAACATTAATCGGGGTAATTACACAAAATGATGCACAGAATGGTTATTATGAACAAGCTACAAAGATTATTAATATGGCAAAGAGTGTTTCGTTTAATGCGGTTAATGCAGTTGTAGGAGTAAGAATATCCTATTTATTTGTAGACAATAAAATGGAAGAAATAAGAGATCGTATAAGTAAATCGATGGATTTTATTTTGTTTATGACAATTGGATGTGGGTTTGGGATAGCTGGAGTTGCAAAGATTTTGGTTCCACTCTTTTTTGGAAAAGGATATGATCAAGTAATTACTCTCTTATATATTTTTGCACCAATTATAACAATTATCGGAATTAGCAATTGCCTAGGGTCACAATATTATACTCCCAGTGGCAGGCGGAATGATAGTACGAAATATTTGTTGTGTGGATCTGCTGTTAATTTAATTTTAAATTTGTGCTTGATCGGAAAATATGGAGCTAATGGAGCTGCATTTGCTTCTGTTGTTGCAGAATTGAGTATTACTTTTTTATATGTGAAGAATTGTAATGGGTTTATGAAACTTGGAAATTTATTAAGGTGTATGTATAAAAAGATAGTTGCGGGATTATTGATGTTTTTTGTGGTGATAGGTTTGGAAAATTATCTGCATGTGTCAAAACTTATGGTTTTGATTTGTCAGGTTGTGATAGGAATTGCAACGTATTTGATTGTATTAATGATAGAAAAAGATGAGTGGATGCTTATTGAGCTTAGGCGGGGAGTTTTATATTTTAAGAACAAGAAGGGAAGAAGTTGAAATGAATTTAGATGCTGAAAAGAGAGATGGATATTATATATCTATGGATATGAAAAAAATTTGGAATGTACAGTTAAAGTTGTTGAAAGAATTTCAAATAATTTGTAAAAAAAATAACATTATATATTATGCATGTGGAGGAACCTTACTTGGAGCTATTAGACATAGGGGGTATATTCCATGGGATGATGATATAGATATTATGATGACTAGGGATGAGTATGAGAAATTAGAAAAGGTATCCAATCAATTCTGTTCGCAAGTTTTTTTCCAAAATGCATTGACTGACAAAATTGTGAGATCCCATGCACAATTGAGAATGAATGATACAACTTGTCTGTTAGTTGGAGATTATGGTGAACAAGTAAAGTTAAATATTTATGGAGGAAAAAGAAAACTCTTTCGAGAGTTTGAAAAAACTTGTTCTATTTATCGAAGTTTAGAGGAACAATTCAAATATCAGAATGTTTCATTTGAAGTGACTAATTCTTTACGAAATGTTTTGTTTGAGCCTGAATGGCTTAGGGAAACTATAGAAGTACCATTTGAGGATATTAGTATATCTGTGCCTAAAGAGTATGATCTGATTTTGAAAGAACAGTATGGTGAGTATATGAAATTTGTGGTTGGAAATAATAATCATGGTGGAGTTTATGTTGATTTAAGTAACAATTACACAAAATATGATAAATTATCAAAAAAAAATTTTTTAAATTTGTTTGAAGGAGGAAGTAAAAATGAGTGATGTATGTGCAATTGTATTAGCGGGAGGACAAGGAACAAGATTCGGGGGGAAAAAACAGTTTTTGGAAATTAAAGGAAAACCATTATGGAAACATGTTCATGATAAATTATGCAAATTTATTTCAGATGAGGATATTGTTGTTGTAGGGGTTGATACAGAGGGGGGGATTACAAGATCTCAATCCGTAATTAATGGGTTGACGTATTTAAAAGAAAAGGGAAAAGCATATGAAAGAGTAATTATATTGGAAGCTGCTAGACCATTGATTACACTAGAACAAATACAGAAGATTATTAAGGATGAACATAAAAGTACTACGTATGCATTGCCATTAACTAGTACTGTGGTAAAGAGAGATGGAAGCTATTTAAATAGAAATGAATTATATAAACTATCTACACCGGTGGCATTTGATTTTGACTTATTTTATGAAGCATATACGTCTGGAAAATATTTTGATTATACGGACGATACGCGTATTATGTATGAACAATATGGAATAAAACCATTTTTTTTGGAAGGTGGTGAAAATATGTTAAAAGTGACTTATCATAGTGATCTGGCAATTCTTGAAATGTTGATGGAAAAGTATGATTTATAAATTTTGAAATTAAGAAGGGAGCTATAGTGGAATGCCATATGTAAATACACGAAAAATGCTGCTAAAAGCTCAGAGCGAAGGTTATGCGATAGGAGCGTTTAATATCGAAAATATGGAATTTGTTCAGGCAGCAATCGAGGCGGCGGAAGAAATGGAATCACCTATAATTTTGGCTACTTCTGTTAATACATTGAAATATGCGTCTTCAAATATATTTTCTTCAATGGTAAAATCAACTTGTGAAAATTCAGAAATACCAGTTGCTTTGCACTTAGATCATGGCGAAAGCTATCAAGATGTTATTGGAGTTATTAAAAGTGGCTATTTATCTGCTATGATAGATGGATCTAAACTTACATATTTGGAAAATGTAGAGTTGACAGCGAAAGTTACTGCTTTATGTGGAAATTTTGATATTACCGTAGAAGGCGAACTGGGGGCAATTGGCGGGAAACCAGGAGATTTAAGGGTGGAAGAATTAATGTATACAGATCCTGAAACAGCAAATGATTTTGTACGAAATACAAAGGTGGATTCATTGGCAGTAGCTGTTGGCACTGCGCACGGAAAGTATAAATCAACCCCTAAATTGGATATAAATAGGTTGGATCAAATTAGAAAAAAAGTAGATGTCCCATTAGTTTTACACGGGGCATCTGGATTGAACGACAATCAAATTAGAAGTTGTATTAAAAATGGTATTTGCAAAATTAATATAGCTACAGAATTAAGATGTATTTGGACACAAGCTATAAAAAAAAGCTATGCAGAGACACCGGATATTTATGATCCAAAGAATGCAGCTGGGGAGGCAAGAAAGGCAGTTAAGGAACTGATTAAAAAGAAGATTTCGTTGTTTGGGAGTGAGGGAAAGGCAAAGTAAGTAGTTCATGGGTTTACATATTTTTATTAGAAAATTTCTTTTTTAATTGCGAGAGCTTGATATTTTACCGCTTTCAAGGATAATTAATTTTTA
>PPYF01549210.1_pt1 | contig 11789 bp, 4 predicted proteins | sample 1559871 | NCBI WGS metagenome assembly PPYF01 (sample SAMN08240021, study PRJNA423297) | Human gut metagenome, whole genome shotgun sequencing project. | reverse complement strand
AACTTACATCCTTACATTTACCGGAGGAATCAATAAAGTCCTTTCTGAAAATCTTTTAAGTGAACACATCGAATTTAAACCTTATACGACAAAAGATGGCTTACCATCCGACCTCGTCCAGTCTATGATAGAAGATAAAGAAGGAAGTTTATGGGTAATTTCGGAAAATGCACTTACCCGTTTCAATCCGGAAAAGGAAACATTTGAATATTATGATAAAAAGTACATGCAACAAGAGCTTTACTTTACAGAAGCGGCTCCTGTGCTGGAAAATAATCAATTGCTATTAGGAACAGATATCGGAATACTCAAAATTAGTCCTGAACATCTTCAGAAAAGTAATTATGCCCCTCCCATTGTATTCACCGGATTTAAAATACAAGGAACCTCCCAGGATTTAGATATCAATGATCTGGAAGAACTAAGGCTGAAACCATCCGAACGCAATGTTACTTTCCAATTTGCAGCTTTGGATTATGTAGCGCCTGAATCAATCAGCTATGCTTACCGTCTGAAAGGATTGGAAGAAAAATGGAATGAAGTGGATAACAGCCGTTCAGCCAGCTATATCAACCTTCCTCCGGGAGAATATGAATTGCAAATACGTTCTACCAACAGCGACGGAGTATGGATGGAAAAAGCACGTATCCTGCCTATAACTGTACTTCCAACCTTTTGGGAGACATACTGGGCATGGATTCTGTATGTCGTATTATTCGTGTTATCCACAGCAACTATCGTCTATATCATTCTCTACATATACCGGTTACGTCATCAGATAAATATTGAACAACAACTGGCAAATATCAAATTGCGCTTTTTCACCGATATTTCGCATGAATTACGTACTCCGTTAACACTCATAGCCAGTCCGGTTAGCGAAATTCTGGAACACGAAACTCTCACAACCAATGCCCGTAAACATTTAACCCTGGTGCACAAGAATACGGAGCGTATGTTGCATTTAGTAAACCAGATATTGGATTTCCGGAAAATAGAGAATAAAAAAATGAAAGTGCTGCTGGAAAAGACAGATGTCCTCAGCCTATTACAAAAAGTAATGGATAACTTCCGCCTTATTGCTGAAGAAAAGAATATCAATTACCAATTGGAAACAAACCAGGAAGCTATAGAAACCTGGATCGATCAGGATAAGTTTGAAAAAATCATTTTTAATTTGCTATCCAATGCATTCAAGTACACTCCGGCCAATAAGTCTATTACCGTCATTGCCAATGTGGAAAGTAGCAGATTAATTGTTTCCATAAAAGACGAAGGCATTGGTATCGATCTTCAAAAACAGCAAACACTTTTCCAACGCTTTGAAACATTGGTAAAATTCAACATATTGCAGCCCTCGTCAGGCATAGGACTATCACTTGTCAAAGAACTGATAGAACTACATTGTGGCAACATTGAAGTAAAAAGTCAACCCGGTGTAGGCAGCGAGTTTACCGTTATATTACCAATGAATCAAAAAGTTTATGAGGGAAGAGAAAATACAGAGTTTATATTGAATGACGGAAATTCAGTCCCCGCTGAAAAGAAAAATGAAATAAGACCCATGGTTGAAATAGCTTCAATGGCCGACATTACTCCTTCAGAGACAGCCAAAGAACCAAATCAGATATCGAATGAAGAAGACCCTGTATCCATCTTAATTGTCGAAGATAACGTAGAGCTAAGAAACTTCTTATCAGATATCTTGTCAGAAAGTTATCGGGTACTCACCGCCACCAATGGACAAGAAGGATTGGACCAAGCCCGGGAATATATTCCCGATCTGATTATCAGTGACATTATGATGCCTGCTATGGATGGCCTTGATATGGTAAAGAATATTAAGGAAAACAGAGAAATATGTCACATACCTATCATTCTGCTTTCTGCCAAATCATCGCTGGATGATCGCATATCAGGACTGGAACAAGGGATAGACGATTATATCACCAAGCCCTTCAGTGCAACGTATCTAAAAATCCGTATCAAGTCTTTGCTTCACCAGCGTAAAGAATTGCAGGAAATCTACTGGAAAGCATGGTCGGAAAAATTAAACAATACCCAGGAAACCACTCTGGAAGAGAAACTGACCCCCTCGCAACCTCAGATCATTTCATACGATGAGCAGTTCATGCAGCAAGTGATGCAAGTAATGGAAGAGCAAATGGAAAACTCGGAACTTACAGTCGACGAATTTGCCCAGTTACTGAATTTAGGACGTTCTGTCTTCTATCAGAAACTAAAATCCATCATCGGTCTGTCTCCCGTGGACTTCATACGCGAAATTAGGATTAAACGTGCCGTACAATTAATAGACAGCGGAGAATATAACTTTTCACAAGTGGCTTACATGACAGGCTTCAACGATCCTAAATATTTCGGAAAGTGTTTCAAAAGACAAATGGGAATGACGCCTTCGGAATACAAAGAAAATAAAAGAGATGATAGTTGAATATTTCAGCTATCATCTCCTCATAATTTTACCGAATGGTAAATGCCCGTGATAATAAACTCTTCTCACAGGAAGTACCTCCTATCATAACAGTATAATTTCCCGGGCAAACTCTCATTGTATTGCTCTGTTCATCCCACCATTCCAACTGGGTATCATCCAAAGAAAATTTAACCTCAACCGTCTTTCCTGCCGGAATACGCACACGCTTAAAAGCACGCAACGTTTTAACCGGTCCCTCTGTATCATCCATTTTTTTGAGATAAACCTGTACCACTTCATCTCCATCCCGACTCCCTGTATTAGTTACAGGAATCACCAGGTTCAGATTTTGACCGGCAGCAATTTTATCATCATTCATTTTTAACTTTCCATATTTGAATGTAGTATAACTAAGTCCATGACCAAATGGGAACAAAGGAGTCTCTTTCATGTACCTGTAGGTCCTTCCGGTCATATTATAATCCTCAAAATCCGGAATTTGAGCCAGATTACGATAGAATGTCAATGGTAATTTTCCAGCCGGATTGTAATCGCCGAACAAAACTTCGGCAACAGCCTGGCCACCAGCTTGCCCAGGATACCATGCTTGCAGGATAGCCTCACAATTCAGACTTTCCGGCTCCAAAGCTATAGCTGCACCGGAGAAATTAACAAACACAATCCGTTTTCCTGCAGTTTTCAAAGCCTCAACAACACGTCGCTGTACAGCCGGCAACTCGATTTCGGTGCGATCTCCTCCCCTGAAACCAGCTGCATCAACAGGCATTTCTTCTCCTTCCAGTGCCGGAGAGATACCACCCGCAAAGATAACTACATCTACATCTTTGATACGCTCCAACAATCCTTTCACATCTATCTGAGCATTTACTCCCATATCAAAGCTAAGATTTGCCGTTTTGTCAAAATGACGATACTTTAATAAAATATCATAAGACTTTCCCGATTCTGCCTTCAACGTATAAATGGAAGTCATTTGCTTCACGGCTCCTTCGTCTTCCTTAACCAGTTTACCATTAATATAAAGTTCATAGGCGCCTCGCATCTGAATACGAAAAACAACGTCTTCTGTTTTTTCCGGATGAAATACAGAACGATATTCAGCAGAAAATCCTCTTAAAATAACTCCCGGTGCAAAAGGAGCAGCCCCATTAGTATTAAATAAGAATGGGGTGGATTGCTGAACTTCCGTAACAGCCTCCCCTGTAAAGGTATTATTATTCCAATATGTTGAATGAAAACCGTTTCCTTCCGAAGTAGAACATTTATTGAATAAGCTAATGAACAAAGTACTATCCGTGTGTCCGCAAACCGGCTCATAAATAAGATTAGAAGTTGGCAGATAACGCTGCATACCTTCAAGCAAAGTAATGGTATGCGAAGGTAGCCCATTATAATTTCCCCATTGCATAACCGAATCATTTGCATTAGGACCTATTAATGCTATTTTTGCCTGTTTACTCAATGGAAGTATATTATTATTATTTTGCAACAATGTCATGGTTTCACGCGCCATCTGCAATGCCAACTGACGATGTTTGGGTGAGTCCACAACATCCGAAGAAATCCCTGTCCAGACATTCTCGTCCATTTCTCCCAACTCAAAACGAGCTTTCAACAAACGTTTTACTGAAATATCTATCTGATTTTCAGTAATAAGTCCAGCCTTTACTGCATCCGGTAAGGATTTATAGCTATTTCCACACTCAACATCCGTGCCATTTAAAACAGCATCTGCCGAAGCACTGGCAGCATCAGGATGCGTCTCATGCTTTCTTTTTTGCCAGAAATCCGATACTGCCCCACAATCTGAAACAACGACTCCGTCGAAGCCCCATTCATCACGCAAAATCTGAGTCAGCAAACGATTACTTCCACAACATGGTTCACCTTCAAAACGGTTATAAGCACACATCACTTCTTTCACTTTAGCTTCCTGAACTAAGGTTTTAAAGGCGGGAAGATAAGTTTCCCATAAATCTCGTGGAGAAATATTCTCAGCATTAAAACTATGCCGATTCCACTCCGGTCCCGAGTGTACAGCATAATGTTTTGCACAAGCGTGAAGTTTATTGTATCGTGCTGTATCGGGTCCCTGCAAACCATTGACTACTGCAACTCCCAAACGGCTGGTCAAATAGGGATCTTCTCCATACGTCTCCTGTCCACGCCCCCAACGCGGATCACGGAAAATATTCACATTAGGAGTCCACACTGTAAGTGCCTGATAACGTGTAAGATTTCCTTTACTATCCAATCTCCGGCTCTTTGCTCTTGCTTCATCAGATACTGCCGTAAAGACTTCATACAACAAACTATCATCAAATGATGCTCCCATACCGATAGCCTGTGGAAACACTGTAGCCAATCCTGTACGCGCGAGACCGTGAAGTACACAAAAGGAGGTTGTTCATATGAACAACCTCCCTCCATCATTAACAATCTTTCCTATATGGAATCTTACCTATTGTATCCACCATCTCGGGTCACCGGCTTTGCCTTCACCCTCAAATTTCAATTCCGGTTTGTAATGGAAATCCCCATTCATCGGATCTACGAACAATTCCAGAGATGTCATAGACAAAGACTTGGCATTCGTGAACGGTCTAGAGTCCACTTGGAAGTCAGAGGTCAAATAGCAACCGGAGAAATCCAGGTAGCCAGAATAATCTCCATTTCCGGAATTAATCTTGCTGCCACCATTCGTTCCGGTAAAGACAGTACTTGTCACAGCAATAGACTTCGGTTGCTTATCCAAACGGAATACCTTCGGCATACCAATTGTATAATTACAGAAGATACATTTATTCATTTTTATTTCATCAATAACAAAACGAACATCCATCAACTGATCACCAATCTCACAAAGCGTAGAGTTTTCAATAACGAGTTTCTTCAAGGATTTAGCTTTACCGAAATTGAACAGACCATAGCCGCTCAATGCTACATTCTTCACAATACAATTACTGATTGTAATACCACTTATCTCTACATCACCATTGTTCAAACGCACAAGGCTACGTGGAATTTCACTGATATGACATCCCTCAAAGGCTATAGTACTGAAGCAATTCGTATTACCTATTTCAATGAAGAATTGAGATTGTCCGTCACTTATCAAATCGATATTCTGCCATTTCACAGTTCCCAGCGGAGCAGTAAATGTCATTTTGGTAGCCGTCAATTGAGGCAGCTGACCGTTAATCACATTACCTGCCAAATAAAGAGCCTTCACATTTGTCGGCACAGTGATCTCACCAAACGTATAGCTTTCTCCACCTTTGAAAGCCAGAGTTACCGGTCCTACCGGGGCAGAAGCTAACAAAGCATTAATATCATCTCCTGATTGTACGTCTATTGTTTCTCCTACAGAAGAGCCCAGTGTCAAAAATCTATATTTACCTCTAAGCACATCGCCATTCAGGATATATGCCAGATAATTAGTTCCTGCCTTCAAGTCTTTAATGGAATAAGTTCCTGCCTGTTTTTCAGTTGCAGTTAACTCGTGAGCGGGTTCTACCCATACTGTATCAATCAAAACAGTCTGTTCTTCCCCTTCTCCTTCCACCGTAAACTTCAATTCGGCATGGCGAATATGAGTAGCGGTCTTATCGGCTTTCCACTTCAAGACAGCACCGGAAGTAGAAGGAACAACCTCCGTAAATATCTGCTCATCCGGAGTTTCAAAGAAAAGTCCCACATAACCGGACTCTTTACCTGTTTTTCCATCCACCGCTTTTACACGTACCGAATAACGGCTGGTTCCATCTAAGTCTGTGAACAATGTACGATATTCCGTTTTAACCGCAGTAGTTTCCTGACGATACGGTGTCAAGGTGTCTGCCAGAATTTCCACAGTCTTCACAATATTTGTAAATTCCAGACTATCTCCTTTACTAAATTCAAAGATATACTTTGAAGCATCCGTTATACCTCTGTAACTTAACATTATAGAAGTAGGAGATGTATTATCAGCCACTTTAAATTCAGTAGTACGGAATAACCGGTCATGCCCTGGTTCTATCCCCCAGTCATTGGCATCCTCCTGGCAAGCAACGGCAGAAAATGCCAGAACTCCCAATAAGATATAATATATATTTCTAAGTTTCATATATTCATTCTTTAATAAGTTAACTTTTTATTTTTGCTTATCATATCCATAAGAGTTCTTCAAATACCCTTTTGACTTATAGATATCATCATAATAGATAGAATGGAAATGACGATAATTACAGATCTCATTACCTATATCTATCAGATTCAACTTAGCCTGAATCAACTCGCCATACTTCAAAGTACCCAGCAATTCCGTATAATCATAAGATTTACGCAAACCAGTGGCACAAGACAATATCTTTACTGAATTATCAACTAAAGAACTTTCTTTACCTTCGGCCAAATTCCAATAAGAACGGGGGAACCAATTCGCTTCTGAATAAACTTCCGTATCGGGATTATCGGCCAGGTTACGATAGAAATTGGCTGAAGACAAATCGATGAATTCACCTTCCTTATCATATCTATAGTACACTTTCACCGGGAAATCAGTTGGTTCATACGTTTTATCGAAGATTTGTATGGTATGAGTACCGTCCAGCAAATAAAGCATCGCCTTTTTCATATCCTCTATTTTAGAATCTAGTAATCCCCAACGGACTAAATCCAATTTACGGATACCTTCACCACCCAGTTCCCAGGCACGTTCGTTAACAATAGCCTCAAAGAAATCAGCATCATATTTATTCACTTCTTCAGAACCGGCACCGAAAGCTCTCGTACGAACTTGTTCCAATGCGTTGCGGGCACTGATATTAGCTACTTCACTATTTGAATCAATTCCTTTACCCAACATATAACGAGCTTCAGCAAACATCAGTAAGACGTCTGAATAACGCATCACAATCCAGTTAATACCGGTCGGAGTACGAGCCGTAGCTGTTTGTGCTATAGAACGATATGCATTAGAAGTCCAGAAGAAGCCCCATTTACCCAATTTCACGTTCATTATATCAGTCTGCATCACCTCACGATTTCTCTTCGCATCTGAATCTTTCTTATACTGAGGCCAGTAACAAGCATAATCACGACGAGTATCAGTCGGAGAAAATGAATAGAAATAATAAGCATTTGAACATACATAAGAACCACCGAAACCACGGCTGCCATACCCGATTCCACCGTCCATTGCACGTCCCATCAATGTACCGATGTCACCACTATACCCTACTCCATTAGCTACTTCAAAAAGATTCTCATTATATTCGTTATAATTCAAGCCACAAACTGTTTTCCAGATATGTCCATAATCAGGATCCAATTGATGAGGATTCTCCGGAGCACCAATAATTTCAGCACATTGCTGCTCGGCTATTTCATAATAATCACGCCAATTCTTAGGTCTACCAACATAATAACCTCCTACTTCCTCCATACCGGGATTTCCTTCAACATTAGGATAGTGTTCTACATTAGAATCATCAGGAAACTGATTACCGTCACGAACAGACCATCCTCCTGCAAAAAGAGCAATACGAGCCAATAATCCCTTGGCAAATCCTTTATTCACGCGTTCGCAATTATAATCAGAATTTTCTCCTACCCAAGGCAAATAGTTAACTGCCTCCTGCATGTCACGAACAATACTTGAATAAATACTATCACGATTAATCTTTCCCATATATACATTGGAAAGATCCGAGTTAGACATACCTTCCTTAAAAGGAATATCTCCCCAACGCCTAACCAATTCAAAATAAGACAATGAACGCAATGTTAAAGCCTCACCCAAATAACGCTTCATCGCCGCATTACCACTTTTATAAAGCGCTGAAGCACGAATGCCATCCACAGCCGTACTGGCCAATTCTGCCATTTTAAAAATGTATCCCCATTGCAGGGTCTTGTTGTACCAGTCACAATAATAATTGGCCGCCCCTGTATCACTTGTCAGGTCTTTAGATGGGTCAGTAGCATAACCACTAGCCAATTCAATATCAGAAACACCTTGCCAGTTAACCGACATTTTCTGTCCATAAACATACGTACCTGCTAATTCGGAGTAAACTCCCATAATAGCCGAACGCGTCATACCTTCATTCTCAAAAGTAACAGTACTACTTTGTACCGAGGGAGATTCCGTATCAAGAAAATCGCTACAAGAGGTTAACAGCGCACCTCCCACCGTCAATACATATACTATATTCTGTAATTTCATAAGTTTATTAGTTTAGAATGTAACATTTAATCCAAAAATATAGGATCTGGACTTCGGATAAGCCGAACGGTCATAACCAGGAGTCATATTGCTGGAACTTGTATTTACTTCCGGATCCTGACCGCTATATCCTGTCAGACAGAATAAATTATTTCCAGTAGCATAGACACGCAGGCTCTTCACACCGAACTTTTGAGTCCAATATTTCGGAAGAGTATATCCCAGCGTCAGAACGCCTAAGCGTAAAAACGAACCGTCTTCTACCAACCAGTCTGTGGTAATCGTATTGTTCATTAACGGATGCCAGATGGAAGCATTGGAATTAATTTCCTGCAAACGTTCAGGGTTGGCATACTCACCATAATAGATATTAAGTCCTGTTACAGGATCTATCGTTGTAAAACGATTTGCCAATCTCATATCATTACTCAGATTCTGATAACGTTTAGAACCTGTATAAGAAGTGTAGTCCACTTTATTGATATTCAGAATATCATTACCATAAGACCAGTTGAACATCGCTGTAACATCGAAACCTTTCCAACCGGCATTAAAACTAAAACCACCAGTGTGTTTCGGCAACGCATGACCGATCACTTTACGGTCATTATCAGCATCAATAACTCCATCACCATTCAAGTCCTTCAATTTCATGTGACCAGGTCCGAAATAACCTCCTGCACGAGAAAGTACACCCGAACAATCTGTAACGATTGGTACACCATTTTCATCTTTAGTCGTCACAATATCCCACTTTTTAGTGGTAGGATTGAAAGTAAAATCATCAAAAGAATACATACCATCAGACACATAACCGTACATCAAACCAACTTCCTGGCCTACAAAAACACGATAGTTATCGCTACCGGTCTCTGTGCCACCACCAGAAAGAATCATTTCGTCACCATTGGCACCATACAATGCATCTACCTTATTCTTATTGAAAGCAATATTAAAATTAAAGTCAAGATAGAAATCTTTCGTCTGAACGAGATTTGCATTCAACGACAACTCTACACCGCGATTAGTGGTCTGACCAAGATTTTGGTATTGGCTACTATAACCTGCATTAGAGGGCAACTGCACTTCCATAATCAAGTCCTTAGTAACATCATTATAATAATCAAATGTCAGATTTATACGATTACTGAAGAAACCTAAGTCAAAACCTACGTTCGTTGAGAACTTAGACTCCCAGGTCAGATTTTCATTACGCAGACGTTTGGCAGGTTGCAAGCTACTCTGTCCAATCTCATTCTGATAATAGAGATTCTTAGTAGAAGTTACCGGACTATAAGTCTGGCGCCAATAGGAACCGACACGGGCATTACCGGACTTACCATAACTGGCACGCATCTTCAAAGTGGACAACCAGTCTTTAGACCATTCCATGAAACTTTCATCCGAAATACGCCATGCAGCAGATGCAGCGGGGAAAATACCCCACTTATTTCCAGGTGCAAATACATTAGTACCGTCTGCACGCAACGTAAAAGTCAGATAGTAACGATCATTCAGAATGTAATTGGCACGACCGAAATAGGACATGCTGCGGTCGGGTTCAGCCTTACCATTCGCTTCACCTGTATTCTTCAGATAAATATTATCAGTACGATCAAAAGTAAAGCCATAAGTACCTTCTGCACGCCACTGTAATCCTTTAATAACGTCCCATATTAAAGCAACATTATAGGTATTATTGAACTTGGACTGCTTCTTATACTCGTTGGTAATATTGTAGAAGGGGTCGTTCAAGTTACTGATATTTTCAGGGATCAATTCATTATCACCAGCCAGGTCGTCTTCCGTTAGGTCAGTAAGCGTACCAATAGGAGGATACTTCACGCAGTCACGTAGTTTGGAACCACTGGATACACTGGGGCCGTCAATAACATTATTACTCATTTTAGCATTAAGATCCAATCTCAACTTTTTATTAAAATTCTTGCTTAACTTCAAGTTCAGATTATCACGACGATATTTGGATGTTTGCATAATATAAGTTTCATCATCACGTGTGTAACTTATACTATAAATCAAAGACTCACTACCACCATTAATGTTTACGTTGTAGCTCTGCTTCAATCCGGTACGATCAAACAATTTACGTTGCCAGTTGAGTCCTTCTTTACCTTTATAAATATCGACATCTTCCCACTGTCCATAGCGATCAAAAAAGCCTGCATTCTTAGCCGGATCCAATTCACGCTGATAGTAAACATATTCATAGGGAGAAAGAACCTCAGTTTCATTATAGAAACGGTTCAAACCCAATGATGCATTGAATGTCACTTCTGTCTTACCGGCACGACCACCTTTTGTAGTAACCAAAATTACACCATTAGCTCCTTTAGCACCATAAATGGCAGTAGAAGAAGCATCCTTCAACACATCAATGCTTTCAATATCCGTCGGAGGAATATCATTAATATTACTCACCTGAAATCCATCTACAATGAACAGCGGCTCATTGCTCTGCGTGATAGAACCACCACCACGTACGCGAATATTAACGGCTGCATCCGGTGAACCTTCAGTTGTAACAACGCTTACACCCGCCAGACGTCCCGTAATGGCACTTGAAGCTGAAGTAGTTGGGATGTTTTTCAATGTTTTCTCACCTACGGAAGAAATAGCTCCAGTTAAATCTTTCTTGCGTGCGTTACCATAACCTACGGCAACTACTACTACTTCGTCCAGTGTTTGCGAATCATCCTTTAAGACAATCTTCAAAGTCTTTCCGGTTACTGCATCCACTTCTTCCGTTTTCATACCTATATAGGTAATAACGATCTTTTTTCCTTTACCTGACACATTCAGAGTAAAATTACCATCTAAGTCAGTGATGACACCATTCTGGCTTTTGCCTTTTTCCATAACAGTGGCACCAATAATCGGTTCTCCTTCCGAATCAGTCACATTACCTTTTACCGTAATGTTTTGAGCAAACACTCCAATAGGCACCATTAAAATGAATGCCAGCAGAAGCAACCTGCTCTTCATCTTTTCGATTTCTTGTTTCATGATAGTATTATTTAGTTAAACAATAAGTACAGTGTTTTTCGTAAAGCTTTTCATTTCTTAACTTAACCTGTGTTATTAATTCTTTTGCAAAATTCAGAA
>PPYF01268902.1_pt1 | contig 11789 bp, 9 predicted proteins | sample 1559871 | NCBI WGS metagenome assembly PPYF01 (sample SAMN08240021, study PRJNA423297) | Human gut metagenome, whole genome shotgun sequencing project. | reverse complement strand
CGGCGGGAGTGGTCCACCGCCGGCTCGGTCATGTTCCTGCTGGGCCTGTCCGCCCTACTGGAGGACTACACCCGCAAGCGCACCCAGACCACCCTGACCCAGAGCTTGGCCATCCACGTGGACACCGTGTGGCGGGTGGCGGAGGACGGCTCCGAGGAATCCATCCCCATGGGCCGCCTGGCTCTGGGGGAGCGTATCCGGGTGCGCTCCGGCGCCCTGATCCCGGTGGACGGCACTGTCACAGACGGCGACGCCATGGTGAATGAGGCGTCCATGACCGGCGAGCCCCTCCCCGTCCACAAGCGCCAGGGCTCCACCGTCTACGCCGGCACCGTGCTGGAGGAGGGCAGTCTGGTCATCCAGACCGCGGCCCTGGCCGGCGAGAGCCGGATTCAGCAGATCGTGGGCCTCATTGAGAATTCCGAGGCGCTGAAGGCCGGAGCCCAGAGCCGGGCCGAGCGGCTGGCCGACGCCATTGTGCCCTTCAGCTTTGCCGGGGCCCTGGCGGTGGGCCTGCTGACCCGGAATGTGACCCGGGCCCTGTCTGTACTGATGGTGGACTACTCCTGCGCCATCAAGCTGTCCACCCCCATCTCCATCATCTCCGCCATGCGGGAGGCCTCCGCCCGCCGTATTATGGTCAAGGGCGGCAAATACCTGGAGGCCTTTGCCGAGGCGGATACCATCGTATTCGACAAAACCGGCACCCTCACCGCCGCCTGCCCCCGGGTGGAGGAGGTTCTGGACTTCACCGGCCGGGGGGAGGACGAGCTGCTGCGGTGCGCGGCCTGCATCGAGGAGCACTTCCCCCACAGCATGGCCCGGGCCGTCACCCGCGCCGCCGAGGAGCGGGGCCTCAACCACGAGGAGCGCCACGCCGAGGTGGAGTATGTGGTGGCCCACGGCGTGGCCACCACCCTGGAGGGGGAGCGGGCCCTCATCGGCAGCCGCCACTTCATCTTCGAGGACGAGGGCGTTGCCTGTACCGACGAACAGGCTAGGCGGATCGCCGCGGCCGCCCGCGGCCGTTCGGTGCTCTATCTGGCCATCGGCGGCAGGCTGGCCGGCGTGCTGTTGATCAGCGATCCGCCCCGCCCCGAGGCCGCTGAGGCCATCGCCGCCCTGCGGGCGCTGGGGGTGCGCCGGGTGATCATGCTCACCGGCGACCAGGAGACCGCCGCCCGGGCGGTGTGTGAGCGGCTGGGCATCGACACGTTCCGCGCCCAGGTGCTCCCAGCCGACAAGGCTTCCCTGATCGAGGGCTACAAGGAGGGCGGCAGCAGGCTCATCATGGTGGGCGACGGGGTCAACGACTCCCCCGCCCTGGCCGCCGCGGATGTATCCGTGGCCATGAGGGATGCCTCCGACCTGGCCCGGGAGGTGGCGGATATTACCCTCCTCTCCTCCGATCTGCGGGAGCTGGCCGCCCTGCGCCGCCTCTCCCAGCGGATGCTGGAGCGCATTAACCGCAACTACAGGTCGATTTTGACCATCAACACCAGCCTGCTGGCGCTGGGGATTTTCGGCATACTGCCGCCGACCACCACGGCCCTGCTGCACAATGCCTCTACCATGGCCATCAGCGCCGCCAGCATGCGGCCCTATCTGCCCGCGCCCGGCGGGCGCGGGGCCCAGGGAAAGGAGCCTGGCAATGAAACAGCATAGATTCTGGGCTTGGGGCGCCGTGTTCTGTATGCTCATGTGCATCTACACCGGCAAGCGCCGCAAGTAAAGCAAGGCAGAGAAGGCCCCTCCCCGTCGTCCGGCTGAGAGGGGCCTTTGCCGCCGCCGTGACAGGAGAGCGCGGGCATGCAGTCACCACGCCGGACGGCGGGACTGTCCGGCAGTGAGCTGGCGGAGGGATTGGGCGCACAGCGCGCCGTAGAACTTCAGATACTTCTTTTTTGCCTGGCGCTGGAGGCGCTGGCGCTCCTGAAAGGCCTTCCAGCAGGCGCAGCTCTTGTGGCAGCCGCTGTGGTAGGAGGGACATTGGCTCTGACAGGGAAGCATGGGGGTTCTCCTTTCTGCGGGGGCGGGAGGTACGGTTCCCGTCCAGTGTAGGCCGGATCAGAGCCCAACTGCCACCATGGTGCTGTAAAAGGGAGGTAAATAATTGGAGTTTACCGCATTTGTAGAGCATGCTCACTAAAAATAATGACAAATAAGAGGATAAATATATACAATTTAAACAAAATAGAGTGGCTAAAATCGGGCAAAAGGCAGAATAATGTGAGCATGGTTGCAATTGGAAGATGCTCATGGTATCATGCAAAACACCTTGCGGGGTCGGAGCTCTGACCACTGGAGACTCCGCGCCGGAGGACTCCTGGTCGCAAGGAAAGAAAAAGAGGAGGAAACATGAAATGAAATCCCATAAGCCATCCAAACTGATCGCTCTGGGGCTCGCCCTCACCATGGGCCTGAGCATTCCCGCGGCGCTGGCAGCCAGTTCTCTGGTGCCCGCCTCCACCAAGGTCACGGTGGACGGCAAGGCGGCCGCTGTCGAGGGATACAATATTGACAACGGCAACAACTATTACAAGCTGCGCGATTTCGCCAGCGCGCTGGACGTGGGCCTGACCTGGGATAAGGCCACCGACACCGCGGCCATCGACACCGGCTCCCACTACAAGCCCGACACCACCCAGCTCATCACCGGCAACTGGGCCCCCGCTACCCGCGCCCGCATCCAGGCCGTGATTGACGAGAACGCCAACCAGGGCAAGTACGTGGTCTTTGACTTTGACAACACCTCCGTGATCTTCGACATTCAGGAGGCCCTGCTCATCTACCAGATTGAGAACCTGCAATTCAAGATCGACCCCGCCGACATGGAGGCCGTTCTGGAGACCGGCATTCCCGACCTGAACAAGTCCATGGGCACCAGCCTGGACGGCAAGAACATCACCCCCGCCACCCTGGTGGCCGACATCACCAGCGATTACGAGTGGATCTATGCCAACTACGAGGGCTTTGAGGGGGACAAGGACCTCAACTACATCCACGCGTCCAACCAGTACCAGGACTTCGCCGCCAAGCTGCGCTTCATGTACGGCAACCTGGGCGACTACTTTGATCACGCCGTCTCTTACCCCTGGGTTGGCTATCTGTTCACCGGCATGACCCCCGACGAGGTGCAGGAGCTGGCTGCCGCCTCCCACCAGTATTGGGCAGACTACGGCCGCTATGCCGAGGAAACCTGGACCTCTCCCGTGGAGCTGCCCGGCAAGACCGGCATTGTCTCGATTGACTTTATCACCGGCCTGACCTTCACCGACGAGCTGAAGGACCTGTATGCCACCCTCCAGGCCAACGGCATCGACGTGTATATCGTCTCTGCCTCCCCCATCGACACCGTGCTGGCCGCCAATGAGACCATGGGCTACAACCTGCCCGAGGACCACGTCTACGCCATGCGCAACAAGCTGGGCGAGGACGGCCGCTACATCAACGAGTATAACTACGACTGGGGCGGCGAGGGCAAGTACGCCCAGACCCAGGGTGAGGGCAAGAGCACCATTATCACCAACTTCATCGCGCCCCAGTATGACAACGCCGGCCCCCTGATGGTCTTCGGCGACAGCTCCGGCGACTGGAACATGATGACCGACTGGATGGAGAGCGGCGACACCGAGCTGGGCGTCATCTTCAACCGTTACCGCAAGCCCAGCAGCGATCCCATCTGGCAGGGCTCCAACGAGGCCGCCCAGTCCATCGGCGATCCTGACGCCCGCTTTGTCCTCCAGGGCCGCGACGAGAACACCGGCGAACTGCGCCCCAGCGAGAAGTCCATCCTGCTGGGTGAGACCGACGAGGTGCTGGTCCGCCCCGCCGAGTAAGGCAGACATAAGCGCAATTTCATACACGGCGGCAGCCGGGAGTGGAGCCTGCGGGCTCCCTCCCGGCTGTTCTGATCAGACTTTAAGATATTTTTAATGAATACCGGGAACCTTGCTCTGGACATTTCGTCTGTAATGTTGGATAATGGAATATATAACCAAGGAAAAACCTGCATTGGAAGGAGAGAATGAACATGAAGCAAACCCATAGAGGGCTTGCCCGGCTGCTGTCCGCGGGTATGAGTCTGGCCCTTTTGACGAGCTTGGTACCCGGGGCCACGGCGGCGAGCCGAAATGTAGAATACGAGGTGGATGCGGATGAGGTCCTCTACTTGGAAAAGGAGGACTTCGATAATTTGTGTATGACGAAACGTCACAGGGTACCGAGGTGGATGGGCTCTGGTTTACAAGCTTACCCTCGTCCAGTAAGGGTGTGCTATATTTTGACTATGACGGCCGAGACGAATATGAGGTCGAAAAGCGAGAGAGCTTTACCCGCAGAGACCTAGATGATCTCGCCTTTGTGCCAGATGAGGACTACGATGGTTTCGTAACGATCGGTTTTAGCGGTGAGTCCGACCAGGGTGAGAATTTTTCTGGTACACTTTATATTGAGGTCAATGGCACAGGGCGTTCATCCTCTGACGGCGAAGTGACCTATGAGGTGGATGTCAACGACGCCGTGGATCTGGACGTGGACGATTTTGACGACTATGCCTACGACGAGTCGGACGGCACCGAGGTCGATTACATCTTCTTCACCGACCTGCCCTCCTCCAGCAAGGGCACCCTCTACTACGACTATGGCTACTCCAGTGAACGCGAAGTAGAGGAGGAAGAGGAGTTCGACCGGGACGAGATCGACGACCTGACCTTTGTGCCCAAGCGGAATTATGAGGGGACGGTTACCCTGTCCTTCGAGGGCCGGTCGGACGCCCGGGATAAGTTCTACGGCGACCTGGTCATCGAGGTGGGCGGCGGCCGGAGCAGCAGCGCCGCCAGGGGCGACGTGACGTACGATGTGGACGTCAACGACACGGTGGACTTCGACTATGACGACTTCGACGAGTTCGTCTACGACGAGACCAGCGGTACCGAGGTGGGACGGGTCTGGTTCACCGAGCTGCCCTCCTCCCGGGAGGGCACCCTCTACCGGGACTATGACAAGCGGGATCAGGAGGAGATTGACGAGGACGAGGAAATCCGCCACGACGAGATCGACAATCTGACCTTCGTACCCAAGCGCAATTTTGAAGGGGCGGTCACCATCCCCTTTGAGGGCAGGGCGGACGACGGCGACAAGTTCTCCGGCGAGCTGGTCATTCGGGTGGGCGATGCCGGGGGCGCCGACATTACCGTGGAGCTCCAGGCCGGCAACGGTTCCACCGTCAACTTCCAGACGGACGCGTTCAACGAGGCCTGCGTGAAGGAGACCGGCGCCAATCTGAACTATGTGATCTTTGACTACGACTCCGGCCGCGGCGGCTATCTGTACTACCAGCACGGCGAGTCCGGCGAGTCTGAGGTGGGCTCCGGCCGTTATTACCGCGCCTCCTCTCCCCGGCTGGACCAGGTTTCCTTTGTCCCCGGCAGCGGCACCGGCAGCTCCGTGCGCATCCCCTTTGAGGGGGAGGCCACCAACGGCAAGTCCTTCTACGGCGAGGTCAAGCTGACCTATGTGACGCTGAGTGAGCCCACTATCATCACCTACACCTCCACCGGCCTGGCCGTGGACTTCAACGCCGCCGACTTTACCGCCGCCTGCGCGGCCCGGGGCGGCAAGGCCCTGACCTCCGTCCGGTTCCCCGCCCCCGACACCACCGGCGGGCAGCTCTACTACAACTTCCACACTCCCACCCAGTACCGCGGCGAGGTGGTTTCCTCCGTGGACTACTCCGTGGGCGGCGTCTACCTGCTGGGCGAGGTCACCTTCCTGCCCAAAGCGGGCTACAGCGGCATTGTGACCATCCCCTATGTGGGTACCGATGCCGACGGCATCGAGTACACCGGCACCGTTCAGGTGATGGTCACGCCCTCCGCCTCCTCCCGCTTCAGCGACATGGGCAGCTATAACAGTTGGGCGGGAGCCTCCGTGGAATTCCTGGCCGCCTACGGCATTACCACCGGTACGGGCGACGGCGCCACCTTCAGCCCCGCCTCCACCCTCACCCGCGGCGACTATATCCTGATGCTCTACCGCACCTTTGGCTTCAGCAGCACCGCCGCCGCAGGCAACTTTACTGACGTGACCGCCGGCAGCTACTACGCCGAGGCCCTGGCCCATGCCAAGGCTCTGGGCATCGCCACCGCCGAGGCGGACGGGAGCTTCCGCCCCAACGACCCTGTCACCCGGCAGGACGCCATGGTGTTCCTCCTGCGGGCCATGCAGGCCGTCAACCGGTCTGTGCCCAACGCCTATGACAGCTACCTGAGCCGCTTCCCGGATGGGGCCTCCGTGGCGGACTACGCCCGCACGGCCATGGCCGCCATGGCCCAGGCCGGCGTGATCCAGGGCAACGAGCAGGGCAAGCTCAACCCCACCGGAACCCTGAACCGGGCGGAGATGGCCGTCATTCTCCACCGCGCCCTCACCCTGTAACCCAGCTCCCAAGCCGGGGCCGCCCAGCGGCCCCGGCTTTTTGTGCAAAATATGGGACAGGGAGGCTTGAAAAGGGCGGCTTGGGTATGATATAGTATCAAGGTATTGGTATCGGCTGCATCCCTTCGGATGTGGTCGTTTTTGTGAGACGGAACCGGGGGTATGGACGTGTTTGACGGACTTCTGTTTGATCTGGACGGGACCTTGTGGGATTCGGTGGATGCCATCTGCATCTCCTGGAACCGGGCCCTGGAGCGGCTTGCGCCGGAGTATGCCGGCACCGTGACCCGGGCGCGGCTGCTGCCGTGTATGGGGATGCTGCTGCCCGATATCCTCCACCGCCTGGTGCCGGAGCTGGACCAGGAGCGGATGAAGCCCATTCTGGAGGAGGTGCTGTCGGAGGAAAACGCCTATGTGGCCGCCCACGGGGGCGTCCTCTACCCCGAGGTGGAGCAGACCCTGGCGGCGCTCTCCGCCCGCTGTCCCCTCTTTCTCGTCAGCAACTGCCAGGACGGGTATATTGAGGCCTTTTTCCAGGCCCATGGACTGGGGCGCTATTTTACGGACTACGAAAACCCCGGCCGCACGGGGCTGCCCAAGGCGGACAACATCGCCCTGGTGGCGGAGCGGAACGGCCTGAGGCGGCCCCTCTACATCGGGGACACCCAGGGGGACTATGACGCTGCCTCCAAGGCGGGCGTCCCCTTCCTCCATGCCGCCTACGGCTTCGGGCGCATTGACCGCCCTGTGCCCTCGGTGGCTACCTTTGGGGATCTTCCTGATGCGATCCGCCGCCTCACTCCGCCGTAAGGCGGGGCGATGTAGGCATCGCCCCCTACAACGTCCAAATGCGGGCTTGTTCCCGCCGTAGGGGCGGATGCCCACATCCGCCCGGCACCCATGCACCAACTCTATCAAGGAGGACATTACCTTGTCACAATACGAGAAAGAAATCAATCGCCGGCGTACCTTTGCCATCATCAGCCACCCGGACGCCGGCAAGACCACCCTGACCGAGAAATTCCTGCTCTACGGCGGGGCCATTGCCCAGGCCGGGCAGGTCAAGGGCAAAAAGAACACCCGGGCCGCCACCTCCGACTGGATGGAGATTGAGAAGCAGCGCGGCATCTCGGTCACCTCCTCCGTCATGCAGTTCCAGTACGAGGGCTACTGCATCAACATCCTGGACACCCCCGGCCACCAGGACTTCTCGGAGGACACCTACCGCACCCTCATGGCCGCCGACAGCGCGGTGATGGTCATTGACGCGGCCAAGGGCGTGGAGGCCCAGACCCGCAAGCTGTTCAAGGTGTGCGCCATGCGGGACATCCCCATCTTTACCTTCATCAACAAGATGGACCGGGAGGCCCGGGACTCCTTCGAGCTGCTGGAGGAGCTGGAGAAGGAGCTGGGCATCGAGACCTACCCGGTGAACTGGCCCATCGGCTGCGGCAAGGACTTCCAGGGCGTATATGACCGGGGCAGCCGCAAGATTATCCACTTCACCTCCAACGGCGGGGCCAAGGCGGCCACCGCCACCGAGGTGGAGCTGGGTGACCCCAACCTGGACGGCCTGATCAGCGAGCGGCTCCACCGGCAGCTCACCGACGAGATTGAGCTGCTGGATGGCGCGGCCGCCGAGTTTGATCTGGACCGGGTGCGCCACGGCAAGCTCTCCCCGGTGTTCTTCGGCTCCGCCCTCACCAACTTCGGCGTGGAGCCCTTCCTGGAGCACTTCCTCCAGATGACCACCGCCCCCCTGCCCCGGCGGGCGGGCGAGCTGGTGGTGGACTCCCTGGACGACGACTTCTCCGCCTTTGTGTTCAAGATCCAGGCCAACATGAACAAGGCCCACCGGGACCGCATCGCCTTTATGCGCATCGTCTCCGGCCGCTTTGACGCGGATAAGGAGGTGTACCACGTCCAGGGCGGCAAGAAGCTCCGCCTGTCCCGGCCCCAGCAGCTCATGGCGGCCGAGCGGGAGATCATCGAGGAGGCCTACGCCGGCGATATCATCGGCGTGTTTGACCCGGGCATCTTCTCCATCGGCGACACCCTGTGCGCCCCGGGCAAAAAGTTCCGCTTCGACCCCATCCCCACCTTCGCCCCCGAGCACTTCAAACGGGTGCGCTCCCTGGACACCATGAAGCGCAAGCAGTTTTTGAAGGGAATGGAGCAGATCGCCCAGGAGGGCGCTATTCAGATCTTTAAGACCCCCTACACCGGCATGGAGGAGGTCATCGTGGGCGTGGTGGGCACCCTACAGTTCGACGTGCTGGAGTACCGCCTCAAGAACGAGTACAACGTGGAGCTCTACATGGAGGGCCTGCCCTACGAATACCTGCGGTGGATCGAGACCGACGACGGCGAGCCCGTCAAGGAGGAGGATCTCATCCTGGGCACCGACGTGAAGCTGGTGGAGGACTACAAGGGCAACCAGCTCCTGCTGTTCGGTTCCCAGTGGGCCATCGGCTGGACGGAGGAGCGGAACAAGAACCTCACCTTCCACGAATTCGGCGGCACCAAATTCTAATAAAAGGAAAAACCGCCCCCCGGCCTGCGCCGGAGGGCGGTTTTTGATGCGCCAGTTACCGCACGGGGGTGTAGCTGAGGGGGGGCTTCCTCATCCGTGGCCTCCAGCTTGAAGATTACGGGCCGCAGGCCGTCGTTGCAGCTGCAAATGGCCACGCCGGGCTTGCGAATCCAGTCTCCGTAGTAGAACAGCCCCTCCCCCGCGCCGTGGGCCAGGGCGAAGGCGTACTGGTAGACCGCCTTCCACGCCTCGTCACAGAAGCCCTCCGGCTTGGCGTAGTCGGCGTAAAAGGGCCTGCCCTTCCCGCAGCATGGGACAGGCCGTCAGCCCCTCGGCGCCGTATTCCTCTGCCAGCTCCCGGTCCAGGGTGGTTTTCAGAGCGGTAATTTTCACGCGCTTCATAACAATCCCTCCTCGTGTGAGAATAGGATAGCACCGCTCAAGGGCATTGGGCAAGGGGAAGTTTTCCGCAAGGGGGACCAAACGGGTGGAAAAGTCAGCCCTGGCTATGGGGAGCGAGCCTGGCTTTACCGCCTGCCCGGTCCAGGGCCAGCGCCAAGACGGCAAAGACCGCCCCGCTGCCCACCGCCTGTACCAGCGTGCCCAGGAACTGGGGCCAGAAGGCGTTGACGCCGCCCAGCAGCAGGCAGGCGGCCAGGCCGTACGCCGCCGGGGAGAGCAGGCAGGCCAGCAGAAGGGCCGCCCCGTTCCGGGGGCAGAGGAGCCGCGGGGCCCGGCTGGTAAACAGGAGGGCCACCAGGGCCTTGATGAGCAGCGTGGGGACCACCCACAGAGGGGCGGTGAGCAGATCCGCCAGCCCGGCCCCCACCATGGCGGCGCCCACGGCGTAGGGGGCGGGCAGCAGACAGGCCGCCAGGTAGATCAGCGCGTCTCCCAGGTGGATGTAGCCGCCGGTGGGGATGGGGATATGGAGCAGATAGGCGGTGGTGACCGCAATGGCTCCGGCGAACAGGGCGGCCAGGCAGAGCAGCCGGAGTTTTTTCGATTCGCGCACAGGGGCTCCCTCCTTTTTTTGTCTGTCCCCATTGTACGCTCCGTCTGACCTTGTTAAAAGTATCAGAATAAATCTATTTTAAAAGGTCAGGCGAGGCGGAGGAAACACACAAAACCTGCCCCATCCCCATAAAATAGGGCAGGGAGGTGGAAAAATGGAAGAGACAGTCCTGCGGGAGCAGCTCAGGACGGTGGATGAATCCCTGCTGTTTCTGTTGTTGATCGTACTGTCGGTGCTGCTCTCCTACTGGGGGGTGCGCATACAGCGGGAGGGGCTGTGCAGAACCCTCCAGGGGGATGCCGAGGGGGCGGCCGCCCTGCCCCGGGTGTTCCCCATCCGCCTGAGCGCCTCGGCCCTGGTGGTGGGAGCGCTGGGCTTTTTCCTCTGTCTGGCCCTCAAGACAGAGCGGGAGACCGCCCGGGGTGGGACGCCGGCGGCCCGGCGGTCGGCGTGCACCAACCTGTGGGCCTCCCTGTTTGTCTTTCTCGCCGCCCTGCTGCGGCTGGACGACCTGCTGGGCACCCGGGATGCCTCGGGGGAGGTCATCTGAAATAAAGCAGGCGCGCCCTGCGGCGCGCCTGTCTAGGATGCGGGTCAGTTTGCCGGCCCCTTGGCAAAAAAGGTATAAACCCCGGTGGCCACCGTCCGGCCCGTGTCGTCGGTGAGCACGGCCTCGTACACCAGGACGGTTTTGCCCAGCTTCCTGGGCGTGGCCGTGCAGGTGATGTGCGCTCCGGACGCCGGGGCCAGATACTGCATGGAGCAGTCCAGGGTGACGCACATGTGCCCGGTGGTGAAGGCCGCCGTGCCGCACACGGTGTCCGCCAGGGTGACCAGCGCCCCGCCGTGGACGATGCCCATGGGGTTGAGGCTGGAGGGCTGCACCTCCAGCACGCCCACGGCGCTGTGATCCGGCCGCAGCTCGGTGACGTACATGTGGTTGGCGGGGGCGAAGCAGCCGCTGGTATTCACCAGCTCCAGAAGCTTACTGTAGGAATCCATCGAGAATCTTCTCCTCCGCCTCCTGCTCGGTGAGGCCCAGGGTCATGAGCTTGAGAATCTGGTCGCCTGCGATGCGTCCGATGGCCGCCTCGTGAATGAGCTGGGCGTCCACATGGTTGGCCACGATGGCGGGGATGGAGGAAATTCTGGCGTCGCCCATGATGATGGAGTCGCACTGCACATGGCCGAAGCACCTGGCGTTGCCCGTCACCTTGGGGTAGAACACCTGCTGGGACTGGTCCTGGGCCACCGAGCGGGACACCACCCGACCGTTGGCCCCCTCGCCGTCCAGAATGATCTCCATATCGCTCTCGGCGGTCTGCTCCCCGTGGGTGAGCAGCTTCTCGGTGATGATGGCCTCGGCGTCCTTCCCCACCACGATTTTCGTCTCCCGCTTGGTGGAGTCCACGCCGCGGATCTGGGTGCTCTCCAGATTGATGGTGGCCCCCTCCTCCAGATACACGACGGTCTGGGGGTTCATGATGCGCTTGCCGGTGCCGGGGCCCTCGCCGTAGTGGCGCTCCACATAGCGGACCTTGGAGTTTTTGCCCACGTAGAAGGTGTGCACGCCGTCGTGCTGGCTGGTCTCGCAGCCGGTGTTGTGGATGCCGCAGCCGGCCACGATGTCCACATCGCAGTCCTCGCCGATGAAGAAGTCGTTGTATACCATCTCGCTCAGCCCGGTCTGGCTGATGATGACCGGGATGTGGACCGACTCGTGCCTGGTGCCCGGCTTGATGCGGATGTCGATGCCCGACTTGCCCGGCTCGGTCTTGGTGGTGATCTCAATGTTGGCGGTGC
>PPYF01388331.1_pt1 | contig 11790 bp, 14 predicted proteins | sample 1559871 | NCBI WGS metagenome assembly PPYF01 (sample SAMN08240021, study PRJNA423297) | Human gut metagenome, whole genome shotgun sequencing project. | reverse complement strand
CCCATAGATATCCACCGGCTTATCCGGTTCTATATGGAACTGGATCTGTCTCCTCGTAAAATAAGGGATTCCATTAAAAACCTGTCATGGAAAGAACAGATGATGAAAGTAATAAACAACCTGTAATACTCCCGCCTATGATCCGAATCGCCTATTGTACCCCCTCTCTCCATATCCCCGGAGGAGTGGAAAGGGTACTGACCACCAAAGCCAATTATCTGGCGGAGAATGGTAATTATGACATATATATTTTGCTGACTGACGGAAAAGGCAAGCCTCCCTGCTATACTTTATCGCCCAAAGTAAAAATCATCCAACTGGATATAGATTTTGAAGAATTATGGGAACTCCCTCTTTGGAAAAAAGTGCCGGTTTATTTGAAAAAACAAAGAATATACCGACGCAAGCTCTCTGCCGCCTTGTCTCACCTCAAACCGGACATCACAGTTTCTTTGCTACGACGGGAAATAAACTTTATCACTTCCCTCAAAGATGGAAGCAAAAAGATAGGGGAGCTACACGTAAACCGGAAAAACTATCGTAACTTTGAAAAGAACGAAAGCAACTTCATCAAGGAACTTTTTGCCAAATTATGGATGAAAAGTCTGGTGAGGCATTTAAAAAAGCTGGACAAGTTCGTTGTACTGAGTGAGGAAGACAGAGCCAACTGGCCCGAACTGCAAAATGTAAAAGTTATCAGCAACCCTCTACCCTTTCAATCCGGAACATTCAGCGACTTGAACAATAAACGGATAACCGCAGCCGGAAGATATACTTATCAAAAAGGATTCGATTTGTTACTGGAAGCATGGAGCAAAGTCTGTAACCGGCATCCGGACTGGGAATTACATATATATGGCAAAGGAGACAAGACTACATATCAAGTACTGGCCGGAAAATGGAAATTAAAGAACCTTTTTCTTGAAAATGCAACCCCGGATATGCTCTGTAAATACCATGAAAGTTCTATCTTTGTATCAAGTTCCAGATTTGAGGGATTCGGAATGGTCATAGCGGAAGCAATGGCGTGCGGAGTACCTGCCGTGTCATTCGCCTGTCCGTGCGGACCTAAAGACATCATCCGGGACGGGGAAGACGGACTATTGGTCGAAAATGGAAAAACAGAAGAACTGGCCGAAAAAATAAATTATCTGATTGAGAACGAACAAATAAGAAAAGAAATGGGGAAAAAAGCCCGCATCAATGTACAACGTTTTGCTGAAGATGTAATAATGCAACAGTGGATTCAGCTATTCAACAACTTATTAAACGGAACAAAACAATGAAAACAGATTCCCCCTACGACAGAGGAGACATCCATATAAATAAAAATGACAAAGTGCTGGAGATAGGTCCGGGCCATAATCCGACATATCGCTCCAACGTGATAGTCGAAAAATTTATTGACACCAATTACCACCGCTGCGGTGACGTGAAAATATACCCGCATCAGACCTTTGTACATGCCGATGGAGAAAAACTGCCATTCAAAGACAAGGAGTTTGACTACGTAATATGCAATCAGGTATTGGAACACGTGGAACATCCCGAAGCTTTTGTCAAGGAATTATGCAGGGTAGCCCGACGGGGATACATAGAAACTCCCAGTCTGCTGGGCGAATACTTGTTTCCCAAAAAATCACATAAATGGGTTATATTGGATATAGACAACAAACTGGTCTTCTATGAAAAGAACAAGATGCCGGGAAACTATGAAAACGACTATGGAGAATTATTCCTGAATTATCTGCCTTTCCAATCCCTCCCCTACAAACTGCTGTGGCTGACGGAAGGAGATATAACCTTGAACCGTTATGAGTGGAAAGATGAAGTGGAGATACTAGTCAATCCCGAAGATGAATACTACTCCTCTTTCTTCCTCAACAAATGGAACCGGGAAATGGTGGAGAAACTATATCCCCGCCGTTCCGCCCTGACGGAAATGAAGAAGATGATTCAAGCCCTGTTCTATATCCTCAAAAACAAATTCAAATCACGATTCAGTAATCACCGGAATCCGGTCACACTGTCCGAATATATAAAAACGCATGAAGTGGTACGCTGACTATTTATCCATCTATGACAAGCCTTTCACCCAAGCCCCACAAGCGGTTATCAACCAAGTGAAAGACAAGATCCGGCAGCTTGCAACTCATGCTCCGCTGGTTTCGGTGGTCGCCATCGCCCATAATGAAGAAAAGAGGATATTGAGCTGCCTGTGGTCTTTATGTGAAAACCAACATAACTATCCTGTAGAAATACTAGTCATCAATAATCATTCTACCGACCACACCGAAGAGGTACTAAAAGAATTAGGAGTCACCTACTTCAATGAATACCGGAAAGGTCCCGGTTTTGCCCGGCAATGCGGACTGAACCATGCCCGGGGGAAGTATCATCTCTGCATAGACGCCGATACACTTTATCCGCCCCAGTACATCAGTACCATGATAAAGGTCTTACAGGACAAAGAAGTGGCAGGTGCATACGCCCTGTGGAGTTTTCTTCCTAATGAACATCATTTAGGACTTTTCTTCTATGAGACACTACGTGATCTCTATTTGAAAATACAAAATCTGAACAGACCGGAGCTCAATGTACGTGGAATGGCTTTTGCCTTCCACACGGAAACAGCCCGGAAAGAAGGATTCCGGACAGACATACTCCGCGGAGAAGACGGCTCCCTGGCACTGGCATTGAAAAAATACGGAAAATTAAGATTCGTCACCGCCCGCAAAGCCCGTGTCCTTACCGGCTATGGCACTATTTCGGCCGACGGATCCCTGTTCAGCAGTTTCAAAAAACGAGCCATAAAAGGTTTAAGAAGCTTCACGGCTCTTTTCTATAGCAAAAACAATTACGAGGACGAAAATTCTAACTTGATAAAGTAACGACAGATGAAAATAGCAATAGAAGCCCAGCGCATCTTCAGAAAAGAGAAACATGGTATGGACTATGTAGCTCTGGAAACCATCCGGGAACTGCAAAAGATAGACCAACAGAACGAATACTTCATACTGGTCAGCCCGGGAGATGATGTTTGTTTGCAGGAATCCGCCAACATGCATATCGTGACCGTTAATTGGCCATCCTATCCGCTTTGGGAACAGATAGGACTACCGTTGGCTTTAAAAAAAATCAAACCCGACCTGCTGCACTGCACAAGCAACACTGCCCCTGTGTATGGAAACATTCCACTGGTGCTTACACTGCACGACATTATCTTTCTAGAAAAAAAACAAGGCAAGAACCAGTCCATGTACCAAAGACTGGGACGTTTCTACCGAAAAATCATTGTTCCCCAAATCCTTACCAAATGCAAAAGAATCATTACCGTTTCTCATTTTGAATGCAACCGCATCAGTCATTTCCTGCACATTGACAAACAACTGCTTGTCGCCGTATACAACGGCTATTCACAACATTTCATACCCATACGGAACGCACAGGCCATCACTGCCCGATACATAAAGAACCATCCTTACCTGTTCTTTTTAGGAAATACCGATCCCAAGAAGAATACGGCAAGGGTATTGCAGGCATACGGCATTTATTTAAAAAAATCCAGTCAGCCCCTTCCCTTGCTTATCGCCGACCTGAAAGAAGAGATCATAGACGAATATCTGAACCGGGAAGGATTACAAGAAATAAAAAAAATGCTGTATCATCCCGGATACATTCCAAACACAGAACTACCCGCTGTTTATAGTGGAGCATCCGTCTTTATATACACGTCTTTACGCGAAAGTTTCGGCATCCCCATTCTGGAGGCGATGGCCTGTGGAACTCCCGTCATCACCTCAACCACTTCCGCCATGCCCGAAATCGCAGGACCGGAGGGTATTCTGGTCAATCCGTTCGAACCGGAGGAAATTGCTTCCGCCCTCCTTCATTTAGAAGAAAATGCAGAATTCTATCAGTCACAAACTGCATATGGACTAGAAAGAGTCCGTCGGTTCTCATGGGAGAACACAGCCAGAGAAATATTGAATATATATAAAGAAATACTAGCATGAACACTCTTGAAATCCTCTTCTTCGTTCTCCTGTTCATTGTATTCTACACCTATGTGGGATACGGAATCCTGTTGTGGATATTGGTAAAAATAAAACAAAGTTTTATTTCCTTCTACGATACGGACGAACCGGAGCAAGAAACCTGCCGGAACGGCAACAACACCGACCTACCCGAAATCACCCTGTTCATCACCGCCTATAATGAGGAACAGGTAGTGGACGGAAAGATGAAAAACTGCCAAGAACTGGATTATCCCAAAGAGAAACTGCATATCGTATGGGTAACGGACGGCAGCAATGACCGAACCAATGAAAAATTAAAAGCGTATCCCGATGTCACCCTATTGTTCGTCCCCGAAAGAAAAGGAAAAACAGCCGCTATGAACCGGGGCATGGGATTTGTCACCACACCTTTGGTCATATTCACAGACGCCAATACATTTATTAATCCGCAGGCCGTTCGCGAGATAGTAAAATGTTTTAACCATCCGCAGGTGGGATGTGTGGCAGGAGAAAAACGGGTGGACATGTACAGTACCGAAGGAGCGGTTTCCGGAGGAGAAGGATTGTACTGGAAATATGAATCATGGCTGAAAAAAATGGATTATCAGCTCTATTCCGCCATAGGTGCTGCCGGAGAATTATTCGCCATCCGCACCCCGTTATATGAGGAAATGCCTGAAGATACCCTACTGGATGATTTTATGTTGTCCCTGCGTATTGTTTCCCTTGAATATCCTGCTGGTTGTCTGTAGTGAAAGCCTCCCGGTTTATTTTCTTTTTCTTCTGCTGCAATCCGCATTCTACCTCGGGGGAGTTTATGGCAGCCTCTTGTCTGCCAAGTCCGTAAAGAACAAATTCCTTTATATTCCCTACTATTTCCTGTTCATGAACATCAATGTGATAAAAGGTTTCTTCTATTTGAAGAGACATGCCGGCGGAACATGGGAAAAGTCCCGCAGGGCATAATATTTACTCACCAAAATACTTTTTTATCATCTCACGCAAAGCGGGAGCCATGATCGGCTTGGCCATATAATCGTCACATCCGGCTTCAAAAGCCTTGTCACGGTCACTGTCGTATGCATTGGCGGTAAGAGCTATGATGGGAAGTGTCCCTCCCTTCAGACGAATTCTTCTGGTAGCTTCCAAACCGTCCATAACAGGCATCTTTATATCCATCAAAATCATATCGGGCCGGCAACTCTCAAATTTCTCAATAGCCTCCTGCCCATCATGGGCACGGTGAACTTCATACTCCTTTCTTAAAATTATAGATAATAAGAGATAATTACTTTCCGTATCTTCAGCTACCAAAATCTTTTTCATTTCTTCTTTTCATTGATTACCTTGCAAAATTACGATATAAAATGATATAAACAATATTTTTTTTGTATATTTGCTGTCAGTAACAAATATCACGCATCTAAATTCGCTAAGAGAAACAGTATATTGAGAATCATACTATTAATATGAAAATTCCGAGTAATATATTGCACGATAAGCAGTATGCAGACAAAATTCTGGAAATTACGGCTGATACTATGTTTTTCGTATATAAAGACGGCACCTGTTTAGACTTCAAGGCTAATACGACGGACTTCTTTATAAAAGAACAAGATATTATAGGGAGAAATATATTCTCTTATTTCCCCGTAGAAACGGCACGGGAGATGTATGCGGAATTCATCAAAGTACGGGCAGGAGACAAACCTTCCGCACGGAATTACAAATTAATATTGGAAGATGACGTGAAATACTACAAATGTATTATCAGCAAGTATGATGAGGAGCATTTTCTTTTTCAATACAGGGATATCACAGGCCGGAGTGTCGTCAGGCTGAAACTGGAAAAAAAGCAAAAAGATTTGTGCGAAGTAGAAAAAGCCGCAAGAATAGGATTATGGGCATACGATTCGTCCACACGGCTCTTCACTTACTCGGGATACACCCGGATATTCTGTAACGATGAGGAACAGAAACAGATTTCACCGTATTGGAAGGATATATACAGAACACATCCGAAATTGTTTGGAAAGCAGAACGCTCCAACCAGCTGAAATCTGCCTTCCTTGCCAATATGAGCCATGAAATCCGTACGCCGTTGAATGCCATTCTGGGATTCTCACGCATTATAGCCGAAACGGAAAACGCCGAGGAAAGATTGCAGTATTACGATATTGTAGAAAAAAACAACATGCGCTTGCAGGAACTTATCAACGAGATTTTGGACCTGTCGAAGATTGAATCGGGCATGATGGAGTTCAACTATGCGCCTGTATCCCTTTATATTTTATGTGAAGATGTAAAAAACACGTATAGTTTCCGGTGTCAACCCGGAGTGGAGCTTGTTTTCGAAGAGTCCGATCCGTCACTGGTTATCTCGACAGACAGGAACCGCTTGTTTCAGGTTTTCTCCAATCTGATAGGTAATGCTACGAGCGGAAGACTATCAAAGCAATTATGACTTGATAGAGGCTATGCTCGGAAAAATGTACAAACTGGTGCATGCTCATGACGGTATGGAGGCTATCATATTCTATGAACAATACAAACCCGACTTGATTTTGATGGATATAAAAATGCCTAACATCAATGGTCTGGACGCCACCAAAGCCATCCGGGAAATGTCTGCCAGCGTACCTGTCATCGCTGTAAGCGCATACGCATATGAAAAAGACAAAATAGCTGCCATAGAAAGCGGATGCAATGAGTTTTTAACCAAACCGGTATCTGCCGACTTATTGAAAATGACTATAAACAAGTATCTAAAACAAAAGTAATTTATGGGAAGATTAGCCGTATACAAATTTGCCTATTTTTTATCTATCCTGTTCACAATCTTCATTCTGGGACTTTCCATCTTCGCTTACTTCTCAGGTAAAATAAATCCGGTGGAGAATATGTTCGCCGCATACGTTGCCTTAAGCAAACCTATACTGGTGGTTGTCAATACGATATTATTTATTTACTGGCTCATCAGACTACGGTATTGGTTATGGATTCCATTGACGGGTCTGATAGTAAATTACGAATACATCACTTCCATGTACCAAATTTATAACCCTACCAAATATGCTAACGAGAACAGATTGAAAGTAGTGACTTACAATGTCCACTCATTTGGAAATGAAATTACGGGATTCTCCGCCAAGGAGTTTGCCGAGATGATGAACAAGGAGGAAACGGATGTACTTTGTTTTCAGGAATATAGAGGCAATGGCGACTTTACGGAACAAGACTTACAGAATACGTATGCTAAAATATTCCCTTACTCGTTTATCCCCGAAGGATTGAGTCAGGCCATTTACAGCCGCTACCCCATCAGACAGTCACAAACAATAGAATTTCCGAATACCAACAACGGAGCCATCTGGGCCGACCTGGATGTAAAAGGTATGACGATACGCATCATCAACGTGCACATGCAGACTACCAGCTTTGACAGAATGCGTTCCAAAGCAGCACAGGCTCGGGGAGAACAAGATGAGGAACAGGAAAGAGGCATTTATCTGGACTATTCTGACAACTTCCGGGAAAATACTGTCAGACGTGCCGGACAGGCTGAACAAATCAGTTCGCTGATCAATGCCACGGAATATCCCTTGATTGTATGCGGTGACTTCAATGACCCTCCGGGAACTTTTACTTATGAAACTCTGAAAAACGGCTTGAAAGACGGATTTCAAACCGCTGGAGAAGGGTACGGAGCCACTTATCGGGGGTTTCACCATTTACTACCGGTGTCTTTTACACTGACTATGACTTTATCACCCTCTATTTCGGCATTAACCAGAATTTCGGAATCATTATAACTGAACTTAATTGCATTGCTGAGAAGATTACGCAAGATGGTTTTCATCATATCCATATCGGCATGTACCTCAATCTTTCCATGCACCGGGAAGTTCACCTTTATATTCTTCATACCGGCTACCAGATTGAAAATTTCGATAACCGAAGCAATATTCCCCACAATATCAAAGTCCTGATAAACTACATTCAGCTTGCCTATCTGGCTTTTAGTCCATTTCAATAAATTATCCAGCAAAGAGAAAACATCCTCCGTACTTTGATTGGCCATGCTCAGCATATCAAACATTTCCTTACCGATCTGTTCGGACGGAAGACTGAGTATCAACATATTGAGCACCATTTTAATGGATCCCATGGGTGAACGCAGGTCATGTGCGATAACAGAATATAACTTGTCGCGCCCCATAATAATCTTACGCAATTCTTCCGTTTGCTTCATGATGATCCGTTTGGCGGCAATCAGGGATATCTGATGGGTAACACGGATCACAAGCTCTTCCTTATTAAAAGGTTTGGATATAAAATCATTCGCACCTACCTTGAAACCCTTCACTATATCGGCAGTGGTATTCAAGGCTGTCAGAAATATAATAGGAATATGTTGTGTTTCCGGATCGGCTTTCAATCGTTCGGCAACTTCAAAACCATTCATCTCGGGCATCATGACATCCAACAAAATCAAATCGGGACGGGCATTGACCGCCTGGGATAATGCCTCCTTTCCATTACCGGCAGTTATCACCTTAAACTTCTCGTTTGTTAACAACACTTTTAACAACAAGACATTAGAAACCACATCATCCACAACCAAAACAGTGTACTCAGAATGACTTATTACAACATTTACATCCGGTGTCATAGGTATATATTATTTAGCCAGAACACTTTTAAAATAATCAATCACTTTCATCAGCCCCTCTTCCAGATGAATGTGAGGCTCCCAATCCAGCTTTTCTTTTGCCAGAGTAATATCCGGCCTGCGCTGACGAGGGTCATCATGAGGTAAAGGTTCGAAAACGCCATGTTGACGGTAATAATCCATGCACAAAGTCTCGGCACAACGTTTTCCTTCATCATAACAAGACCGGTAGCCTATGGGATTCACATTTCCCCAATCTCCCTCCCTTTGGGGATGCGACAACGGATCACCATACACCTCACTGGTAGAAGCCTGAAGTATTTTTGCTTTGTTACGCTTCGCCAGTCCCAACATATTAAACGTGCCGAAGACAGCCGTCTTAGCCGTTTTGATAGCATCATGCTGATAATGTATAGGAGAAGCGGGACATGCCAGATTGTATATCTCGTCCACATCCGTCCAAAACGGATTAATTATATCGTGTTCTATCAGTTCAAAGCGCGGATGCCCGATCAGGTAACTTATATTCTCTTTACTCCCCGTGAAAAAGTTGTCTAAACATATAACAATATTACCTTCCTCTATCAGACGAGTGCATAGATGTGACCCTATAAATCCTGCGCCTCCCGTTACTAGGATTCTTTTCATTCCCCTTATTTTTACTTTATTTTATGTTTAGCAAAAATAATTGATTCCCTTCACTTGTGCAAACATTTAAAACAAGATTATTCGTTATCTTTGCAAATACTTTGTCAAAATGAGATTTATATGAAGAAATATCCTTGTGTATTAAGTATAGCAGGATCCGATTGCAGCGGAGGAGCCGGCATACAGGCTGACCTGAAGACCATCTCCGCCTTGGGTGGTTATGCTGCGACAGCCATTACTGCAATCACCGTACAGAACACTTTGGGAGTACGTGCCATACATCCCGTACCACCGGTATATGTACGTGGGCAGATAGAAGCCGTAATGGAAGATATCCGTCCGGATGCTGTTAAAATAGGTATGATTAATGATGTGGAAATAGTCGAGGCCATAGCCTCCTGCCTTCGTACATACCGACCCCGTTTCGTTGTGTTCGATCCGGTCATGGTATCGACTAGCGGACACCGGCTGATAGAAGAGGACGCCATCAGTGCACTGACCCGGGAACTGATGCCTCTGGCCAGTCTGATTACGCCCAATCTGAGTGAGGCGGAAGTATTGACGGAACACTGCATAAGCAATGTGGACACAATGAAAGCTGCCGCATCGGAATTATTAAAATTCGGTTGCGGATCCGTTTTACTGAAAGGAGGACATTTGGAGGGCAACAAGATGTGCGATGTATTACAAACAGCTGGAGAAGACAAATATGAAAGCATTTGTATTCCCCGGACAGGGAGCACAGTTTGTAGGTATGGGTAAAGACCTGTACGAAAACTCGGCTTTAGCCAAAGAACTTTTTGAAAAAGCAAACGACATTTTAGGATACCGTATCACAGACATCATGTTTGAAGGTACTGACGAAGACTTGCGCCAGACTAAAGTAACTCAGCCTGCCGTTTTTCTGCACTCGGTAATTTCCGCTCTTTGCATGGGTGATGATTTCAAACCTGAAATGACTGCCGGACACTCGCTGGGCGAATTTTCCGCATTGGTTGCAGCCGGAGCATTGTCTTTCGAAGATGGTCTGAAACTGGTTTATGCACGTGCTATGGCTATGCAGAAAGCTTGTGAGGCACAACCCTCTACGATGGCTGCCATCATTGCATTGCCTGACGAAAAAGTAGAGGAAATCTGTGAAGCGATTTCTAAAGAAGGAGAAGTGGTAGTGGCTGCCAATTATAACTGCCCGGGACAAATTGTCATCTCAGGTTCTATCGAAGGAATCAACAAGGCTTGCGAGCAAATGAAAGCTGCCGGTGCTAAACGTGCCCTGCCGCTGAAAGTGGGAGGCGCCTTCCACTCTCCGCTGATGAACCCCGCCAAAGTGGAACTGGAAGCTGCTATCAACGCTACTGAAATTCATACTCCGAAATGCCCTGTATATCAGAACGTGGACGCTTTGATACGGATTACCGGAATATGCTGAGTAATCCGTATTTTTTTTATGGCATTTCACAAAAATATTCGTAAGTTTGTCGGTATCTAAACGAGATCAGACTATGAATGAATTTAAATATAACATTGGTTATGCCCTGAGCGGAGGATTTATAAAAGGATTTGCCCATTTGGGGATTATGCAGGCTTTGCATGAACATGGCATCAGGCCGGAAATACTTTCCGGAGTAAGTGCAGGTGCTCTTGCCGCTGTCTTCTATGCCGACGGCAAAGAACCTTATCATATTGTTGAACTTTTTGAGCACCATTCATTCAAAGAACTGACCACTTTTTCTATCAACAAACAAGGTCTGCTGAAACTGGATAGTTTTATCGATTTCTTAAACAGCAACTTGGAGTCGAAAACGATAGAAGAACTAAAAATTCCCACTATTATTACCGCCACCGATTTGGATCACGGACGCATCGTTTCTTTTAAAAAAGGGAAAATAGCCGAAAGACTGGCTGCTTCCTGCTGTATGCCTATCTTGTTTGCCCCCATACGCATCAACAATACATATTATGTAGATGGAGGAATCTTGATGAACCTGCCGGTCAGCCCCATTCGCAAAGAATGCGAGAAAGTGATAGCACTCAATGTAGATCCGCTGGTAGCAGATGAATATAGCAAGAATGTGGTAAGCATCGCACTCAGAGCCTATCATTTTATTTTCCAAGCCAATACACTGCCTCAAAAAGGGATTGCAGATTTGCTGATCGAATCATACGGACTGGAAGAATACAGCAACAGAGAACTGGAAAGAGCCGAAGAGATATTCGAAAAAGGATACAATACGGCAACGGAACTCCTGGACAGACTACTCCTGGAGAATGGAACAATTTGGAGATAAACAAAAAAAAATAAAATGGATACACAAGAAAAAATTATTATCTATCAGGTATTCACCCGTTTATTCGGGAACAACAGCCTGCGTTGTAAGCCTAATGGTTCTTTGGAGGAAAACGGTTGCGGAAAAATGGCCGATTTCACGACAAAGGCTTTAAACGAGATCA
>PPYF01603135.1_pt1 | contig 11793 bp, 7 predicted proteins | sample 1559871 | NCBI WGS metagenome assembly PPYF01 (sample SAMN08240021, study PRJNA423297) | Human gut metagenome, whole genome shotgun sequencing project. | reverse complement strand
AGGGGAGCCACTCCGGGAATCCTGATATTGATGCACCTTTAGCCACGAAATCAATATAATAGGTGAGGGTTGCGTCAAAACTTCCTGGTTCGCCCGGGATGGGAGACGCTCCCGCTTATGCATTCTACGCTTTAAGGAGCTGGCCATGGCCGACGAAACTGTCACCGAACCCGTAAACACCGCTGCGCCCGAAGAGCAGGCAACGACACCCGCACCCGAGGCCAGCGCGGCCACGCCGGCGCCGACTCCGTCCCCCGCTTCCATGCCGAAACCGCACGCGCCCTCCCCCGCCGCCTTCGCCAAGAAGACTCCGGCGGCCAAGCCGCGCGCTGCCGCCCCGGCCGCCGCCACCGCCGCCTATTCCGAGGCTGATGTCAAGGCCGCCGAGGCCTTCGGCCGCGTGGATGACAACGGCACCGTCTTCGTCAAGGATGGCGACGCCGAGCGCGAGGTAGGCCAGTTCCCGGATGTCTCCAAGGAAGAGGCGTTGGCACTGTACGCCCGTCGTTTCCTGGATCTCAAGGCCAAGCTCGATCTGCTGGCCACCCGCCTGGCTTCCCCGAACATCAAGGCCCGTGAAATCGACGAATCCGTGAAGCTCTTGGGTGAAGAAACCTCCGAGCCAGCCGTCGTGGGCGATCTTGCCGCACTCAAGACCCAGTACGAGGAGCTGAAGGCTGCCGGCGAGGCCAAGAAGACCGAAATCGCCGAGGCACGCAAGGCCGCCCAGGCCAAGGCCGTTGCCGAGCGCACCGCCATTGTCGAGAAGGCTGAAGCACTGGCCGCTTCTCTGGGCGACAACACCAACTGGCGCTCCACCGCCGACAAGTTCCGTAACCTGTTCGACGAGTGGCAGAACCACCAGCGCACCACCGTGCGCATCGACAAGCCGGAGGCCGAGGCGCTGTGGAAGCGCTTCTCCGTCGCCCGTACCACCTTCAACCAGGCTCGCCGCAAGTGGGCTCAGGCTCGCGACAACGAGCGTACAGCCGCCAAGGAAGCCAAGGAAGCGATTATCGCCGAGGCCAATGAGCTCAAGGATTCCACCGCTTGGGGTGAGACTTCCCGCAAGTTCAACGATTTGATGGACCGTTGGAAGAAGGCCGGCCGCGCTGGCCGTAACGAGGACGACGAGCTGTGGGCCAAGTTCCGTGAAGCCGCCGACACCTTCTTCAACGCTCGTCAGGCTGATCGCGATCAGATCAACTCCTCCGAGAAGGAGAATCTGGCTGCCAAGGAGGCTCTGCTGGTCAAGGCCGAGGCTCTGGTGCCGGTGAAGACCGACGCCGAGGCCAAGAAGGCCCGCCAGGAGCTGGCCAAGATTCAGGAAGAGTGGGATCAGATCGGTTACGTGCCGCGTGACGATATGCGCCGCATCGAGAACCGTCTCGACGCCGTTGACAAGCAGATCAAGGCCATCGAGGATGCCGCTTGGAAGCAGACCGACCCGGAGGCCGACGCCCGCAAGTCCAGCTTCGAGGAGCAGCTCAACGCCCAGCTCGCCGAGCTCGACGCCAAGATCGCGGCCGAGTCCGACCCGAAGAAGAAGGCCAAGCTCGAAGCCGAGAAGGCCACCAAGGAGCAGTGGCTGAACGCCATCAAGTAAGGGTCTCGCCAGATGCCCCTCAGAGAGGGGAGCTGGCAGCAAGGCTGACTGAGGGGAGTTTACGGTTATACCGCAAGCTCCCCTCAGTCGTCTACGGCGACAGCTCCCCTCAGCGAGGGGAGCTTCGTCATATTTATGCCGTTTTCTCCTGCCCTATACTCATAACTTCACCCCATAGTTCCTCAGTCACCCAGCAATTGGTGTCTTACGCCTGAGTCCCTACCGGTGCTGCAACAATTGCCGTGAGCCCTTGATGTGCGGCCAGATATTCATGCAACGGCTGGCTGTATGGCATATTCAGCTCGCCGTAATTGGTTCCGGCACGGAAGGCGGGGTAACTGTCGCCGCCCTGAAGCAGATATGAATTGGATGCGATAATCACCAGGTCATCGTCTGCAATCGGTCGACCGTCAACGGCGAGGTTCACGATACGAACCGCCGCATGTTCGTCGGCAGCACACTCGTCAGCGTCAGCGTTGGTATCAGCGGCGGCATCAGTATCAGCGGCGGCATCGGCATTGCCGCTCCCACCGGTCGTACCGCATTCGGCATACCGATACGTCACGTTCGAGGAGATGCCGAGCCAGCGCCGCTCCAGTCGCCCATCGTCACGGCGAAATTGCTCGGCGAGCACTCTCTTCACATCGCGCCCGGTGAGCGTCTCATGCGCGGCCTTGAACTGCAAGGCCATGAGACTATCCACCTCGCGCACGGTGACTTTGCCATCGCCATTCATATCAAGCCGTGGAGTCCGCAGACTGCCATTATTCGAAAATCCGATTACCGGCAAGCGATTCCCGGCATACACATGCTTCATGATTGACTCTCGGTTCGCGTCCGCCACCAGCACACCGACCGTATTCCCGTGCTTGTCCGAACCTTGTTTGTCGAAATTCACGCCGGAGGCCAAGGTGCCAATCACCGCGCTGCCGGTATGGTTCGCATATGTTGCCGACGCCTGGTAAATATGCTGCGCGCGCGATACCTCATCGTTCTCCTCAGCACCGGCAGACATCCAAGCGGCTTGCGCCGGATGCGCATTAAGCCCATCCACGCCCAGCACGCCGTCAACCGCCGTATGGCTGGTGCCATTGCCGAGGTCAACGTCGGCCACTCGCACCGTGGCGCGACGCCCGGCACCGGTGATGATCAAATCCTGCACGGCCATGTTCCGCCCGAAGCTGCCCGCCTCGTAAATAGGCGCGCCACCCGCGGTTGTACCGTGCTTGATCGCGTGACTGTGACCGGTGTATACCACATCAACATCTCGCCCAATATCGGCGGCGGCTGAAGCATCGGCATGCAGCAAGGCCACCACCGCATCCACCTTTCCGGAGCGCTTGAGTTCACGGGCCACACGATTGATCGCGTCCACCGCCCGTTCGTCAAGGTCGGCATCACGAGTGATCTGCGGAGTGGCCACCGAGCCGAGCGCATCAGTAAGGGCGCCCACGAAACCGATCCGCTTGCCGTTCACCGTTCGAATCGTAGAGTCACGTACGTGGCTCAGCAGTCCGTCAGGCGACTTATTGGCGGCAGACGCGTTGGCGCACAGCCAGTCGATGCCGTTGCTGGGATCAGCGATACGATTGTTGAAATCGGCGACACCGCGGTCGAACTCATGGTTGCCTATCGCCGAAATCGTCAATCCCCACGCTTTGGCCATATCCAGCGTGGGTTGGTCCTTCTCCACCGCCGACTCATACGGGGAGCCTCCCACCAAATCGCCGGTCGATACCGGAATCATATTGCCGGGATTATGGCTGTCGGCCACGGTGAAGGCGGTGGCGTTGTCTGCACCACGTTCGATATGCCCGTGAAAATCAGTGATGTCGGCGATGGTCACCGTACGGGTGCCGGAAGATGGATTATCGCCGGAAAAAGGAACGGCTCCCGTGGTTCCCGCACAAGCATAAGGAACCACCAGAGCCGTAAGGATAAGCGCTACTGCACCAAAAGCGATCCCCGATCGCTTGCCGGCCCACCGCCGGTTCTTCATATTCCTGCTCACACCAGTCACGCTAGAATCGTCGATTGAATGGCCATGCCTAGGAAGGCGACTCTCAGGTGAATTCTTAGCGGCGTCTTGGGATGGGAAAGGCCTGACCCCATACTATCAGGGTCAGGCCTTTGCAACCCGAGTCACTACGAATGCGTCAGCAAGAGGAGATTACTCGCCAAATTCCTCGGCGCAGATCTCAGCTACCGCATCCACGCACGCCTCGGCAATCAGACGGCCGCGTTCGGCGCTCGAGCCGGCCGGATTGGCGAGTCCGCCGTGAGCGGGAACGTCACCTTGGCGCACAGGGTAGCGGACATAGGATTTCGCCGTGGCACCGGCTTCCTCGACCATACGGTCCATGTGCACCAGTTCCGGCGCATAGTGGAGCATCAACGAAGTTTCGGTGACGGCCGCATGCTCCAATGCCCAGCCGGGGAACACCAATCCATCGAATACCTTGTCGATAACCGACTGCGGAACCGGGTCCCACCAATTGGTTTCCACGATGGTGGCCACTCCCCCGGTTTCGCGGGTGACCAGGTCGATGGCCTCGACGATGAACGCCTCGTTTTCAAAATGCGCGTTCATGACGACGATCTTGGTGAAGCCATCGGCGATGAGTTCGCTCAGCACGTCGTGCATTTGGTTGATCACTGTCACGCCGTTCATGTCGATAGTGCCCGGGAACAGCGGCCCGCCACCGGAGAGCGGCTTGGACTTGTATCCGTAGCTCAGGGTGGGCAGCACGGTGCCGTCGATGCGTTCCGCCAGATCTTCGGCGACCCGCGTGGCGAGTACCGCGTCGGTGCCGATGGGCAGATGCTGGCCGTGCTGTTCGGTCGAACCGATCGGCACGATGACGGGACGAGTCTTCGCCTCCTTGAATTCCGGCCAGGTCATGTGGTCCATACGGCGGTTGCTACCCATTGCAGTACTCCTTTAGGTTGGTGGTGGATTGGATGGTCGATGAATACGCCCGGCTCCCTCGGGGAAGGAGCCGGAGCTGAGGAGATCAGATGTGATTCAGATCCTTGTCGGTGTTTTCGTGGGAAAGGATCATCGCGACCAAGGCGATGGCCGCAACGCCCACCATGTACCAGGCCGGGGCGATGGACGAACCGGTCAGGGCAATCAGGACAGTGGCGATGAACGAGGCCGTACCACCGAAGATGGCGTTGGCCAGATTGAAGCTGAACGCGAATCCGGTGAAGCGCACGGAGGTGGGGAACGTCTCGGTCAGGTAGCTGGACAGGGTACCGTCGTTGGCGGTCAGGGTGGCGCACATTGCCAGCTCAACCAGCAGCACGGGCCAGAACTGGGAGGTGTTGAGGATGAGGAAGGCAGGAACGGTGAGGACGATGAACGCCACGCAAGCGCCGATGAGCACCTTCTTGCGGCCGAATTTGTCGGAGATGTGGCCCATGCCGAACACCATGAACACGTAGGCGACCAGGCAGATGGTGGTGATGGTGCCGGACTGGGGGGCGTCCATGCCGACGGTGTCAGACAGATAGGTCGGCAGGTAGGTGAGCACGGTGTAGAAGCCGACCGCGTTCAGCACGCAGGCTCCGAAGCTGATGATCAGAGCCTTGAGATGGTTGTGGAACAACTCGGCGAGCGGGGCGAACATGCCGCTCTTGGCAGCGATTTGACCGTCGGCGGAGGCGGCGCCCTTGGACTCAAGCGCATCGTTCATCGACTGGTAGACGGGGGAATCAGCGAGCTTGGCGCGGATGTACAGCACAATCAGACCGAGCGGGCCGGCCAGCAGGAACGGCACACGCCATCCCCAACCGACCATCGCGCTAGAGTTCATGTTGGCGGTCATCAGCGTGGCCAGAGTAGAACCGGCGAGCAGACCGATAGCGGTGGAAGCCGGAATCAGCGAGCAGTAGATGCCGCGCTTTGAAGTGGGCGCATATTCGCCGAGGAACGTGGCCGCACCGGCATATTCACCGGAGGCGGAGAAGCCCTGCACCATGCGCAGCAGAAGAAGCAGAATCGGCGCGCCAACGCCAATCACCGAGTAAGACGGCAGGCAGCCGATCAGGAAGCTCGCACCGGACATGAACATAATCGAGTGGGCCAGTGCGGCTTTACGGCCTTTCTTATCTCCATAGCTACCCCAGAACAGTGCGCCGATTGGGCGAAGGATGAAGGATAGCGCGAACACGCCGAAGGTCTGCAGCATGGCGACGGTGTGATTGTCGGTTGGGAAGAACACTAGGGCGATAGTGGTGGCGAAGTACGAATAGGAGGCGTAGTCGAACCACTCGATGAAGTTGCCGAGGAAGGAAGATACCGCGACTTTTCTGACCATGGCCTGTTCTTCAGTTTGCGGGGTGGAATTTATCAGTCGTGCAGATGTAGTAATCGTTGCAGAACTCATGATGTCACCGTCCTTTCAAGGATGTGCTGTTCGTGTGACTGAATGAGATTCAAGTGGGAATCCGTTTCGCAGCAGGTCGACCAGCGCCGCGATAGCCTCGACTATGCCCTTGAGTATTTGCTGAAACGTGAATCGTCGATTAACCCGTTCGGCGTAGAAGTGGACAGGTTGCCCAGTGGTGCCGGCGCATTATTCAACATGCTGTTCTTGCCATGATTTCGTGAGTTTGGCGGCGAATAGCAGCATCGACCAGTTCGGTTTGTCGTTATAGTCGACGCCGACCATTTGTGTCACTTTGTCCAGTCGGTTGTACAGGGTTTGCCGTCTGATGCCCAATTGCTCGCACGCGCCGGTTTTGCTATCGAGGTTATCGAAGCAGGCGCACAGTGTGTCCAGCAACAACGGAGAGGCGGCGACCTCGAATCCGATGGTCTGCACCACGAGCATGCGCATCGCCTTGTCCATATCAGAGGATGCGACGAAACGGTCGACGAGTGCGGACATGGTACTTACGATTCGCCCGTATGCCGGTTCCTGATTGGCGATGTCACGCAATACCGCGAACCCGTCGACCAGCGTCACCGTGTCCAATGCCACTCGGCCATGCACCACGTATATACCGTCGCCTTCCAGTACGGCAAGCGCATCCATGCAATGGCGTCCGAATGCGGCCGCACCGTCTGAGGAATCGGTGGTGGAGCACCATCCGACCATCAAGTCACCTTCCAGCATGCAGGAGACGGCGCATCCCGACCGTTCTTCGAACCGTTCGACCATCGTCGATACATGGTTGATGCCTTCCACCACCGATCTGAACCGAAAAGCGAATGGCATATAGATGCATGATCCGGCAAAACCCAGCGCTTCGAGCATCGCATGCGCTTCCTGCGCCTCAAATGTATTGACGTGCACGCCGTCGGCCGGACCCATACTCAGATGATGCATCATGCCCATGCGCGCACCGCCGTCAATATAAAGGGCAGCCACCGGAGACACGATGGTGGCGATGGCCCGACGCATCGTGGCGTCGGAAGTCATGGTGCGTTGCGTGATCTCCAATGCTCCCACCGGCCGGGAGCGACTTTCAAGGGCGATGACGGCGCTCGATTCGTTGCCGGCATCGAACGCACGACCCGCTCGAGCGGCCAACAGACCGTCACCATCGAAAATGGCGACGCTTTCGCCGAACAGCGACGCAATGGTTTCGGCCACAGCCTCGATATTGCCGGTACGGGACAATCCCTCACGTAATGAAGTGGACATTGTGTCCACCTCCAATTGCAAGTGCATCTGTTCGTGCACGATAGCGGTATTGACGCTCTGATAGATGTCGACAAAAGGTACGCGAGATTTCAAACCAATCAACGTCAACCCATGCAGCCTGGCCGCAGACACCAGTTCGTCCGGCATCCGCACCACACCCTCCACCAGTTCGACCACCAGAGCGGCGACACCAGCCTGTGCCAGGCTTGCTACATATTGTCCTAGCGTGCCGTGCCAATCGGCGGCGAGCAGAGCGTTGCCCTCGATAATCAGCATCTCACCGCCCGAAAGGAAGCTGGAGACATCCTCTCGCTCGTTGGTGAACACCCATCGCACTGGCGTATCGAGGTCTTTGCCTTCGACCTCCACCACAGGATCGGCTCGTTTGAACTGCGTGTTATGAAGCACACTGCGAATCGATACAGTCATACAATCTGTCCATTCCCCCCGCGGAACACCGGTCGTTCCGGTTAACCTCACCGCAAAGCGTGCTGTTGACAATAACCTCAGTTGGTTACGCGGGCAGTCGGTTCACGTAACCGTTCGGCAACACACCAGTTGAAGGAGCGACGATGACTACCACACTGTTCACCAACGCACATATCGCCACCGGAGAACCCGGAAGCACGGCTGCAAGCACCCTGCCATTGCAGGACATTCTCGTCACGGATGGTGTGTTCACCGCATTCGGCCCCGGACTCGCGCAACAATATGAGGCTCAGGGTGGTGATCTGGCGGCCATTGAGGTGGTCGATCTGGGCGGCAAACTTGTCTGCCCACCGTTCTGCGATACGCATCTGCACCTTGATTACGTATTCACGGCCCGCAAGCCCGGTGCGGTGAATGAAAGCGGAACCTTGTTTGAGGGCATCCAGCGATGGAGTGAGACCAAGTCCGACTTGACGGTCGACGAGATCAAGCAGCGCGCGAAAATCGGCATTAAGAAAGAAATGCTGCATGGCGTGCAGCTCATTCGATCCCATGCCGATGTGACCGACCCGAACCTGACCTCGTTAAAGGCGCTGCTGGAGCTTAAGGAGGAATTGAAGGATACGGTCACTCTCCAGATCGTCAGCTTCCCGCAGGAGGGCATGTACTCCTACGAGGGCCCGCATGGCGAATCGGGTGCCGAGCTGGTGGAGGAAGGACTCAAGATGGGTGCCGACTGCGTGGGCGGCATCCCCCATTTCGAACAGTGCCGTGAGTTTGGCGAGCATTCCATGCACACGGTAGTTGAGTTGGCTTCGAAATACGACAAGCTCATCGACGTGCATTGCGATGAGACGGATGATCCGAATTCCCGTTACGTGGAGCTGCTTTCGGCGCTGGCATATAAGGCTGGCATTGGCCCGAAGGTCACCGCCAGCCACACCTGTTCGCTGGGATCGGCGGACAACGCCTACTTCTTCCACCTGACCAAGCTGCTTAAGGCGGCGCATATCAACTTCGCCTGCGCCCCCACCGAGAACCTGTATTTGCAGGGCCGTCAGGATACCTTCCCCAAGCGCCGTGGCATCACGCGAGTCAAGGAGCTCACTGAGGCGGGTGTCAATGTGTCATTGGGCCAGGATTCAATGCAGGACCCGTGGTACCCGTTGGGCAATGGCAATATGATGCTCATTCTTGATTATGCGCTGCATTTGGCACAGATGATGAGCTTTGAAGAAATCGACGATGCGTTGAAGTTCCTGACCGTCAACGGTGCCACTACGTTGGGCCTGCGCGATATGTACGGCTTGGAAACGGGCAAGCCAGCAAACTTCATTGTGCTGGACGCCGATAGCGTGTTCAACGCCGTGTATGAGCGCTGCTCAGTATTGCGTTCGGTGCGCGCCGGCCGCACGCTGTTTACCCGCGAGGAGACCATCGACACCGGACTCGCCCTGCTGCAATAATCCGACACAAACAGTAGCTCCCCTTGACAGGGGAGCTGTCGCCAGAGGCAACTGAGGGGTAGACCACAAACGTGCACATCATGTGTGCGCAGGTCTACCCCTCAGTCAGCTTCGCTGACAGCTCCCCTGTCAAGGGGAGCTTTGCTGGTATGCGCTAGCTACGCTATCGAAACGGACTACTCCTGCGGAGCGTCACCGGAATCGGCGGGAGCGGATTCGGCCGGCTCAGTGGCCGGAGTGGCGTCGGCTGGAGTCTCGCCATCAGTGGCGGCACCGTCTTCGGCGGGCTTATCGGCGGCGGCCGGCTCCTCGAACTCCTCACCCTTGAAGGTGAATTCGCCGAGGATACCCTCGCCTTCCGCATCCACAATCACGCGCTGACCGTCTTCGAGATCGCCCATCAGGATCTTCTCGGAGATGGCGTCCTCGATGTCGCGCTGAATCACGCGGCGCAGCGGACGGGCACCGAGCAGCGGGTCGAAGCCCTTCTGCGCGAGCAGGTCCTTGGCGGCGTCGGTGAGTTCGAGCGACATATGACGGTCGAACAGGCGGTCGTTGAGCTGCTTGACGTCCAGATCCACGATCTGGCGCACCTGCGGCTCGGTGAGCTGCTTGAAGACGATGATGTCGTCCAGACGGTTCAGGAACTCCGGGCGGAACTGCTGCTTCAATTCGGAGCTGACCTGGTCCTTCATGCGCTGGTAGCTGGACTCGTTGTTGGCACCTAGGTTGAAGCCCGTGTTGGCGGCCTTGGCGATGTCTCGCGTACCGAGGTTGGTGGTCAGGATGATGATGGTGTTCTTAAAGTCCACCTTGCGGCCCTGACCGTCGGTCAGGTGGCCGTCATCGAGCACCTGCAGCAACGTGTTGAAGATGTCCGGATGAGCCTTTTCGATCTCGTCGAACAGCACCACGGAGAACGGCTTGCGGCGCACCTTTTCGGTGAGCTCGCCGCCTTCCTCGTAGCCGACGTATCCCGGAGGCGCACCGAAGAGTCGCGAAGCCGCGTACTTCTCGGAGAACTCGGACATATCCACGCGAATCAGCGCGTCCTCATCGTCGAACAGGAATTCGGCGAGCGTCTTGGCCAGCTCGGTCTTGCCGACGCCGGTGGGGCCGGCGAAGATGAACGAACCGGACGGGCGCTTCGGGTCCTTCAGACCCACGCGAGTACGGCGGATAGAGCGGGACAGGGCGGAAACCGCCTCGTCCTGGCCGATGATGCGCTTGTGCAGTTCGGCTTCCATGTTGAGTGTCGCGCAGTTCGGCGGCCTTCTCGAAGTCCTGGCCCTTGATGGCCTCGTCCTTGTCGGCGGCGATCTTGGCGATCTTCTCGTCGAGTTCCTTGAGCTCAGGCGGGGCGGTCAGGCGCTTGATGCGCAGGCGTGCACCGGCCTCATCGATCAGGTCGATGGCCTTGTCAGGCAGGTTACGGTCCTGGATGTACCGGCTGGACAGCTCTGCGGCAGACTGCAGCGCGCCATCGGTGATGGTCACGTGGTGGTGGTTCTCGTAACGGGAACGCAGGCCCTTCAGGATCTCGATGGTCTCGGCGATGGTCGGCTCGTGCACCTGAATCGGCTGGAAACGGCGTTCCAGAGCCGCGTCCTTCTCGATGTACTTGCGGTACTCGTCGGTGGTGGTGGCACCAATGGTCTGGAGCTCGCCACGGGCCAGCATCGGCTTCAACATGTCGGAGGCACCCAGCGCGCCGTCAGCCGAGCCGGCGCCCACGATGGTGTGAATCTCGTCGATGAACAGCACGATGTCGCCACGAGTCTTGATTTCCTTCAGCACCTTCTTCAGGCGCTCCTCGAAATCACCACGGTAGCGGGAGCCGGCCACCATGGAACCGAGGTCCAGCGAGTAGACCTGCTTGCCCTTCAGGGTTTCCGGCACGTCGCCGGCTTGGATCTTCTGGGCCAAGCCTTCGACCACAGCGGTCTTGCCCACGCCGGGCTCGCCGATCAGCACCGGGTTGTTCTTGGTGCGGCGGGAAAGCACGACCATAACGCGCTCAATCTCGTTGGTACGGCCGATGACCGGGTCCAGCTTGCCTTCAGCGGCTTCGGCGGTCAGGTTGCGGCCGAACTGATCGAGGATGGCGGAACCGGACTTGTTCTGCTTGTCCGTCACGCCGCCGGCGTTGGCCAAGTCGCCCTTGCCGTCACCGGTGCCGGTGCCGGAGTTGCCGCGAATCATATCGATGGTCGCGCTGCGCAATTCACCCAGATCGACGTCCATCTTGATGAGCACCTGGGTGCCCACGCCCTCACCTTCACGGATCAATCCGAGCAGGATGTGCTCGGTGCCGATGTAGCTGTGGCCCAGCTGCAGGGCTTCACGCAGCGAAAACTCCAGCACCTGCTTGGCGTGCGGGGTAAAGGGGATGTGCCCGTTCGGCGCCGCGTTGCCCTTGCCGATCATCTCTTCGACCTGCTTGCGGGTGGCATCCAGCTCCACGCCCTTCGAGGCGAGCGCCTTGGCGGCCACGCCCTCACCTTCGCGGATCAGGCCGAGCAGCAGGTGTTCGGTGCCAATGTAGTTGTGCTGAAGGGCCCTCGCCTCTTCCTGCGCCAACACGATCACGCGCCGTGCACGGTCGGTAAACCGTTCGAACATGCTTGTCCTTCCTCAA
>PPYF01188542.1_pt1 | contig 11794 bp, 15 predicted proteins | sample 1559871 | NCBI WGS metagenome assembly PPYF01 (sample SAMN08240021, study PRJNA423297) | Human gut metagenome, whole genome shotgun sequencing project. | reverse complement strand
ATAATATAACCACGAAAGCATACCAGCCGGGGAAGGTTCCATACAGAACCGTCGCCATGCAGCCGGTGCAGACATGGACGCCTCTCTGACTTTCTTTTAGGCAAAAAGGACACTGAATAGTTTTGTTTTCCACGATAGACCCCTTAGAGCGCTTTCCAGCCATTGCTGGTTTTAACAAGATTCATGGCGCCATCAGCAGGTCCGCTCATCCCTTTCACACCAGAGTACGCGCTTTTATCCACCCATGATGGAACATCAGTTAATTTCCACGTATAGGTGACGCGAACAACTTTTTGATTACCGTTGCCCGGCTCGGTCCATTCCTTCACTTCATCAACAACCCGGCGACCAACACAAACACCTTCTTTGGCATCCCAGATTTTGGCTTGTTTACCTTCATCTGTTATCCCAAGCGTATTGTTATCCCAGCCTTTAACAAAGGCCATTAAGCCCTGCTCTACGAGGCCGTCAAGGATTACAGAACCTGTTCCAGTCCCTGTTTCATCAAATCGCGGTTTGGAGAGCTGGACAGGGAATGTGACATTGTTGTTCCGCAGTGAGAAACAGGTTTTCGATTGACCAATCTTCGCGTTGATCGTTTTCTCAAAGTCGCCTTTTTCACCACATCCCGCCAGAACCAACACAGTCCCCGCCATTAGTAAGATTTTTTTCATTTTCCTATCCCATCAGCGATAACAAATAATAACCACTTGTACTGGTCCAAGTAATGACACTTATGAACGGTTCAGCCGTCAGTCACTGAAGGCATCAGACACTATTCAAATTTGCTGTATCGATAGACCAATACATCATCACTGGCAGATACTACGTTAAACGTAGTATCGAAAACAAGGAAAAACTACGATTCTCGTAGCTCTTAATGATGAGAGTGCTTATGACCCAGCGAGAATCCCATAGAGACATCTTTTGTAAGCGTTTAAAAGAAGCGCGGCTTGCAGCTGGATTATCTCAAAAGAGGCTGGGTATCGCTGCCGGGATCGACGAATTTGTAGCAAGCACTCGCATCAATCGATACGAAAAAGGCGTACATGAAGCAGATATCCATACTGCACAGAAATTAGCACAAACGCTCAATGTCCCATTAGCATATTTTTATGTGGAAAACGATCAACTTGCTGCTATCGTAATGAACTTTGATAAATTATCTGAGGAAGATAAAGAAAAAATAATACACTTAATAGATAATAGAACATTGTAAGTTAAACATACATTTATATATTTGTGGTCATACAGAATGACTGTTCAATTCATCTTAGCGAAGGAATGTTTTTCCTTTACTCACTTAACCAAATTTGGATACTAACTTCATATACCTGTTCATTGTTCTATTTTCATCCAAATATCTTTCCACCGCTGATAGTAGGTAATAGCTAAAAACCTCAATTTATTTTTATTTATATAAAATGTCTTTGTATTTTTATTTCTTTTAACATCATTTACAACACACGTCATAATAGGGTATTTTAATTATATTTCATGTCTGTTATAGATTGTGCTTTATAAGGTTATACCCTCAATAGATTTACGCCTAAATATATCTCATGGATATATACTCTTTAGGCGCTTCATCCTAAAAAATCCAAATTTATTTTAACCTACTCTTGATCATCATTTATTTTCTTCTCATACTTTCTTTTTATATATTTTGCTGAGTTTTCTATATACGGATATACTGTAGTTTCATTTATATTCATTTTATCAAGATCTTCTAGTATTCTCTCTTTTTCATTCTTACAAATAATTATACGTTCAATTGAAATCTCAGGCGTTCCAAAATCTGACATCATCATTTCCGTGCCAAATAAAAGAAATGATCCTGATTGTGATAAAATTCGTCCATTGCTTTTCTTACCTTTGACGCATAGTATTTCCTTCAAATCATTTGGTATAATTTTGTTAAGAAAATATGATTTATCTTCTTTTATGAAATGAAGAAGTCTCCCGACCTCAGGAAGAGCATTAAAGTGGTTAATTTTAGTAATTGACTCAGATTTGTTTTTATCTTTTTTATATAAATCTAGTTCATAATCATTCAATAAATACTCTTCTTTTTGGACATTATTACCTATAGACTCCTTGTCATTTACCGAAAGCCGCGATATATTTGCCAAACAGTTAACTGTATCTGAATCAAAAAATTTTATTGATTTCTGATTTATGAAAAAAACTACAACCTCTCCATCTTTTTTATTGCTATGAGAAGAGCAGGCGAAGTAAAGAGCCATCAGAGGATTTGAGGTTATATCCAACAGACGAGTTGGTAATGAATAATGTTGCATACGAACAAGTTTCTCTAATGTTGTTCTGTCTTCATTAAAATCGTTAGGATTTTCAACCAACAATTCTGTTGCCATTACATTTTCATAATTCCTATATAAATAGCGGCCATTATCATCAGTTCTATTGATAGAAGGCTCAAGTTTATATTTGACATCACTATGCCCACGATAGAATATATCATAACCTTTTTTCTTTTGTTTAGATAAAACATGCTCCATGAAAATATTTAACGACGTCGCTTTGAATGAAACAATTTTGTCAGAAGCTTTATCTTCCAGTGGGATACGTAGGTCATTTTCATCTAAATTATTTTGAAGATTTATCCCATAGCTTTCAATAATAGAATAAAGATTTAGATCTTTAATAGCCCAATGGGTTCGCATTATTTCAAATTTAGAAAGACCAAGTGAGTATAAAGTTTGATTATTAATTTCTCCCTCTGAAATTCTTTGCGTAAGATTGTATTCAAACTCTACTTTATATCTATCAGCAGTTATAGATTTTAACGAGCCAACAAACGCATCACCTTGCAAATTTTCCACTAGAAATAAGCAGGGTAATTCTTTTATTTCCTCAATTTGTTCCTTAGTGAGATCCTTGTATTTCCTAACTAATTTATCTTCAGTATGCTCTAAAAACCTAGACCTTGTAAATTCATAACTTCCATTGGCTTCATTCCATGCCTGAGTATCTGCTGTAACGAATAGATTATACACTTTTATATTCCTTATTTTATATAGAAATTTACAATGTGTAATTTACGATTTTATCGTGATCCTTTAAACATTTAAAATCCACCAAAAGAGTTTACAGGTAGATACGCCTCCCCAGTCTGAGATGAATGACGTCTTATACGTGTAACTATCTCATCAAACTTCATGCCACCAGATAAAAATAAATATAAATGGCTATAGTCTAGTAATATTAGAGGTGTTCGACTGCCCGATGATTCACTTATGGCAACAGAGGAATAACCAGATACAGAAATCATTACAGCCATTGTATTATCTGCCATTTTGCTTACTTTAGCTTTTAATGAATCTATATCTGTAGCATCAGACTGTGTTTTTTGAAATTTTAATTCAACAAGATACGTTGTACCATCAATGGTTATGGCTCCATCTACTTGCCTACCATTAGTTTTATATGGCTTTTTACAAACGATTTCGCAATAGTCTACGAGCTTGAAAAACCATTTTTCGAATTCATAGCCACCATTTTGTGTTCCAATTTTATTATGCAAACACTCAAACTCAGATTTTAACTTAATTAAATCTGTTACGGAGCGTTTAATTTCAGCCCTATCTTTTTCTGCTCGCGCCCTGAATTCTTTTTTCTCTTTTTCATTCTGATGTTCTTCATTTTGTTTTTTAATATACGATTTCAAATCTCTTACAGCACTTGTTGCTGACTGGATCATTTGTAAGGAATCCTCCCAGCCTCTTAAATCTGGAAAAGAAGTCTGCTCAGAAAGATTAATTGCCATCAGACAAATAACATTATTACCTTTTGCATTACTTTGCAGTTTAGGGAATAAACGATCTAAGAAAGCCCTCTTTGACTCATCCTCTCTCCACGTTGAAATAAAGTTTTCGGAAATATGTGAAGACAATAAAAATTTCTTCAGTGCCGGTTTACGCCAAAAGGATCTTAAAAGAGCTTCGTAGACAAGTGAGATTAATACTGGTGTTGCTTTAATGTTCAAATCAATGTCCTTACTGGTTAGACGACGCCCTTAAAAAACGCTTGATGCTCACAGAGTTAAGTTGCGAATTTTACCATAGTAAATATGAGGTTGATCAAGAGATAACGCAAAAATAGTAAGCAAGCATAAGCCCCGGCAGGCGTCATGCTCACTGCTGTTCTATCCACGTATAATTTTCCCGCACAAGCGTAGCTCAGCAGGCTCAGCAGACTCAGCAGGCTCAGCAGACTCAGCAGGCTCAGCAGGCTCAGCCATCTTAATACTACCGATGCGTATGGGAAGCTCACCTTCTCGCTGGCACAGCTTCTTAATGGATTGCCACTCCTCAGCTTCTGTTTCCATGTGAGCTGTGACCGAATCAAAAGCACCTTCGGCTACGACTATGGTAGTTTCTTTATCTGTTTCATTATCAGCCGATTCTGTTTCAGGCACCTCGGCCAGTTCTTCTTCCAGTCCGGCCAAACTCGCTTTCAGCTCATCAAGGCTACCGGCAGCATCTCTCGGCGCATAGAAGAACAGCCCACTAATGAAGATAGCCTCCATAACCTCACTGAAAGAAAACGAGGTATCACCATAGACAAAGCAGCTATGCTTGGAACTCTTTACCCCTGATATGCTCTTCTTCAACAATCCGTCTTTCGCAGAAGTCATCAACGTCTGTTTGCTATAGAGGATTACAGGCAGGTTTTTAATTTCGTGAATATCACCGCTGATACTCCAGCGTTCTTTATCACCCTTAATGAAACCTGAAGCATCGCAGCTACTTTCTATGTCAAACTCATCAGTCGGGAACCGATCGCGATTAAAATAGGCCGAAAAATCTTCCCCTTCTTCCATTTCCTGACGCTTGTAAGCACGGTAAACCGAGCTTCGACGGTCAATTCCGATCCATTCAATCTCCCATGTCGTTGGCCCGGACGGTTTTCTTACCTCATCTATATAAGCGCCAACATCTCTGTCCAGATAAGCTGCTAACAACGCCTTCCATGGCTCTATAGCCAAGAAGATACTTGCCAGCGTTGTTCCTTCTTCAATCAGAGTCGTATGGTGGAAGAAGCGAAGAAGAAAAAAGGGATCGGTATTGGCTATCGTGTTCTGGATGGATAGCAATGGAACCGCCGAGGTTTCATCGTAATCGGACTGAAACCGCAGTATTGCATCGGAACAAAAAATTAATTTACCTTCCATAGCTCATCGCCTCCTGACGCTATCAGACAATGCATTTTACCAGAACACTGCCACTTACCGCATTCGACTTTAACCTGACCCATGTTCGTTGATAGCTCTGTATATAGATTCAACCCAAAAGCATTGACCTTATGGATAACATCACAATATCTGAAACTGATAACTCAGATTATAACATCTGTGATTTTATTGTTTCTTCACTCATCTGAGTGAGTTCTGAAACCAAGCGAATATAAATATTTTTCAACCTGTTTTTATCACAACGACTTACAGACTCTGATAACAGATAATGGCTATAATTATTGACGCAAATGCTATTTCCGTTTTCAAGAGTTAATTTTAAACCGTGTTCTGTATCTTCTACTTTGTTTACAATACAGATCATAAATGGTGTTTTTTCATGGGGATGAAAGAGTGTTATCACTTTAATATTTTTCATTTGATTTTTTCCTTTTTTATTTATTACTATTTAATACTACATCGCGATCGTGAAAATCAAATTTATTTATGTTTTAATCATGATTTCCCCTCTTATTTTTAAACTACTTTTTGAAAAAATCTTTATCTCTGTGCTGACGCACGGCTACGCCCTGACGCTAACATTTTTATTTTATTTATCTCCTGTCTGTTAAATAAAAAGAAAAGTATTCGATCATTGTTTGATCTCTGTTCCTCATGATGCTGAATTTAGATCCTATGTTTAAAAATAGTTTTTCCCTTTAGAAAATAGTATTTGCTCTTAAACGTATAGGAAAACTATATCCTTGGTGGCAGCACTTCGTGATTGTTGCGAACAATCACTCTGCTGAACAGGGCAAGCCCTGTTAATATTGGATTTATCCAAAAAAGATCGCGTCGTAGACGCATATAAAGTTAAAGTACAATTAATCAAATATTCCCAATGATAGCAGCGGTTTGTGATTGTAGAAAACAATCACTTCGCTGTAATAATATAGCAGGAAAAATAACACAGATAACACCACTGGTGCCATTATCAAAATGGCACCAATCAACTAAAAAGAAGAACTATTTTCAATATTACATTCTTTAAAATGTCATCCAAAGCTTCGCTATTTGAATAATGAAGAAGAAAAATGCTCTCAAGCCAGCTATTGCTTAAAGCAAAGTACGCACTCTCGGGAGTTAAAGTCCCGAATCCCGGGACTTAAGTTGATAACTATTCTCAAATAAAAATAATAAAGTGTTATTTGTAATTATTCTGTAGCACTACAAGTTTTTTACGTAAAAACATCAAGTGTTAGTTATTTTAAAAAATATAAACTTTAAGTATTGACTTGCACACAAAATATAGTATTTACTTAAATGTATAACTAAAAAAATAAAGGAGTAAATACCATGATAGAAAATAATATACAAACTGAAGTAAAGAAATCAAGAAGAGGTCTTCCACGTCATACTAAAAACCCATTTCTTAATGATACAAGTCTGCATACAAAAACTGGCGTCAGACGTATTACTACAGGAAAGGATCGATTAGCATTAATTAATGAGAGTACGGGAGAACAAGTTGGTAATGGTGGTTTCTTTCAGTCTATGGAAGTAGACAAGACACAATTCGTAAAACTTTATGTTGATGGCGTATCAGCTATTGAAGGTTTGTCTTCCTCCGGTAAAAAAGTGTTCAAGATACTTTATCTTGCTATCAGAGATAATAAAGATACAGACACGATATTAATGTCATTCGATATCGTTGATCAAGATGTCGTAAAAATATCAAGAACTACTTATTTCAAGGGTATGAAAGAACTTGCTGACAAGAAATTTATTGCTGAGACCATGATACAAAACTATTATTTTATTAATCCAGACTATATGTTTAATGGTGATCGTTTAACTTTCATGAAAACTTATTACTTGAAGGACAAAAAGAAAACAGTGAATAACAAAAATTAATTACCAGCAGAAAAACAGGCAAAAATATCTCCGTAATAACCTCCGATTACACTAAAGGGATTTTCTTACCAAGAGAGAAACAGAGCTAAAGAGCTAAAGAGCTAAAGAGCTAAAGAGCTAATTTGACACTAACACCATATCTCGTAATATAAATATATCCATCATTTATTAACGAGGTATTCTTATGAGAAAAGTAAAAACAGACAACAGTGATTTAATCGAATACGTAAATACAGTCAAAGAACTAAAAAATCATATTTCGATAGAAGAATACAGAAATGAATATCGTAGGCTACGTTCTGGTGATGTTCCTTTGATTAACGCCCAAAAGTTTAAATCTGCACATACCGAACTTCGCAGACTTGAAAAAAAGAGAGAATCTCTTATTGAATGCTTTATTGATGAGTTAAATCCCATCAGTAGTTCAAAAGCTAACACATCAGCAAAATCATCAGGTAATCTTGATTTATTTAACGAACGTGTATTATACCGTAAGGCCATTTCAGAAAAAAGTGATGAAGAAATAGTAGCCTTGGTCATAAAACAGCGTACAGAAGCCGCTGTTGAGTTCCAGCGTTCCATAGAACAAAGTCTTGAGCAACTCTCTCACCTCTCGTTAGAGTTCGAACCATCAAGCCAAAAGCGCAGGAAAATGTCTCTTTAAAACGACTCTATGCTATTCGTGTGAAATGGGATGCTTTAGATTGCTTAAACGATAATGTTTGCTATATTATTTACTGACTGTTTTTTTGATTTTTCCAACAGCACCGTAAGCATTATTTTTATTAATCGCCCATTTTAAAATACTGGATGACATACTATGAGTGAAGCTCTCAAGGCACTGAACAATATTCGTACACTTCGCGCACATGCTCGTGAAACAGATTTGGCAACTCTGGAAGAGATGCTGGAAAAACTCTCTGCTGTCGTTGAAGATCGTCGTGAGGAAGAAAGTGCCGTCCGTAAAGAACAAGAAGAACGTCAGGCTAAGCTGGAAGCCTTCCGTCAGAAACTGTTAGAAGATGGTATTGACCCGGCGGAACTCCTCGCAGCAGTTGGTTCATCTCAGACTAAAGCCAAATCAACACGCACTCCACGCCCTGCTAAATACAAATATACGGATGAAAACGGTAATGAGCAGACTTGGACAGGTCAGGGCCGTACTCCTAAAGCGATCACTGCTGCTATTGAAGCAGGTAAAACACTCGAAGACTTCGCGATCTGATAACTCTATGACCGTCAATTTTTTTTGGCGGTTTTAATTCAAAATCCTTAAGCACCGTTTTCGACACTTCCACCGAAGTAATCAGGCTATGTAAAACCGGAATCCATTCCGGCATTACACTATTAATATACTCATACATCCCTCTAAAGGATCTTTCTCTGATATTATCTCATTATATCCAGATTCCAGTTCAGCACACCATAATCATCCATAGATATTCCTTCCTCCAGATTTCTTATCAACATATCCTTAATATACTTACCATGATAAAACATTACTCTATTCAATAACTCTGCCATATCGATATATTCCTTTCTTTCTTTCCCCGTACCAAAAAGGATTTTGTAATAATCAAACTCCTTTAGAACCTCTAACATATGAACACGTAGCGCAAAATCAACGGCATCCTGCTCCTTAACGAAAGTCATGACATTTTCATCATTTACACTTGCCATACCGTAAATCTTGTTTACGTATAACATTAATGTCACTGATATTGCAAAGATCATCGTTTCATCTTTTTTATTCATTTTGTTTTTTTTCATTTATATCCTCTCTTATTGATATTTAGTATTTAATAAAAAGTAGTCGCAGATATTAACAATACACCCAAGCATTACGTACAAGCCGTTCTGCTACTTCTTCGTAGTTAACCTCTTCAATATTCCCATGATGGCCTTCCTGCGCGGTTAACTTGTCAAAGTTATGACAAACATGATTAATCGTCATCCTTATAAATGCACTCATAAAATCAGCATCATCGACAAGATGCGAAATGCTGTCACTACACATATCCTGCATTGTTTTCCAGCTCGCTTCAAAAGAACGCTTTGCAAGATCATAGAACAACTCAGTAGATGTATTTTTACTTTCAATATTTTTAGTCATGATCACTCCTCATTTTTACATGATATATTTTAACTTACTCTTATTTTCAGCCCCTGAATACGGGGCTAAAACAAAAAACTACTTTTGAGAATCTTTCATAAAATCCATTTCTTTATGAAATGCCTTTAATGCTTTCAATATAAAAATGTTATCAATTAGTCTTGGTGATAACTTTACATCAAAGAATGTATTCCTTACGACTTTAGGGAACATCTGTTTTGCTACTTTAATACTGTCCTTATAAGTATTCATCATAAAAGCTTCTTCATGCTTGAGTTGTTCTACTTGTTCAGGATGGTTCTGAATAATAGAACTCACACGCAATTCAAAGCATTGTTTAGATAAATGCAGTAATATCTTGTTTGCTTCTTTTTTCAGATCTTTATTCATGATTTCTTCCTCTTTATATAATGCCAAGTTTAGGATAGATTTTTTTGAACTCTCTATAAGAGTATTTTAAATCTTCCATAACTTCATCAATCAAAAAAATACATTCCCCAACATTATTGTCTCTCACCCACTTGAGGAAGTCTGGTTTTGTGATATAAATAATATGATCCATAACCATATTCATATATTTTTTATCATAAAGATGACGTTCAAATTGATCACCCATTATCTTATACATGTTTTCCACATAAAGAGCTAAGTTATCCATTGCCATTCTTGAGAAAACTTCAGTTTTATCATTATCAAAGATAAATGATATTTCAGGCGCATTTATATTTTTCATGTTATTTTCCTTTTATTAGTTAGATGTATTACGAGAAGCAGTTATAGCTTTATAAATCCACTCATCAACTTCGCTTTCAATGAAAGCAACAGCTCTTTCACCGATTTTTATTTGTTTGGGGAATTTCCCCGCGCTGATAAGTTTATAAATCCACGTCTTGCCGAACCCGGTTTTCCTTATTACTTCTGATAAGCGAATAAGTTTTAAAGTTTTATCTGTTTTGTTTTGAACCATGTTTATCTCCTGTGTTGTTCGATGGAGATAATTCTAGGATTTTGGCTGGTTCTAAACTAGGGATGTTCACCAACCGTGAGTTTCGCGGAAATTTTTGGAGGGATACTCTTTATAGGGACGTTCGCAGGTTGTGAACATCCCTTGTGTTTACTTTTTGTTTTTATCCGTGGCTTTATCGTTAAATGTTATCACGTCAATGATATTCCAGTCCTTTAACATATTGTTTTTAATATAGAAATCATTTAAAACCTTGAAGTACTCATCCTTTTCGAGATAACTTTTCGCGTAGTCATAATCAGTATCTTTGATGTTATCACGACTCCGAACACCACCAGTACCATGCAGGATGTCGGCTAAGATGTTGAATGGTATGTTCTTATCTTCGTTGTAGAGCTGTTCCCATGAGATCAAATCCATCAAAGGGATGACTTTGTAATCAAGTATTCTTTGAAAAGTCTTATGACCAAACCGAAAAGTTCGTTTTGGTGGTTTTGCCGTTTTAAGCTGCTTTTGCCATAGAGCAATCAGCACCTTCAGGTGTTCTGCGAGATCGTCGCTGCTGGCTTCTTCCAAGTCAATTTCAACCAGTATTTTGTTGGCAGGATTCATGCCACCTTGTTTCAGATACTCAGAGATGTAGTCAGAACTCACAGCAACAGGGTCTGTTTGCTCTGAAGTCTCCAGCCGATACATAGCCCGCCCATAGTTGAACAATGCACTTCTGGTCATTGGTCTGACAGCATAGCTATGTGAGAGTCTCTGATTGTCTGAAATCCATTTTGATTCAAGTATCGCATCACCACATCGGATTTTCGCCTCATGGTATATAGCCTGCATTTGATTATTTTTGCCTGCTGTATCCCATTGCTGTCTCGTTTTGTAAGCCAGCATCCGTCTTTCAAGTTCAGCATAGATTTGTTCTAGGGTCAGGTCTTTCAGGCCATCGTATCGGCGTACATCAAACCAAGATAAGGCTGCCCTGATATCTTCCATTTCCTTTTGTGTAGTCAATTTTCTTGTCCTGCCAATTACTTTCATGTTTCATAAAAGTTAACCCATTCAACATGATAGAGAAAGTGAAAAAGAGGAGCGGGGTTTCAAAATGGTGTGAGAGCAGATAAGTGATCTTGGATGTAAGAACGTCCATCTTGACTAAACATTATTTCTTTACTAAAAATTAACTAATTGTTTTATATCAATTACTTTATAAAAAATAACGACAACATCATGTTGATAATGAAAGTAAAATAAGATGAGTATAGTTATATGGTTATGACAACAACCAATTGTTTTTAATTGACATTTTATATATAAGAAAACAATAATGATGGTAAATATGTTGGTAAAAATATAGTTAACTTAAATAAAGTCAGTAACAACAGGAGATACAGATGAAGTTCGAGTCCAGTCAGAGGAGCCAAATTCCTGTTTTCAGGCGTACTTAGAGGTACCTATATGATTAGGTTTCAATAAGTTAGCGTGAAAATCTTTCCCGATGCGTATCTGGTTTTTCCTCCGCATCCGGCGAAATTGGTGGTCTGATTTGGGGTCATTTCAGTTCGATAATGGAGTGACCACCATATGTCCCTGTCCGACGCGAAAATCC